>Ga0315282_10010382_pt1 | contig 14615 bp, 15 predicted proteins | sample YL17G07_20_MG_FD_203693 | JGI IMG/M metagenome (GOLD analysis project Ga0315282, IMG submission 203693) | Sediment microbial communities from Yellowstone Lake, YNP, Wyoming, USA - YL17G07_20 | ecosystem: Environmental > Aquatic > Freshwater > Lake > Sediment | place: USA: Wyoming | collected...
CCTTCATTTTCTTCAAGACAAGAACCGCGGACCTCAAGAGTGGAGGTCCGCGCTACCCGTTACCCGCTTTACTATCCCGAGTAACCTGTGAATGTTCCCGTTGACAAACTGCTGCGCCCCACCTGGGTCGAGATCGCGCTTTCCAAACTGCGCCGGAATTTTGAGAGGGTGCGGCAACTCGCGAGCCGGCGTAAGGTGATGGCCGTCATCAAGGCGGACGCTTACGGTCACGGCGCGGTCGTGGTGGCGAATTGTCTTGCCCAGTGCGGCGCGGATTGGTTCGGAGTGGCCAGCGTTGAAGAAGCCCTGGAATTGAGAGCCGCCGGGATCACGCAGCCCATACTGCTGCTGGGCGGCCTCTATTTGAGCGACCCGGCCGACCTCATCAAGTTCCAACTCACGCCTTCGATTTCCTCCACGGCCCGGCTCGACACTTACGCCGAGTGCGCGCGGCGCTACGGTCGCCCCATCGAGTTCCACCTCAAAGTGGACACCGGACTGGGGCGCCTGGGGGTGCCGCCGGATCGCCTGGCGGCCTTTCTGGAACATTACCGCACGCTCGAGGGCGTGCGCTTGACCGGCCTCTTCACACACCTCGCTTCCGCCGAGGATTTGGTCGCCACCCAGACGGAAGTGCAGGGCGAGCGTTTCCGGGCGGCGCTCGCTAAACTGAGGTCAGCCGGAATCGAACCCGAGTGGACGCACGTTTCAAGCTCCGGCGCGTTGCTCGCCGGGCGCGAGTTTCCCGAAAACATGATTCGCATCGGGGGCTTGCTCTACGGCTGCCACGCGCCGCTGGTGCTTCCGCCGGGCGTAGAACTTCCGCGCCTCCCGGAGTTCGAACCGGCGCTTACTTTCAAATCGCGCGTCGTTTACCTGAAGGACGTTCCCAGCGAGACGCCGCTGGGTTACGGGGAGGCCTTCCACACCCGGCGTCCCTCCCGCATTGCGACGGTTCCGGTGGGCTACGCGGACGGCCTCAACCGGGCGCTCTCGAATCGCGGCCACGCCATCGTCCGCGGCAGCCTGGCGCGGCTGGTCGGCAGCATCAGTATGGACCTCTCGCTTCTGGATGTGACGGACATCCCCGGCGTCAACGTGGGAGACGAAGTCATGCTTCTGGGCCGGTCCCAGCAGGCCTCGATCACCGCCCTCGATATCGCCCAACTGCTTGACACCGTCCCTTACGAGGTCCTCTGCTTGATCGGCAAACGCGTCCCCCGGTTGTATGTGGAGTGAGGTTGCTGAAGGTGTCCCGAATATTGGCTGGACACGAGGCTATAGATAGAATCCCTGAAGGGAATTGACAAAGTAGCGGGGGCCAACGCCCCCGGAAACGGGCGACCCTACCGGGCCCGACCCTGAAAGGGTCGAGTGAAAGCGATGTCCCGACCGTTACCTGGGGCCTCTGCCCGGGTGTGTGCGACCCCTTCAGGGTCGGTCGGTTTCCGGGTTGGTTTTCCGGGGGCGTTGCCCCCGGCTACTATATGGCGCCCTTACAGGGCACGGCGGATGGGTTTCAACTTTGGCCTCCAGGGAAGCGCCGTGTGGAAAGTCCCCGCTTATCCGGCTCGCGCGCCCTCTGTGTGCAGCAAAAGAACTTGAATTGGCGATACCGCGGCGAAAAGTGACAAATTGTCTAGAGTAATCATTTCCGATTGCTCTGGCTATCGTTAACCCATTGTCTTTTCAACAACATTCTCGCGACTTGGGGCTAAGTAGCTTTTTTTCATAAACATTCCAGCTTCGTTGGGAAGTCATCTACACCGATCCTTTGTTTTCATAGACATTCCCGCTTCGTCTCTTCAAAAAAGAATTCTCTTCGAGTTGCAACCTACCGTCAAAAACCGATGTTTGACAGAAAAAGCCTGTCAGTAAGTCACTTCCCTTGACTGGGTGGGCCTTTCCATCTCTCGGGTAAGCCAGGAGGCTGCGGCGGGTCTGGTTCCAGCGGGCCTTCCACGCCATAATCATTCGCTAGAACCATAGCTTACAGATTGGAATCTGTCAAGTGTTATTCGTTGGGAGCCGGGATGCAGGATCCGGGAGTCAGAGGGCAGGCAGCAAGCAGAAGCCAGCCGGGATATGATACTTAAATCCCCTGTTCATTAGGGAGCGCCCGGCTGAGCTTGAGCCACGCGTTAGCCCAGTGGTTGCTGGGACCCCCGCATCGCCGCGATGACAGAAGGCAAGAGGGCATTGACAGTCTTCGACGACTTGAATACCCCCGCAACGCCATTTATTGTGTATAATAATGCTTGGACTTACACACCTGAGGCCGCCATGAGCAAGGTAGCACTCACGCGAACCAATCTCCTGCTTGAAACCGCCAAAGTCTGGCGGCTTCGCAGGGTTCTCGGGTCACCAAGTAACTCTGAGGCGGTGCGGCGCGCCATCAATGAGCGCCTGGCAGCCGAAGCGGGTCTTCAGGCTCTCCGCGACCTGCGGAGGCTCGGCGGACCGGAGGATGTCTTTGGGCGCGCCGCGACGAACAGCAAATGAGTTCACTTCCGGTCGGTCCGCTTCTCTTCGATACTTGCATTTACATTCGCTTCAGCCGGGGAGGACGCTACGCTTGGCTCAGCGAGGACGCGCGGGTATTCCAGCGCACCATCCTGACCGCGGTCGTGGCTGGCGAGCTTTACGCTGGCGCCCACGACCATCGGGAAAAGCGAGCGCTCGATGAACTGTGCCGGGCGCACCGTTCTCTGGGCCACCTTTCGTCACCGCCCGCAACCGCATGGATTGAGGCCGGGATTCTGCTGCGCCACGGCAGGAGCGCATTTGGACAGATGGATTTTGTCCACCATTTTCGCGACCTATTCATAGCCCTGGAAGCGGCGCGGGAAGGGGCAACCTTGGTGACCGAGAATGTCCGCGACTTCACGCGTTGGAGGTCGCTACTTGCCTCCGCGCAAAAGACACTGAGACTGTTCGACCCATCTCAGTTAACTTAGGACGAGACGTCGAGACGGGGACCGCCTGGAACTACGAGGGTTCTGCCTGCTTGTCGAACAATTCGGGGAAGGCTTTGCGATAAATGGCCATGCCCAGCGCGGAATTCATGCCCATTTCTTCCAGGGCAACGATTTCCTCATCAGTGGTGATGCCGCCGGCGGCGGTGATAGGTAACTGCGTAACGGAGCGCAAGCTTCTGAACCATTCCAGATTGGTTCCCTGAAGTCGCCCTTCCGCGTCAATGTAGGTGCAGAGGAATTCCGAGCAGTAAGGCTCGAGCTGGGCCAGCGCCTGCGCGGAAGTGAGCGGCAAGGTTTCCCGCCAGCCTCGAATGGCGACGTGGTCACCCAGGCAGTCAACCGCGACCATGAGCTTCTGGCGCGGGACGGCGGCCAGGAGAGTTTGGAGAAACTCCACGTTGATACCGCCGGAGGTAAACGCGCTGCTACCCACAATTACCTTGTGCGCGCCGGCCTGCACTGTGCGCAGTGCTTTCTCCACCGTGCGGATTCCTCCCCCAACGCGGCAGGGCTTTCGCTGGCAGAGTTGACGGATAATCTCGCTGTGGTCTCCTCGACCCAAGGCTCCATCAAGGTCGATGACCTGGATTTGGGGATAGGCGGCAAATTTCTCGAGCACCGCTAGCGGATCGGGCAACTCCAGGAACTTCTCCCGCCCTTGGACGAGTTGGACGACCTTTCCACCCATTAAGTCGATGCATGGAATAATCATCGTGAGTACAAGTCGAGAAGTCGAGAGTCAAGAGTCGAAGGTCAAACGGATACTGTCATCCTGAGCCCGCCATGCTTTTCGGCGGGCGAAGGATCTCCGCAGTTGCGATTGGGTCTCAGCAGCCTAGGAACGAACTGCAGAGATGCTTCGCTGCGCTCAGCATGACTCCCTTTTATTTCGACTTTCGACACTTGATTCTTGACTCCCGACTTCCTTACAGCCGCACGGGTACGCCTTGTGACCGCAGGTATTCCTTCAGGCTGCGCATCGTGTAGGTTTCGAAATGGAAGATCGAGGCCGCCAAGGCAGCATCCGCATGGCCTTTCAAGAAGACTTCTGCAAAATGTTCGGGGCCGCCCGCGCCGCCGGAAGCGATAACAGGAATGTGGAGAGCATCGGCAATGGTCTTGGTCAGTTCACAATCGAAACCTGCCTGGGTGCCGTCCGCATCCATAGAAGTCAGGAGGATTTCGCCGGCGCCGCGTGCTTCAACTTCTCGAGCCCAGGCCACGGCATCCAAGTCGGTTAGTTTCGTGCCCCCATAAGTCGATACTCTCCACCGTGGAACGGCTTCGGCCCCACCCTGCCGCAGCTCAGTTTCCTGGCCGGCCGTAGCCACCTGTCGGCGCGCATCGATTGCCACCACGAGCGCCTGCCGCCCAAAGTGTTCGGCAATCTGGTTCACAGTTTCGGGAGATTCAACCGCTGCGGTATTCACGGCCACCTTATCGGCCCCGGCGGAGAGCAACCGCTGGGCATCCTCGAGGGTTCTCACGCCCCCGCCCACCGTCAGCGGTATGAAGAGCCGGCGCGCCACCCGGTGCACGGTATCCATGAGCGTTGCACGCCCCTCGCGGGACGCTGATATGTCCAGCATGACCAACTCATCCGCGCCCTCGCGGTTATAGGCTTCCGCCAGCTCGCCCGGGTCTCCGGCATCGCGAAGATTCACAAACTGGATGCCTTTGACCACTCGGCCGTTCTTACAATCCAGACACGGAATGATGCGCTTTGCAAACATGAGAAGTTGTCAGTTGTCCGTCGTCCGTGGTCCGTTGTCTTCCTCTGCAACTGACTACTGACCACGGACAACGGACAGCACTTCACAAACTCAAGAAATTCTCCAGTACCTTCAGCCCTACTTCTCCCGACTTTTCCGGGTGAAACTGCACCGCGCAGACATTCTTCATTTCGAGGGCCGCTGCGAAAGTCTGCCCGTAGTGAGTTACTGCCGAACTTTCTTTGGTTGCCGGGCCGTAGTAAGAGTGGCAGAAGTAAACGAAACTGCCGTCCGCCACACCCCGAAAGAGCCTGCTGGGGCTGCGAATCTCGAGTTGGCTCCAGCCCACGTGTGGGACTTTGAAGACGCCTTGGAAGCGGGTCACACGGCCGGGGAGCAAGGCAAGCCCGGGAACCTCCGGCGCTTCGTCACTAGCTTCGTAGAGCGCCTGGAGACCCAAGCAGATTCCCAGGAAGGGCGTGCCGCCGGCCAGCAAGCCGCGTAGAGGTTCGAGCAGCCGACGCTCCTCGAGGGCTCGCATCATCGTACCGAAGTGACCCTGGCCGGGGAAAACGATCTTCTCGGCGGCGCGGAGCGATTCGGGGCTGTCTGTCACCTCGGCCGAGTGCCCGAGGTGCTCGATGGCCTTGAGCACCGAGCCCACATTACCGGCCCCGTAGTTGAGTAAGGCGATCACAGCAGTCCTTTGGTGCTGGGGAGTTGGGCCTTGAGGCGCGGGTCGCGCGCGCAGGCATAGCGCAAGGCACGCGCCCAGGCTTTAAACAAGGCCTCGACGGCGTGGTGGCTGGAGCGCCCATAGGCCAGTTTCAGGTGCACGTTGGCGCCCGCGCTCGAGGCAAATCCGTGGAAGAAGTCTTCGAGCAGTTCTGTCTGGAGGTCGCCGACGTACCTTGCCTTGATCGGCGCATCGAGCACCAGGTAGGGCCGCCCGCTCAAGTCGATGGCCGCAATGGCCAGGGTTTCATCCATGGGCATGAGGAAGTAACCGGCGCGGTTAATGCCTTTCTTTTCGCCCAGGGCTTCGCGTAACGCCTGCCCCAAGACAAGGCCAATATCCTCGACCGTATGGTGCTGGTCAACGTCGAGATCGCCGCGCGCCGCAACCTCGAGATCAAATCCGCCATGACGGGCAAACAGCTCGAGCATGTGATCGAGAAAGCGAATGCCCGTAGAGACCTTGTAGCGTCCGCGCCCGTCCAGGTTCAGCCGGATGCGGATGTCGGTCTCTGCGCTCTTGCGGTGGATGCTCGCTTGCCGCGCCCTCATGCAAACCATCCTGTCTGGGAATAGGTGACGAAGTTCCGCCAGGCCTTTGTCCCGTTCCGAGTCTCGATCAAATGCTCCTGCCTCTCCAGTTCTTCGAGCAAGCGGCGCGTCTGAGCGCGGGAGCCGATGGTGAACCGCAAGTAACCCTTGAGATGCGGGTCGTAGCTCCAATCGCGCACCAAGATCCCTTCGGCGCGCAGGCGCTGGGCGATTTCCGGCGCGCGCTCCCCGACGCGAGTCAGGATGAAATTGGCCGAACTCCGCACAAAGGGAATCCCCCGAGACTCGAGCCAGCGATAAACGCGATCGCGGTTGGCGCGAACTTGCGCAACGTATCTTTTCACATGTCCTTCGTGGTGGATGGCAATCGAGGCAGCGGCGAGCGCCAGCGAATTCACCTGGAAAGGATTTTGGGCGCGATGCAGGAGTTCCACAAGCTCCGGGTTGCCGAAGATAAAGCCCATTCGCAACGCCGCCAGCCCAAAGGCTTTCGAAAACGTCCTGGTCACCAGAAGGTTTTCATACTTCCTGATCCAGGGCAGAACCGTCTGGCCGGAATAGTCGTAATACGCTTCGTCCACTAACACCAGGACGCGGGGCGCCGCCTCCAGAAGGGTGCGCAGATCAGGGTTGGAAATCTCGGTCCCGGTAGGGTTATTGGGACTGGCCAGAGCCACCCAGCGGGTCTTCTTGTTGATCGCGCCCAGGACGCCTTCCACCGGCAGCTCGAACCGTTCGTTGTAGCGAACCCGCTCGATGGCGCCGCCGGCCACGTTATGAAAGAATTCGTAAACCGGAAAGGTTGGAGCGGGCACGAGGAGAAGGTCGCCGGGATCGACAAAGGCGTCGCAGATCGCCTTGATCGCGTCGTCGGTGCCGTTGGTGAGCAGCATCTCTTCCGGCTTGACGCCGAAATAACCCGCCAGGGTTTCCCGGCTTTCTCCGTACTCGGGGTAGCGTGTGAGCATTTCCGCCGTGAGCGCACGCCGCAAAGCGCGAACAACTTGCGGGGCGCACCCCACCGTGTTCTCGTTGAAGTCCAAGCGCAGTTTCCCCGCCCGCCCCTCCATGGGAGGGCGGTATTTCTTCAGCCGCTCGACTGCTTTGCGGGGTCGAATCATCGCTTCTTAAACCTCGCTTCCACTGACTGCGCGTGCGCCTCCAGATGTTCCGTGCGCGCCAGGGTCACAATTGAGTAGCGAAGGCACGCCAGGCCCTTGCGGGTGATTCGCTGCACCGAGATGCACTTCACAAAATCCGCCGCGCTCAAGCCGCCACGCAAACGCGCCGCCCGGCTGGTGGGCAGAATGTGATTTGTCCCGGAAGCATAGTCCCCCGCCGCGACCGGGCTGTAACCGCCCAAGAAAATCGAACCGGCAGACTGGATTCGATCGAGCAAACCCTCCCCACCCTCGAGCAGAGTAAGGTGCTCGGGGGCCAAACGATTGACGAGCCCGGCAGCCTCCGCTAAATCGCGTGTGAGGATAATGCATCCCTGCCGGGACAGCGATTGCTGAGCGACTGGCAGGCCGAGCTGGGCGACAATTTGGGCAGCACACGCTCGAACCCGCAGAGCCATTCGACGCGAGGGGGTGATAAGCATGGCGACTGCGTCCGGGTCGTGCTCCGCCTGGGCCACGAGGTCGGCCGCGATCCACTCGGGGTTACCGTTGTCGCCCACCACAACCAGTTCGGAGGGACCGGCGATGAAATCAATTCCGCATTCGCCGGCCACGAGTTTCTTGGCGGCGGCCACGTAACGGTTTCCAGGACCAACGATCTTCTCCACTCGCGGGATGCTCTCCGTTCCGTAGGCAAAGGCCGCAACCGCCTGGGCTCCCCCGAGCCGGTAGATCTGCTGCACCCCCAGCATGTGAGCGGCTACAAGAACCGCCGGGGCAGGGCTGGGCGAGGTGACCAGGATCTCCCGCACTCCCGCCACTTGCGCGGGGATGACGCTCATGAGGACGGTGGAGGGCAAAGGGAAACGCCCGCCCGGGACGTAGCACGCCACCCGCTCGAGAGGCCGAACCACCTGGCTTACTTTCACGCCCGGCAAGGTCTGAAACTGCCAGGCGCGTGGGCGTTGGCGGCGCGCCGCAGCGCGGATGTTTTTCGCCGCCACCGATAAGGCTCCGATGAGATTCTGCGGGAGGTTTGTGAAGGCGCGATCCATTTCCTCGGGGGTAACCGCCATGCCCACCTTCCGCAGATCGACACCGTCGAACTGGCGTGAATAGCGGACCAGCGCGCGGTCGCCCTGGCGGCGAACATTGGCGATAATACGCCGGGCAACCGCCTCCGCGCTGCTCAGGTTTGCCGCCTGAGCGCTTAACAGACGGTTGATGCCTTCCTTGTCGTCGCTGCGAATAATATCAAGCATAGGGAATTGCCGATGGCTGATTGGCGATTGCCGATAGAAAAATGCTGTGGGGCGACTTCTTCGCTGCCAATCGACAATCGGCAATCGTCCATCAGCAATCTACAGGACGATCTTGTTCAAGGGATACTCGACGATGCCTTGGGCTTGGGCGGCTTTGAGGCGCGGAATGATTTCGCGCACCGTTTTCTCCTCGATGACCGTGTTCACCGCCACCCATTCCGGGTCGCTAAGTTGTGAAATCGTCGGCCGTTTCAGAGCCGGCAGAACGCTAAGGACCTTTTCCAGGTTCTGGCGCCGGACGTTCAACATCAAGCCCACTTTCCCGGCGGCCTCTATCGCCCCTTGGAGAAGCATCACCAGCATTTCGATCTTGCGGCGCCTCCAGGGATCACCCCAAGCTGTGGAATTGGCGATGAACTTGGTGTTCGATTCCAACACCGTCTCCAGGATGCGCAGGCCGTTGGCCCGCAGGGAGGAGCCGGTCTCCGTGACCTCCACGATGGCATCCGCCAGTACCGGAGGCTTGACTTCCGTGGCCCCCCAGGAGAATTCCACCTTGGCCTTCACTCCCTTTTCGGCAAGATATCGCTTGCACACGCCCACCAACTCCGTGGCGATGATCTTTCCTTCCAGATCCTTGACGCTCTGGAAAGGCGATTTCTCCGGCACCGCCAGCACCCAGCGAACTTTTCCGAAGGTCTGCTTGGCGTAGATCAGGTCCGCCACTTCCACCACCGCGGCCTCATTCTCGAGAATCCAATCCTTCCCCGTAAGCCCGGCGTCCAGGACTCCGTCCTCCACGTAGCGCGCCATTTCCTGGGCGCGGATCAGCATACACTCAATCTCCTCGTCGTCGATGGCGGGAAAGTAGGAGCGGGGATTGACGGTGATTTCGTAGCCCGCCCGCCGAAAGAGTTGGAGGGAGGTTTCTTGCAGGCTTCCCTTGGGCAGTCCCAGTTTCAATCGGTTCATGTTTGGCTCTCCGGGTTCTTGTCACCGTAGACTTTGGCCGGATCAAACTCCCGTTCCAGAAAAACCTCCTCGCCGGAGGCGGTCAGTTTGCGGAAGAAGCAAGACTTGTAGCCCAGGTGACAACACCCCGGACCACGGAGGTCTGCCTGGACAAGCACCGCGTCGTGATCACAGTCCACCCGCACTTCACGAACCCGCAAACGGTGGCCGGAGGTTTCACCCTTGGTCCAAAGCTTCTTCCGGCTGCGGCTGAAAAAGGTCACATAACCGGATTCCAGGGTCTTCTCCAAGGCATCGTTGTTCATGTAGCCCAGCATCAGCACCTTTCCGCTATGCCGGTCCTGGACAATTGCCGGAATCAACCCCTCGTGGAATTTCAGATCCATCAATCAGCTCCCCCATCAGCGAAAAACAAAAAGCCCGCTGCGCGCTCCCGCCAGCGGGCCATCCTATTGCCAATGCATCGTAACCTAGCGATTCGCCCGCCGACACGCCACCTTGAGTGTGGAATGAGGATGCGAGTGTGCCAGTGAGCTCGCCATTACAGTTCAGATTACCTCCTGCAATGAAATCTGTCAATGTGAATTCGGCCTTGCCTGATTTATGCGCCGCACTTCACGGCCGCGCGGCCCAGGAATTCCGCCGCCTCGCCCAGTTCCTCTTCGATGCGCAGCAACTGGTTGTACTTGGCGATGCGGTCGCTGCGGCTGGCGGACCCGGTCTTGATCTGGCCGGTGCCCAGACCCACCACGAAATCAGCGATGAAAGCGTCCTCGGTTTCACCCGAGCGGTGCGAGACCACGGAAGTGTAGCCATGGCGCCGGGCCAGCTCAATCGCTCGGATGGTTTCCGTAACCGTGCCGATCTGGTTCAGCTTAATCAGGATGGAATTGGCCGCTCCTTCCTCGATGCCGCGTTGCAACCGTTCGGTGTTGGTGACAAAGAGGTCATCACCGACGATTTGCACTTTATCCCCCAGGGCCTCTGTCAGCGCCTTCCAGCCCTCCCAGTCATCCTGGGCCAAGCCGTCCTCGATGCTGATAATCGGGTACTGGCGCACCCAATCGGCATACAGCCTGACCATTTCATCGGAAGATTTCTTGCTCTTGTCCGATTTGAAGAAGAGGTACTTGCCGTCCTGGAACATCTCGCTTGCGGCCGGGTCGAGCGCCAGGCAGATATCATGGCCGGGGGAATAACCCGCCTGCTCGATGGCCTCTAGCAGCACTTCCACGGCCTCGACGTTGGACTTAAGGCTAGGCGCAAAGCCGCCTTCATCCCCCAGGGAGGTGTTGTAACCGCGCTCTTTCAAGACCTTCTTCAACGTATGGAAGGTCTCAGCTCCCATGCGCAACGCCTGCGCGAAGCTCTCGGCGCCCGCCGGCATGATCATGAATTCCTGGAAATCCACGGTATTATCCGCGTGCACCCCGCCGTTGAGCACGTTCATCATGGGCACCGGAAGTATGCGGGCCTGAAGCCCGCCGAGATAACGATAAAGCGGCATGCGCGCGGATTGTGCCGCGGCGCGGCAAACCGCCATCGAGACGGCGAGCATAGCGTTGGCGCCCAGCCCCCCCTTATTCGGCGTGCCATCCAGGCGGATCATGCGCTCATCAATTCCCGCCTGCTCGCTGGCCTCCTGGCCTCCCAGTTCCCGCGCCAGGACCGTATTAACATTCTCGACGGCATGCAAGACGCCTTTGCCCAGATAACGGCGTTTGTCGCCGTCGCGTAATTCCACGGCCTCGTGCTCGCCCGTGGATGCACCCGAAGGCACCGCCGCCCGCCCAAAGGAGCCGTCGCGGAGGTAGACTTCCGCCTCCACGGTGGGATTCCCGCGCGAGTCGAGTATTTCTCTCCCTTGGATTAGATCGATGTTGGCCATAAGGTTGGTCCTCAGATGAAATTTTGAAACCACCGATTCTAACACAGAAGTCAGCAGTCGGCAGTAGGCGGAAAGCAGAATGGCAGAAAGCAGAAGGCGGTGGGCAGAAGGCGGCGTGAACAAAGCTGAAGGCAGAGAGCAACAAGTGCTGGCCGGCGCGACATCCTCGCTCACAAGCTGCACACTTAGATTACCCCTCGACTCTCCAATCAGGCGCCAAGGCCCGGGCTAAGCGGGCGTCACCTAGCAACCTTCACGCGGCATGTCGCTACTTACTGCCTTCTGCCTGCTGCTGATTACCCGCTGCCCGCCGGCGGTCTTCGAACATTCCCTCTTCGGGAACGACCACGACAATGCCGCTTTCGGTGACGTGGTATTTCTTGCTGTCTTCCTCGAGGTCGTAGCCAATTTCCGTGCGCTCCGGAATATGCACGCCCCGGTCGATGATGGCGCGGCGGATGCACGAGTAACGTCCGACGTTCACGTGAGAGAAAATGATGGAGCTCTCCACTTCGGTGTAACTGTTGATGCGGACGTCGTGGGAAAGAATCGAGTTGGCAACCCGCCCCCCGGAGATAATGCAACCCATCGCCACCATGGAGTCGAGGGCGATTCCCATGCGGCGCCCCTCCTGCGCGAACACGAATTTGGCGGGAGGATATTGTTGCTGGTAAGTGCGGATGGGCCAATCGGAGTCGTACAGGTTGAAGACCGGCGAAACCGAAACCAGGTCCATGTTGGCTTCGTAATAGGCCTCGATGGTCCCGATATCCCGCCAGTACTTCGCTTCCTTCTTGTTTTCGTCGCGGAAGTCGTAAGAATAAACCTTCTTGTTTTCGATAAGTTTGGGGATCACATCCTTCCCGAAGTCGTGGCTCGAGTCGGCATCCGCGGCGTCCGAGACGAGGGTCTCAATCAGCAGGTCGCGGTTGAAGCAATAAATGCCCATCGAGACATTGGACTTCTCAGGGTTCCTGGGCGAGGGCTTGGGGTCGGCGGGTTTCTCCTGCCAGCCGACGATGCGGTTGTTATTATCGACTTCCACCACCCCGAATTGGGAGGCCAGAACGCGATCGAATTCCAGGGTGCCAATAGTGACGTCGGCCCCGGACTCGGCGTGCTGCTGGAGCATCAACTGGTAATTCATCTTGTAAACGTGGTCGCCGGAAAGGATGAGAACATACTTGCAGGGCTCGCTCCCCAGCGAGTAGAGGTTTTGGTAAGCGGCGTCGGCGGTTCCCTGATACCAATGTTCTCCCACCCGCCGCATGGGGGGCAGCACCTGCAAGAACTCACCTAGTTCATCCGAGAAGATACTCCAACCCTCGCGCAAGTGCCGATTGAGGGAAAGGGCCTTGTACTGGGTGACCACGAATATCCTGCGAAGGTCGGAGTTGATGCAGTTCGAGAGGGTAATGTCCACAATCCGGTACATCCCGCCAAAGGGTACGGCGGGCTTGGCACGATCCCGGGTCAGCGGGTAAAGGCGTTCTCCCTGTCCACCCGCTAGGAGGCACACGAGTGTGTCACGAACCATGAGTTGTTATCCCTCCCTTCGAATGCCGCTGCCTGCAAGCGCCGGTGGGACTTCTTATCCCCCGCGCCCTGCCTCTCCCGAGAATGGAATTATACCAAACAAACACCCCACGGCTTGATCTCTGTCGGCAGCCTCGCCACGGCCGGTCGGCTCTCAGCTTTCAGCCTTCATATGGCGCAAGTCCGTGCCCTCTGCGACGAAAAGGCGGGCGTTATCCGCTATAATACCCTCGGTGTTGAAATTCTCCCGCTGGCAAATCCCGCGCTACGTCGCTGCCGCCGGCATAGTCCTGGCCATAGTTCTCATTTTTCGCCGTGTTCAGCCCGTCAACGCTACCAGCGTGGCGCTAATCCTCTTACTGGCGATTCTCTATGTTTCGGCTTTCTGGGGCCTCAGGGTTTCCATCTTCATGTCGCTGCTGGCCACTCTCTTTTTCAATTATTACTTTCTTCCGCCCTTGCGTACCTTAACCATCGCCGACCCTGAGAACTGGGTGGCGCTCACCGCTTTCCTGGTTACCGCAATCACCGCCAGCCGCCTTTCCGAACAAGCGCGGCGGCGAGCCCGTGACGCGAACCGGCGCCGCCAGGAAATTGAACGTCTCTACGCTTTCACGCAACAAATGCTGGTGGCGGGGAGCGTGGTGGAGTTGCTGAACGCCATCCCGAGGCACATCGTGGAATCGTTCGAAGTCCAGGACGCAGCTTTGTACCTTGCCAACCGGGATGCCGTCTATCGTTCGGGAGGAGATTTTCGGGAATTGGATGGGGATCAGCTTAAGGCCATCATGGCGCGCGGGGAAGCGGTAGTCGAGGCGGACCGCCAAGTCTGTTATGTGCCGGTGCGGATGGGGGTGCGACCGGTGGGGAGTCTTGGCCTTTCGGGCGTGGTGCTGGGGCGGGAGACGCTGGAGGCCCTGGGGACGCTCATCGCCATAGCGGTCGAGCGGGTCAGCGCCATCGAGGCGTTGGGCAAGGCCGAGGCGGCCCGGCAGGAGGAACGCCTTCGATCAGCTCTTCTGGATTCGATTACGCACGAGCTTCGCACCCCGCTCACGGCCATCAAAGCTTCCGTCACCAGTCTTCTGACGCAACCCGAGTTGAGTGACGCCCAACGGCGGGAACTTTTCTCCGTCATCAACGAGGAGAGCGACCACTTGAACCACCTGATCGAGGAAGCCCTCGAGATGGCCCGCCTGGACGCCGCTGAGATCGAGCTCGAGATCGAACCCCACACCATCCGCGAGGTGGTGGAGACGGCGATCGAGGCCTCGAAACATGCCCTGGCTAATCACAGCGTTGACGTCCGCCTGCCGGAAGCCCTGCCCCCGGTCCCCATGGATCCGGTCCGCATCCGGGAAGTTCTCACCCAGCTCCTGGATAACGCGGTGAAGTATTCCCCGCCCGGAACGCCCATCGTCATTAGCAGCGAAGTTTCCGGCCGCTTTCTCGTCACCAGTGTGGCCGACCACGGAGCGGGCATTGACAGCTTCGAACAGGCTCTTATCTTCGACAAGTTCTACCGCGGCAGGGAGCACCGTTACCGCGTGCAGGGCACCGGCATGGGACTCGCCATCTGCAAGGCGATTGTGGAGGCGCATGGCGGAACCATGGGAGTCACCAGCCAGATTGGAAGCGGGTCGGTGCTTCATTTCAGCCTGCCGCTGGCTCCGGAGAGAGCTAGCAGGATGATGAAGAACCCTTTTTCGGGTTGCTAGGAATATAGCCTAGGCTGAAAACAAGGAGCTTACGATTGCTGCAGTACGGCAAAGTAGGCGTCTTTTCGACTTTTTCATCAACCTGCTAGTTTTACTCTGTTAAGTAATTGTTGACTTTAGCCACCTCTCGGGTGTAAGTTT
>Ga0315282_10010383_pt1 | contig 14615 bp, 14 predicted proteins | sample YL17G07_20_MG_FD_203693 | JGI IMG/M metagenome (GOLD analysis project Ga0315282, IMG submission 203693) | Sediment microbial communities from Yellowstone Lake, YNP, Wyoming, USA - YL17G07_20 | ecosystem: Environmental > Aquatic > Freshwater > Lake > Sediment | place: USA: Wyoming | collected...
GATCAGGAGCCTGGGGCCTGAATGGAAGGCCTGGACGGAGATTGAAAAGCCCGGTTTTTACCGCAAGGCCGGATGGATGGTAAAAGTTTTCAGGCCTACTGAGGGAGACTGAACGTTGAACTAAAGAGGAGGAAGGAGTCCCTCTCTCCTTTAATTGAACACTGCTCAGGGATTGATTGAATGCCGAGCACGAAGAAGGGGAAAACCTCCTCTCTTAATGAACTCCGCTCGAGTGATTGATCGAATTCTGAGCAAGCCAGGGGTGAGCCTGGGGAATAACCCCAAGAGAGTAGGGCAGGGCCCGGCTTACCTCCCGGCCGACCCCTGCCCTAGGAGAAGGAAAACCCACCCGCCCCTGCGCTCCGCTCCCTGCTTTTTTCAGCCTGAGGCCGCGGAGAAGATCCTCCTTTTGCTTACGGAAAAGAATAACGAAAGCTACGGAAAGAAGACTTCGCCTAACTTTTATCTTTTATTTGAGTAAGCCGGCTTTGGAGGAGATCAGGGCTCAAACATATGAGACAAGGGTTCAATCCGAGAAGGAATTGGCTGCATCATAGAGGAAATGACGCACAAGTGCTTGCGTATGTATATTCAGAAATATTCTTATGTATATTCCGAAATATTCTGATTGTCAATTTTATTGATCCTATTGATAATATTAGTGGAATTATATATTAAATACCACAGAAGGGGGTATTTTGCTAAGCTCTCAGAGAGCAATATTTATTAAGGTGTTTGAACATTTTGGGAGGAAAAACAAATCATTTTTTTTCACGGAGTTAATCCGTTCTAACTCCTTACTGAGTATATCGATAAATAGTCCCTTTCGTGTTAATTTGGTCCATTATATCCATTCTGTTTTTACTTTTATTTGCCATCCTAGGTTACGAAGTGATTTTCGAAAAGCCCATCAAATCAATGAAAACGTTGAAATTGACTCTATTATCAGGACTCACATCGTTCTGAATTATTTCCTATTCCAAATGCTCTCTTTAGATGAGGTTCGGAAATGAACCAAAGTAGCGAAGGAAACAGAATCAAGAAAGGAATAACAGGAAATGGCGAATCTTAGGTACGCCAGAAGGATGGCTGTCTGTGGGACGGAAACGGCCTTTGAAGTGTTAGCCAAGGCAAGAGCCTTAGAAGCGCTGGGGAAGAAGGTCGTGCATTTGGAAATTGGAGAGCCAGATTTCGATACCCCGGCTTACATTAAGAATGCAGCCATTAAGGCTTTAAACGCTGGCTATACTCACTATACCCCTGCTGCCGGAATTGCCCAGGTGAGGGAAACGGTGGCAGAATATGTTTCTAAAACCAGGAATATATCGGTAGACCCTGATGAAGTGGTGGTCACTCCTGGGGCCAAGCCGATCATGTCCTTCGTCATGCTGGCATTAGTAGATGAAGGGGATGAGGTCATTTACCCCAACCCAGGCTATCCTATTTATGAATCGATGATCAACTTCACGGGAGGGACGCCCGTCCCTATTCCTCTAAAGGAGGAACTTAATTTTCGCTTGGACGTGGAAGAACTGTCCCAGAAGATCACTCCAAAAACTAGGCTAATTGTGTTGAATTCCCCGCACAACCCCACCGGAGGCATTCTTTCCCGCAAGGACTTAGAAATGATTGCGGAGCTGATTGAAGGGAAGGATATTTTCGTGCTCTCCGACGAAATCTATTCCCGGATCATTTACGAGGGCGAGCATATTTCTCTAGCCTCCCTGCCGGGAATGAAGGAACAAGTAATCATTCTGGACGGTTTCTCCAAGGCCTACGCCATGACCGGCTGGCGTTTAGGATACGGCGTGATGAAAAAGGAACTAGCCAGCAAGGTGACCAAACTCCAGGTAAACTTCACCTCCTGCAGTGCGGCTTTTGTCCAGATAGCAGGCATGGAGGCCCTGAAGGGACCACAAGATGATGCCGCGAAAATGGTCCAGGAATTCCGGATGAGGAGGGACGTCATCGTTCATGGGCTGAACGAGATTCCTGGCGTGACCTGTACATTGCCCAAAGGCGCTTTCTACGCTTTTCCAAATGTGAAGTCTTTCAAGCGGCCCGCCAAGGAAATAGGAGACTATCTCCTGAACGAGGCCGGGGTGGCTGTTCTTTCCGGAACTGCATTTGGAATATGCGGGGAAGGTTACCTTCGTCTGTCCTATGCCAACTCCGTGGAAAACATCCAAGAAGCGTTGCACAGGATGAAAGAAGCTCTGGCCCGGCTCTGCTAAAATTTTGTCTCGTCAGGCTTGGAGAAAAGATGGGACCGGTATATGAGGAGGCTTATAAAATGAAGGACAAAATTAAAGTTGGGATTATCATCTGCAACCGTTATCACACCTGTACTGGAGGAAAATGCCTCAGGGCGTTTCATAACAGGGAAGGAGCGTTTAGCATTTACAAAGAAGATCAAGAGCTGGAGCTTGTAGGATACACCACCTGCGATGGCTGCCCCGGAGGGAATATCGAATATGCTCCCGCGGAAATGGCAAAAAATGGGGCCCAGGTCATTCATCTGGCTACAGGGATGGTGGTTGGTTATCCCCCTTGTCCTTATTTGACGTACTTCCGGGACTTCATCCAGGAAAAATACAGGATAAAAGTGGTCATCGGGACTCATCCTATCCCCCAGAAGTACTTCCTTACACATACTAAGCTGGGAACCTGGAAATCCCCAGAATGGGAGGAAATACTCAGGCCGACTTTATGTGATGAGAAAACAAGATTGGCCTACGATTAAAAAACATAGGAGGAGGAAAGAATGAAAAAAATCAAAGTCATTATTCCAGTTCAAACTGATCTGTGGACAAAAGCTCATATTGAAGAGTTAAACCAATGTAAAGACCCTGATACAGAATTAGTGGTAGTTTCTTTAACGTCTGGTGCTGAATCAATCGAGAACGGTTATGACGATGCTTGGAATACTCTTCCTACTATCCTCGAGGTCGAAAAGGCAGAAAAAGAAGGGTTTGATGGTGTAATCTTATCTTGTTTTGGCGACCCCGGTCTGCGCCCAGCTAAGGAAGCAGTAGAAATACCTGTTGTTGGCGTTGCCGAAGCAAGCATACATTTAGCATCATTACTGGGGCGTCGGTTTGCGGTTGTCACTGCTGGGCCTCCGGATGCTGGGGCTTATATCATGGACAATTTTAGAGTTTATGAAATGGATCATAAGTGTATTGCGGTGAGGTCCGTTGGGTTTAACGTTTTGGACTTAACAGAAGATAAAACAAAGGTGGTAATGCAGTTTGTTCAAATAGCTAAGGAACTTTTACAAGAAGGAGCGGAGGTGATTGTTATTGGTTGTACTGGAATGACTGAAGTGGCAGGCCGAATTGCCAAGGAGTTGCCAGTTCCTGTTATTAATCCAGCTCCTGCAGCTCTTAAGGTCTGCGAGGATTTGATCTCACTAAAGATTTCTCACAGCAAGATCGGTTACCCTAGTCCTTCTGCCAAAAAAAGGACCTTACTTTGAAAATTTTTTGTGAGTTGAAAGGAGGAATTTGAAATGCCTTACACACAAGATTTAGAGCTGGCTGTAACTGCATATAAAATAGTCCGCGATTTATGTGCAGTAAAAAAGGGAGAGACCCTTCTAATCACCATCGATTCCGCTGGATATTGGCCCGTTGCTGAAGAAACAGCCAAAGCCGGGGAAGCGCTGGGAGCAAAAGTTATGGTTGCATGGCACACCACTCCTCCAGGTTATGGACGAGCTGGGGATCCATATTTGCCAGATTGCTTGCATGCAGCCATTCCCAATACTGACGTCTGGGTAGAGTATAACTACCAGTGGCTACTCTACGGCAGAGCCTGGGAAGAGGCTTTAGGTGTTCCCAAAAGGGTTCGCTACTTATTCTTAGGCGGTCTTAGCATTGACCAGATAATTAGAACAGTTGGCAAAGTGGATCTAACCCTGCAGGAGGAATTCCAGAATACTTTGGTTGAAATGACTGCTAAGGCTAGGAAAATGCGCATCACTACCCCAGCCGGCACCGATGTAACTTTTGAAAATGTACCTGGGCGACCTGTGACAAATGAGGGATGGGCTAGAACCCCGGGACCGCACTTCCTTTTAGGTCAGATTGGCTGGGCACCTAGGGAAGAATCCATAAATGGCAAGGTTGTCCTTGACGGTTCATTCTCTGGCGGTGGTGAAGCTGATCTTGGGGTTCTTCGCCATCCAATTACTTTCCATATAGAAAGTGGTAAATGGGTTGAAATTACTGGTGCCGAGGAAGCTGATTTTCTAAAAAGATGGTTTAATCGCTTAAACGATCCCAGAATGCATAATGTCGCCCACGTCTGCTATGGTTTCAACCCAGGTGCGCGTTTGTCTGGTTTGTGCACCGAGGATGAGAGAGTCTGGGGTTCAACTGAATGGGGATTCGGTTACCAAGGTCCCTTTTTCCAGGGCAATGCTGGTCCGGCAGTAACCCATGTTGATGGAATTTGCCTAAATTCTTCAGTTTGGCTTGATGACGAGCAAATTATGGATTGCGGAAAACTTTTACATCCTAAGTTGGCGGATCTCGCTCATAGGATGGGGAAGCAGTAGGTGAATGCGGAAAGCAGGAATTTGAAATGCCTTACACACAAGATTTAGAGCTGGCTGTAACTGCATATAAAATAGTCCGCGATTTATGTGCAGTAAAAAAGGGAGAGACCCTTCTAATCACCATCGATTCCGCTGGATATTGGCCCGTTGCTGAAGAAACAGCCAAAGCCGGGGAAGCGCTGGGAGCAAAAGTTATGGTTGCATGGCACACCACTCCTCCAGGTTATGGACGAGCTGGGGATCCATATTTGCCAGATTGCTTGCATGCAGCCATTCCCAATACTGACGTCTGGGTAGAGTATAACTACCAGTGGCTACTCTACGGCAGAGCCTGGGAAGAGGCTTTAGGTGTTCCCAAAAGGGTTCGCTACTTATTCTTAGGCGGTCTTAGCATTGACCAGATAATTAGAACAGTTGGCAAAGTGGATCTAACCCTGCAGGAGGAATTCCAGAATACTTTGGTTGAAATGACTGCTAAGGCTAGGAAAATGCGCATCACTACCCCAGCCGGCACCGATGTAACTTTTGAAAATGTACCTGGGCGACCAATCAACAGCGAAGGGTGGACCACTAAGGCCGGGGTGATCACCTTTCTGTTGGGTCAAATTGGTTGGGCTCCCAAAGAAGACTCTATCAACGGCACCATCGTTTTTGATGGTTCCTTCTCAGGCGGCGGAGAAGCTGAAATTGGGAAGTTGAGAGAACCGATCTACCTGTCTATTGAGAAGGGTCGAATTAAGAACATCTCAGGAGGAGCGGAAGCAGACTTCGTCAAGGGATGGATCGAACGGTTGGGTGACCCCAAGATGTACGATATCGCCCACGTCTGCTATGGTTTCAACCCAGGTGCGCGTTTGTCTGGTTTGTGCACCGAGGATGAGAGAGTCTGGGGTTCAACTGAATGGGGATTCGGTAATCAAGGTCCCAATTACCATGGCACGAGGGGGGCTGCGGTTACTCATTTCGATGGGACTTGCCTAAATTCTTCAGTTTGGCTTGATGACGAGCAAATTATGGATTGCGGAAAACTTTTACATCCTAAGTTGGCGGATCTCGCTCATAGGATGGGGAAGCAGTAGGTGAATGCGGAAGGAGGTGAAGTGGGAGGCAAGGAAGGAAAGAAAGTTTTGTTTGGGAAGAAGACAAATGAAAGGAGATTGGGTATGCACAGAAAGATGCTACAGAGGATTTTAGTCCTGATTTTGGGGCTTGTGCTTGTTGGGAGTTTTTCTTCATGCGCTGCGCCCACCACTCCTACAGCTACTAGCTCTACGGCCACAGTTTCTCCGAGCCCGACTGAAACCGCTTTACCTACAATTAAAATTCTCGGTACAATGCCATTATCAGGGGAGGCTGCTAACCTTGGGCCTGCCTATGACCGGGCGATCCGTATGGCAGTAGACGAACTAAACGAGGCCGGCATCCCCGGTTTTGCGGGAATTGATTACAAAGTCATTGACACTGAAACCAAACCTTCCGTATTCCAGAAAAAGCTGGAAAGAGAGGTCCAAACTTGGCATCCTGACCTTATTATCGGCGCAGCTCTGGAGACAGAAATTCGAGTGCCTTGCCAGCTCGCTCCTCAATATAAGCTCCCCACAATTGTTGGTGGTCATCTGAGTATGTCTAAGTATATGCCTCCGGGGGAAGTCCCCTTGTCTAAATGGGTTTGTTACTACGGTTATTCCGATTACTATTGCGGATGGTTGGCTGGCCAATTTTTCCATGAAATGGGCGCCAAGAAAGTAGCCTTTGTCGGCGGCGATTACGATTGGAGCTACAGCAACAGTATGGGTCTGAAGGCTTACTGGGAACAGAATGGTAAGCCCTTCGAAATTGTCCCTGTTATCTATACCCCGCTTGACAAAACAGATTTTGCCACTGAAGTAGGTATCATCAAGGAAGCACAACCTGATGCCCTTTACTGCGCTTATATGGGGGCCGGTTGGTTTAGCTTCCCCAAGCAGCTTCGAGATGCTGGTGCCATGCCTAAGTACTTCCTCTACGATCCTACCTATTCGAACATGGGGGGTGCTAAAATCACCGGAGCCTACGGAGCAGAGAATATTTACACGCTTGCTGATCACGATCCCGACTCTCCCGCTTGGGCCGAATTTGTTAAGAAGTGGAAAGCGAGATACGGCCAGGACGCTTATCCTGAAGCATACACTAATAACCATTACCAAGCCATCTATTGGTTTATTGAGGCCGTTAAAAAAGCAGGGCCCAAGGGGTTGACCGATCACGAACTGCTGATTGACACTATGCACCAGACTTCCTTCCAAAATGTCTGTATCAATCCTATGGGGTCTCTCGACGACTACGGGAGCAACTGGGGAGCTACAGCGGCAATTATTCAGTTCCAACCCGGTGCCGGTCTAGACCCAAGCTTCCCCTTGCATGAAGTCTTGATCAAGAAATATCAAACGCCTAAAGTAAGCGCCAAAGATGTTTTAGAGAGCATGAAAGGCCTCACCAAATTGGAACAAGGGCAAACCTACCCTGCTGGTGGTTAGTCCCGAGCACAGTCGTCCCCCCGTTGTTTCCTCGTGGACAACGGGGGGACTAAGATGCGCAACTTCAGAGTGGAGCTTTGACAAGAATGTTAGAGGTAAAGAACATCAAAAAAGCGTTCGGGGGTTTAGTGGCGCTGAAAGGGGTTAGTCTTATTGTCCCAGTATGCAAGGTTGTCTCCCTAATTGGACCTAACGGTGCTGGCAAAACCACGTTATTTAACATAATTGCTGGTACTTTAAAACCTGACTCGGGAGAGGTCATTTTTGGAGGCACCAATATTACAGGAAAGCCACCCCATAAGATCTGTCAACTTGGCATCGCGAGGACTTTCCAGCTGCGGAATATCTTTCCTAACCTTACAGTTTTTGAAAATATCTACGCTGGTTTGCTGAAGGAGAAAATTTCTAAAGCAGACGAATTTGAACAACAAGTTTTTGATACTCTTTCCTATTTGGACCTCACGGAAAAAGCAAATAAGCCTATAAGCAGCTTATCCCCCTTGGAGATGAAATTAGTAGAGCTAGGGAGGGCATTGGCTACTAAGCCGAAGCTCCTTCTGCTTGATGAATTACTGGGCGGATTGATTGGACCGGAGACTTTGAGGGTTTGCGAATTCGTAGAGGATTTACGGTCTAAGGGGTACACCATTCTGCAGATTGGGCACGAAATCAGACCTGTTATGCGTACTTCCGATTGGATTTATGTTCTTAACGAGGGGGAAAAAATTGCAGAGGGAACCTCAGACGCGATACGTCAGAATGACGAGGTACTAAAAATCTACTTGGAACTGGAGGAATAGAAATGTCGTCTTGGCTACTAGAAGCGGAAAACCTGACCGTAGCCTATGGTTTGTATAAGGCCCTAAAGAGTGTGAATTTTTTGGTGACGGAGGGAGAAATTGTAGCGATCGTCGGGCCTAATGGTGCTGGTAAAACTACATTGTTAGAGACGATTGCCGGGATCAAGAAGCCCCTAAGTGGGGAATTGAAATTCAAGGGGCGACCAATTACAAAATCAAGCCCCTTACAACGGAGAAAGCTTGGCTTGATGCTGATCCCACAAGAAGGCAACCTCTTTCCAGCAATGTCTGTACGTGACAACCTTCAATTAGGGGCGTTCTTTGAAAGAAAACATAAAACCAACGAGTTGCTAAATCTGGTTTTTTCTGCTTTCCCCCAACTACGAGATCGCATCTCCCAACTCGCAGGGACTATGAGCGGGGGGGAACAAAGAATGGTAGCCATAGGAATTGGGATTGCAGCTAATCCCAAAATTTTGATGATCGATGAGCTTTCTTTAGGTTTGGCCCCCAAGGTCGTAGCAAACATCTTATCCATCCTGAGGGATATTCGTGATAAAACTGGTATTACGGTTATCCTTTCTGAGCAGAGCATCAAAGTCCTTGATGTCGCCGATCATGTTTATGGATTGGAAGCTGGTGAAATTATTTTCACGGAGCGCGCCCGGCAACTGAGTCAAGATTTAATCAAGAGCCTATATCTGGGCGTATAGGTTCCGATTGTTGGAGGAATTAACCAAATGATTTTACAGGGAATTATCACAGGAATTATCATAGGAGGAGTTCTTTCTCTGCCAGTAATGGGCGTTGCGCTCATCTATGGGGTAACAGGGATTCTCAACTATAGCATCGCCACAATTGGCACTTTCGGGGTATTCGTAACCTGGATGCTGTGGTCATCTGTCGGAATGTTACCTGCGATTTTAGCGGGGCTTCTCACTAGTTTTGTCCTGGGTTTTGGAATACAACAATTCCTGTTGAATCCATTGATCAAAAGAAAGGGGAATGATCTCACTTTGTTCTTCATTATTACCTTTGGTATCGCTACTGTTGTATCAGGATTGACCAAGATCATGTTTCCCAGACCAACTATTTCCATTGAACTGCCGAGGATCGGTACAATGTTTATAGCGAACGTTGCGGTAGATATCAGCAAGGTTATCGCCATCGGCATTGCTTTTGCAGTGTTGCTATTCATGCGGATTTTAGAAATGGCAACCAAGACTGGAAAGTCTTGGGTTGCGACATCGCAGAATCTTAAAATGGCCAAACTAGTTGGAATCAATGTTGAATTTGTTTTCAGCTTGGTTTCAGGGATCGGTTATACTTTAGGCTTCATCGGGGCTTTATTTTGGGGTGTTCTCTATAACCTCACCGTTATTACGGGGTGGGACCTTTGTTTCTTAGGCTACATCATTGCCGTAGTCGGGGGAATTGGAAATGTATTAGGAGGCGTGATTAGCGCGCTAATCATGGGAATTGTCATCAGTTTTGCCGGCTATTGGTTGGGTGGAATGTGGCAGAGTGTTGTTCTATACGTGATCTTGCTCGCTATTTTGATCGTAACCCCGAAAGGAATCCTGGGAAGTGAACGCTCGGTTTAGGATGTTTTTGGGGTTTCCTGTGGAGGACAAATAAAAATGAAATTGCAAAGACTCCAATGGAGCACAATCTTTCTTCCGATTATTCTGGTTTTTCCTGGACTGTTTGCCCTAACAGGCGGATATGCCCAATGGGTGATAGGATATCTTTACCTTTTTATCATTCAGGGCTATGTTGCTTGGCTGTTGTTCTACAAAGCTGGCCAGTCCTTTTATGGCTATTCCGCTACCATGGCTCTGGGAGCTTATACCTGCGTGGTATCGCAGCGATTTCTCAATGTGTCGCCCATCTTACAGATTCTATTCGGTGCGTTGTTGTCCTCCCTTCTGGCAATGATATTCTACCTTTCAACTAGCCGATCCAGAGGTTTCTACGCAGGAATGGCCTCCTTTTTGTTGGCAATTCTCCTGCCTAAACTGATCGAAGCGCTCTATCCAATTACAGGGGGGCGAAGTGGCGTTCAGATTAATAGTCTCAATGTTTCAATGGGTAGTACAAATTACTTTTTAGTGGTGATCTTCATTACCGCAACTATAGTATTTTTTATCGCTTGGTTAACGAAGACCCGAATGGGGAAAATCTGGACCCTAATCTCGGAAAACGAAGATCTTGCGGAATCCATTGGGCTAAATACTTTTTATTACAAATTGTTGGCCTATGCCATGGCTGGTTTGATTTCCGGGCTGGGTGGAGCGTTGTATGTCCACTATACGAGTTCCATTTCCTCTGTGGATATCAACGTATTCACATCTGTCTCTATATTCTTCATTCCTTTATTGGGTAGTAAGAGATCGATGTACGGCCCTGTGATCGGCGCTTTGTTTATTGTCCTGTTCCCTGAGCTTTTTAGCTCCATCGAAAGATACATCGAAATCCTTTACGGCCTCTCGTACATCCTCGTGATGATTTTCCTGCCTAATGGCTTGATTGAGGATCTAGGGCGGTTGTCAAAGAAGATATATTTTCGAGTCTTTCTGCGCAAAAAGCTCGAGAACAATTGACCTTGTAGGAGATGGTTTAGGGTTTTGAATGCATGCCAGATTGTTACATCTTTTCTCATCCGAAGTTGACAGCCTCGCTCATGGGATGGAAAAGCAGTAGGTGAACGCAGAAAGGAGGTAGGAGTTAATTGGATCTTATTGAGGCTATTAAAACCAGAAGGAGTATTCGTACTTTCGCTGATACTACTGTTGAAAAAGAATCACTCTTAGAGCTAGTTAATGCCGGTGTCTGGGCCCCTTCTGCCGGCAATATGCAAGTTTGGCGATTCATTATCATTACAGATTCAAACCAAATTGAGAAAATTAAAAATTTAAGTCCAGGAATTTTTAGCAAACCTAAAGCCGTAATCGCGGTCTGTTCTGATTTCGATGAAGCAACAAAGAAAAGTGGTCTTCAAGGAGAGCGTTTTGCAATTATTGATGCTTCAATGGCAGCAGAAAATATACTTTTAGCTGCTCATGATAAAGGATTGGGAACATGTATAATTGGGTCTTTTCATGAATTAGCTCTTCAAAAGTTATTAAAGCTTCCTCCCAATATAAAGCCTATTTTATTGATTATATTAGGCTTCCCGGCAGAAGTACCTAAACCGCCTAAAAGGAAGTTCGAGGATATTATCTGGTGGGAGGTCTTCAAATGAGTTCAATGAATGAACATTTAGAGTCCGATTTTTGGAATATTATTTGTTTTCTAGTTGTTAGTGCGGCCAATTTGGAATGGGAGAAGAAAGAATACGGCCCTTTAAGGCTTCTGGAAGTAGCTACCAGATTAATTAAAGTGCTCCGAGATCATGGTTTAGTAAGTAAGCGATTAGATGTAGTTCAAAAAAGGATCAACGAGAATAAATATTTAATCATGACGGACGAATCCCATTTTAACCAATTCCTCCAATCCCTGGCGCTGGAATTAGTGGATTTAATGGAAGATTAGGAGCGAGGTGGTTTCTTCTAAAACTCAAAGGCAGGTATTTGTAAGTTTTATAGGTCTTCTTTAAACAAGTTCAGGACATTTAAATTACTTTTAGGGGATTGTGCTATAGCTGCAATCTTTATTAAAAAGAGCGACAAATGAAAATTAGGAGCTTTACTCAAACTCTTAATCTTAGGTAAGGGGGTTAAATGAAAAGTCGAATGGAAATAGATTTTGAAGAAATGGTGAAAATTCTCAGTGAGACTAGGAGTGAACAGGAATTTCTTGTTTAGATTTCTTTAGGTTGAAACAGTAAGTGCTAATATAAAGTTGCAGCGATCTTTCACATTTTGGAGGATTTGATTGACCAAAAACGAATATCATTATATCATTAATACTTTAGAGAACCTCGGTTTTTGGGTATATATTTTAAGCCTGCAGAGGGTTCCAACGTTTTCTTATTTAAGCCCGGATTTTTTGAAGGTTGTTGGTTATTCTGAAGATCAAATCAGAACCCCACTTTTTTGGTCTAAAATTGTGCACCCAGAAGACCGTGATCTTTTAACACAAAGAGATAAACAATTGATCCAAAGTATAAATTGCACCACCTACTACAGGATTATTAGCAAAAATGGCCAGATATTCTGGGTTTCTGAAAGAACCACCCCTATCTTAAGGGAAGGAAAAGTCATTCGAATCGTGGGAGCTATTCGGGATATTACTGAAGCTACTCGAGTTCAGGAAGCGTTAAAGGAAAGCGAAGCTCGTTTTCGGGTAGCCTTGCAAAATGCACCAATTGCAGTTTTCCAGCAAGATTTAGAATTACGTTATACATGGTTATACAAACCCCAGATAGTAAGAAATCCAGAAGAAGCAATAGGAAAAACAGATTATGACATTTTTCCCTATGAAGATGCTTCAGTTTCCACGGCCTTAAAGAAACGCATCTTGGACACAGGGGAGCCTGTTCGGGGAGAATTTAAGGTAACCAAGAATGGAGAGACCCATTATTTTGATTTGACCGGAGAGCCGCTGAGAGATGCATCTGGAAAAATCATTGGGATAAATTGCGCAACTATGGATGTTACTAAATATAAAACTTTAGAAAGCAAATTGAGGGAGAGTGAAGCCCGCTTTCGCTCTATCTTTGAGAACGCGGCCGTGGGTATTGCTTTGTTAGATGAAACGGGGCAATTAATTATGGCAAACGAGGCTTTCTGTCGATTCTTTGGCTTTCCTAAAGAAGACCCTTCGAAGTTAGAAATTTTTGATTTTTTTCAACAACTGGTTTTTTCTCCTGAGGTTTTTTCTTTAAAGGAGACTGATAAGCTTGGTATTGAGAAACCCTTCCTTCTTAAAGATGGACAATTGGTATGGGGTCGGTTGTCCATTTCTCTCGTTAAAGATGCTGATAACTCTCCGCAATATATCTTAGTTTGTGAAGATGTCACCAAGCGTAAGCAGGCAGAGCTAGCTCTTGAAAAAAGTCAGAGGTTATTACAGCGCATTACTGACTCAACCCCTACACTAATTTATATTTTAGATATTAAAGAAGGAAAATGTACCTATGTTAATAGTACTGCAGCCGCTTTTTGGGGGAAATTAGGCATAGCAATAGCTGAAAAAATACACCCAGAAGATCAGAAAAACTGGAGGGAATTTCTCTTACGATTAGCTTCGGCAGAAGATGAAGAAATAATCGAGACTTGTTTCCAAATAATGAATACCAAAGGGGAATGGAGAGTTCTCAGAAGCTGGAATATGGTTTTTAACAGAACAAAAGATGGCGAAGTATGTGAAATCTTAGTCTCATCAATTGATGATACAGAATACCAAAACGCCCTCCAAGAAATTAAAAAATATGAGCAGCAGCTTATCGGGTTAGCCTCCGAGATCTCAATTGTAGAAGAGCGAGAGCGCCGCCGCATAGCCAGTGCCCTGCATGATTCAGTTGGCCAGACGCTGGCCATGGCAAGGATGCAGCTCAGAGTTGCCCAGAAATCAATAAAACAGCGAGATTTATACAAGAAACTCGATCAAGTGTGCGATTTTCTAGCGGAAGCCATTAACCAGACAAGATCCTTGGCCATCGAGCTTAGCCCCCCTATATTGCAAGAACTGGGGTTTGAAGCGGCAATTGATTGGTTAGTCAACCAAATGAATAATCGTCATGGAATGTCAATTAGATTGGAAAAAGAAGCTAATGGTGATTTTAATCTGAATTTTGAGGTAACAGTCCTATTGTATCAAGCTGTGCGAGAATTACTTTTTAATGTCCTCAAACACGCTCAAGTCAAAACAGCCAAAGTTTTGATTACTCGGAATGGTGGAACAATTAAAGTTTCAGTCACAGATTCTGGGGTTGGTTTTGAGCTTAAGAAGATTGAGAACACCTTCAATCCTGAAGGGTTTGGTCTCTTTAGTATCAGGGAACGTTTAAAATATTCTGGTGGCAAAATGGAAATAGAGTCTACTATAGGCAGGGGCACTAATGTAGAGATCTCGATTCCTGTAGAGCCGCGTCGGCAAAAGATTGTAAAAAATTCTTGAGCGATTTATAAAAATGATATCGTGATTAGAATTTTATGCGATGGACCAAGGAGAAAAAATGAGTATCCGAATCCTATTAGTAGATGACCATCAAATCATCCTTGAAGGATTGAATAGTTTGTTTAGACAAACCCAAGGTTTTGAAGTAGTTGGAGAGGCTCGGGATGGTCGTTCTGCAGTTCTCCTGGCTCAAAAACTGCAACCAGACATTGTAATTATGGACGTAACAATCCCCGAGGTTAATGGAATCGAGGCCACAAAACAGATAGTGGCAAAAACAACTAATACAAGAGTTATTGCTTTATCTATGCATGCTGACCAGTTTTTTGCAACTGGAATGTTCAAGGCCGGGGCTAAAGGATATCTCCTTAAAGATGATGATTTTGACAATCTCTTAATAGCAATCAAAACTGTTTTAAATGGGAAATTGTTTGTAAGTCCAACTCTATCTAACCTGTCTGTAAAAGAGTACATTCGCTTTATCCCTGAGGTTGAACAAAATACAGCAATGCTAATTTTACTGTCAAATAGAGAGAGGGAACTTCTGGAGTTTTTAGCGTTAGGGAAATCAACTAAAGAAATTGCCGCAATTCTGCATGTGAGTATAAAAACAATATACACGCATAGGGAGAGCATTATGAGAAAGTTGAACCTAAAAAATTCAAATGAACTTAT
>Ga0315282_10010384_pt1 | contig 14615 bp, 15 predicted proteins | sample YL17G07_20_MG_FD_203693 | JGI IMG/M metagenome (GOLD analysis project Ga0315282, IMG submission 203693) | Sediment microbial communities from Yellowstone Lake, YNP, Wyoming, USA - YL17G07_20 | ecosystem: Environmental > Aquatic > Freshwater > Lake > Sediment | place: USA: Wyoming | collected...
TTACATTAAATTCTTTTTATTTAGGCTCGTCTCTGATAAGATTAAAATTATGTATAACGAAAAAACCATTGATCATTTTTCGAGTCCTCGTAATATGGGCGAACTTAAATATTTTGATGCGAAAGCCGAAGGTGGTAATCCGGCCTGTGGTGATGTGGTGAGATTGTGGATAAAATTGGGCTCAAAGAAGAAAAAAATCAAAGACATCAAATTTAAAGCTTTTGGCTGCGGCGCTTGTATTGCCTCAACTTCGGCAATGACGGAAATGGTTAAAGGAAAGACAATTAAATATGCTTTAAAATTATCGCGCAATGACATCGTTGATTATTTAGGCGGTCTGCCGTCTCAAAAAAATATCTGTTCTAACTTCTCGATTGAAGTACTAAAAAAAGCCCTGGAGAAATTATAGAATTAATCAATTCAGAATTAAGAATTATTAGGAATGAAGAATTATAGTAAAAAAATTGATATTACCGATAGGACATTAAAATTCGGCGTTGAAATTGTAATACTTGCTAATAAATTGCCAAATAGCCCGGCCGGTTTTAAAATTGGGGGTCAAATAGTAGCTTCAGGTACATCCATTGGTGCCAATATCCAAGAAGCTCAAAGCGCAAGTTCTAAGAAAGACTTCATTTATAAAATGGGAATTGCGCTTAGAGAAGCACGCGAAACTAAATACTGGCTTATGATTATCGTGTCCGCTAAGTTATTGCCCATGAAAGTTATCGAAAGACATTTAAATGAGAATGAGGAAATTATTAAAATTCTTTGTACAATAATAAAAAATACGAAATCTCATTCGTAATGCCATTCATAATTCATAATTGAACAATTGATTAATTCGTTAGTCGGACTTTCTAAAAAATCCTAAAGCAACTAAGGCGATAACCGGGGCGATCACCCAGGCCGGGTAGTATTTTATCACTAGCGTTGCCATTCGCGAAGAGGCCATAAAGGCTTCTCGGGTTTCGATGGGCATAAAATAGAAAATTGTTGATAAAATCAGGCCAGTGGTTAAAAAAGAAATTCCAAAAATCTCGATTGGCGAAAGAATCCCCTTTGATTTGGTCCCTTGAATCCCGCCTTTAGCAGAAAGCAGAGCGATTATTGCCAGAAAAAGGACAACGCGAATGGTAAAGGGCGAAGAATTAGCTTTGACCCAGATCTGGTTAAAAAGGGTACGATTGCCCTGGAAAAACTCAAAGACATTGCCAGCAAAGATTTGGGTAACAACCAAAGCAACATAAGTTGACAGAAGAGTGGCAATAATCCTTTCCCGTTGCAGAATATAGCCAAAAACTATACCAATAAGGAATAAAACTGTAATTGCCAGATCCCAGGATGGCGCTGGCATAGGATAACCCTCCTTTAGAATGATATTTCTACATCTATTATCTAATAGGAAAATTCTGGTGTCAACTAATTAGAGGCCTTTGCTTTTGAGCTCTTCCAGGAGTTCCCTCTGTTCGGCGGTTAAATGTCGAGGCATTTTGATTCTAATTGTAACGAGTAAATCACCGCGGCGACCGTTCCTCGTGGCCATTCCTTTACCTCGGAAGCGGAAAGTCGTGCCGTCCTGTGTCCCAGAAGGGATTTTAAGAGTTAATTCTTCTCCTTGAGATGTTTTAAGATGAAGTTCTTCACCGAGTAAGGCAGAAGTTAAACCAACTTCGACTTCAGTTTGCACTTGAGAAAACATGCCGGAGAAGAGATCTTCAAAAATATCGCCAAACCCACCGCCGAAGTCCCAGCCCGAGGCTGGTCCGCCTTGGGCGGAAAAACCACCACTCCAATCGAATCCATTAAATCCTCCAAATCCGCCAAATCCTCCACCAACTTGGCCAAACTGATCATATTGAGATCTTTTTTGAGTATCAGAAAGAACTTGATAGGCTTCGTTTATCTCTTTAAATTTCTCGCCGTCAGAAGAGTTCTTATCAGGATGATATTGAAGGGCCAGTTTTCTGTACGCACGCTTAATTTCATCGGCGCTCGCGTTTTTGGAGACACCGAGGACCTTGTAATAGTCTTTGGCCATAAAAAATTACTCTTTTTTATCTTCTTCCGTTTTTTCTTCTGGTTTTTCTTTTTCTTCTTGCGGTTTGCTGCCCTCGGTGGTCGATTGGCTGTCAGCTTGTTTCCCATACATCGCCTGGCCGATTTTTTGAATGGCCTGGCTTAAAGTTTCGGTCGCGGTCTTTATTTTCTCAAGATCATCGCCCTTAGTTGCTTCTTTCAATTCAGTAATTTTTGTCTCAATTTCTTTTTTGTCGGCCTCCGGAACTTTATCACCCGCATCTTTCAAAGCTTTTTCAGAAGTATAAACCAGATTTTCGGCCAAGTTCTTCACGTCAATCAGCTCTTTTTTCTTTTTATCTTCTTCTTCGTGCGAAGTAGCATCCGCTTTCATTTTTTCAATTTCTTCTTTGGAAAGTCCTGAAGACGAGGTGATCGTAATTTTCTGTTCTTTACCGGTAGCTTTATCTTGGGCTTTAACATTTAAAATGCCGTTGGCATCAATGTCATAGGTGACTTCAATCTGCGGCAGACCGCGTGGAGCCGGTGGGATGCCATCAAGCATGAATCGACCCAAGGTTCGGTTATCAGCCGCCATTGATCGTTCGCCTTGCAAAATATGAATTTCGACGGAAGTTTGATTGTCGGCGGCAGTCGAAAATGTTTGGGTTTTTGATGTTGGGATAGTCGTATTTTTTTCAATCAAGGGTGTCATCACGCTACCCAGAGTTTCGATGCCTAGCGTTAACGGCGTCACGTCGAGCAATAGTAGATCTTTAACTTCGCCGCCTAAAACCCCAGCTTGAATTGCCGCGCCCAAAGCCACCACTTCATCAGGATTAACGCCTTTATGCGGTTCTTTTTTGAAAATCTTTTTAACAGTCTCAAAAATCAAAGGCATGCGAGTCTGACCACCAACCAAAATGACCTCGGAAATATCTTTTGGTTCAACCTTGGCTTCTTTCATTACTTTTTCAACAATTGGCACGGTTTTTTCAATCAAATCACCGGTTAATTGCTCGAGCTTGGCCCGGGTTAATTTCATGACTAAATGTTTTGGCCCATCGGCACTGGCAGTAATAAAAGGCAAATTAATTTCCGTTTCGGTGGAGCTGGAAAGCTCAATTTTAGCTTTTTCCGCTGCTTCCTTAACCCGTTGCAAAGCCATCGGATCGTTTTTGACATCAATTCCCTCAGATTTTTTAAATTCATCGGCAATATAATCCATCACTCTTTGATCCAAATCATCGCCGCCCAAGTGAGTATCGCCGCCAGTGGATTTAACCTCAAAAACACCTTCACCAATGTCCAAAACCGTGATATCAAAAGTGCCACCGCCAAAGTCGTAAACCGCGATATGGCCTTCTTTTTTCTTATCAAGTCCGTAAGCGAGCGATGAAGCTGTTGGCTCGTTGATAATTCTTTTAACAGTTAACCCGGCAATTTCACCGGCGTCTTTGGTCGCTTGTCTTTGGGAATCATTAAAATAAGCTGGAACGGTAATGACCGCGTCGGTGATTTTTTCACCAAGATAGGCTTCGGCATCGGCTTTTAGCTTTTGCAAAATAGAAGCGGAAATTTCTTGAGGGGTCCATTCTTTATCGCCCATTTTGACCTTAACGCCATCGCCTGATTTAACCATTCTGTATGGCAAAAGTTTTAGATCTTTTTGAATTTCTTCTTCTTCCCAACGACGACCAATAAGCCTTTTTACCGAAAAAATCGTATTTTCCGGATTAGTAATCGCCTGGCGCTTGGCCAGTTGTCCGACTAGCCGCTCGCCGTTTTTGGATTGGGCAACGATTGAAGGACATAAATTTCCCCCTTCAGCCGTGGGAATTACTTTTGGTTTGCCCCCTTCGATGACCGCAACGACGCTGTTAGTTGTCCCCAAATCAATGCCAATAATTTTACTCATGTATCTCCTTTAAAATTAAAATTTGCTTTCTAATGTCAAGTATACTTTACATCAAAAGCATTTGTCAAGAGGGCCTGTTTTCCTCGAGAAACCTTACTTTTTTCCTTTAGAAACCCTGACTTTCGCTGGCTTGATGACGCGGTTGGCGAACATCCAGCCAGATTCAGTTTCGGCAATAATGTGATCAGCAGGGATATTCTTATTTTCCTCGCAAGAGATCGCCTCATGAATATTACAATCGAATTTGTCCCCACCATGGGCAGGAATTTTTTGAAGGCCCTCTGAGGTCAAAATATCTTCAAGCTGTTTTTCAATCTGTTTTATACCGCGAGCAAAATCATCGTCAGGCGCGTGAAGGAAAGCCCGGCGGAAATTGTCCAAAACTGGCGTGATTTTAGCGAGAAAATCAGCTTTCATTAAATTCAAAACCTCTCCGCGTTGCTCTTCGGATCGTTTCTTGTAATTTTCAAAATCAGCCTGGGTTCTCTTCCAGCCTTCTTCAAGATCTTTGATCCGCCGGCTGGCGGATTGTTGCAAATCTTTATCAGTTTTATGTCTTTTCATACTCCCTATTATACAATTAAAGTATGGGCAAATCAAGATTCGTCATTGCTACTTTAGCGAGTTTCATAGTCGGGATATTTCTCGGCGATCTTTTGAAAGTTGATTTGTGGTGGCTTGTTGGTTCTGCCCTTGGCATCATTTTGGCACTTGTAATATTCTGGCGGGAAATCTATTGGCGGCTGGGATTATTTATTTTCCTCGGTCTAATTATCGGGCTTGGCTACTTTAGCTTTTGGGATAACCGAGAGAAAACAATTGAATTGCCTTACGGCGAAGAGCTCACCATCGAAGGTCAAATTATTGGTCATCCGGATTTTTCCGGGAATCTAGCCCAATATATTATTAGATATAATGCGAAAGACAATATCAAAATCCAACTGACAGGCAATCGATACCCAGAATATCATTATGGCGATGTTCTAAAATTTAAAGGGATCATTAAAAGGCCGTCTGATTACTTATTTCATAGAGGGATTTTGGGGCAAGTTTCCAGCGAGGAACCCCTAGAAAAAATTATAGGCAGCGGCAACATCGCAATTAAACTGATTTATAAAATTCGCGATCAATTCGAAGACTCTTTAAATCGATCTTTGGCTGAGCCGTATGCCTCTTTCGCTGCCGGGCTGGTTTTGGGCTCGAAGCGGAATATTCCCGATTCGCTAATGAGTGATCTGAATCGAACCGGGACAACTCATATTATTGCTGTTTCGGGCTATAATGTGACAATCATTATCGTTTATATTGCAATACTTTTAGGAATATTTTCAAGAAGAGTAAGCTTTTACGGCTCCATCTTAACAATATTGATTTTTGTGATTATGACTGGAGCAGTAGCTTCGGTAGTTCGGGCGGGTATTTTAGCAGGACTAGTTGCTTTTGGTCGATATGAAAGTAGACGGATTAACATGACGATTCTATTACTTTTAGTTGCCGCGATTATGCTATTTTTTAATCCCTATGCAATCAAATATGACGTTGGTTTTGAGCTTTCCTTCCTCGCTTTTGCCGGCTTGGTTTATCTATCGCCAATAATTTCGAAGCTTAAAGTAACCCAATTTATTCCGGAAAAGCTTAGAAATATTTTAGCAGAGACACTTGGCGCGCAAATTATGGTCTTGCCGATCCTTGTTTTTTATTTTGGTAGAGCAAGCATTACCTCACCAATTGTTAATATTCTTATTTTGTGGATGATCCCGGCGGCGATGGGTATGATTTTTATGGTTGGAATCGCGGGATTAATTTGGATCAACCTGGGCCAAATTTTGGGCTACATCGGTTGGCTGCTGTTAAAGTACGTAGTAGTAGTTGTTGAATCGTTTTCGAAAATTCCCTGGTCGTCTTGGCAGATTAAGACCGATTCCTGGTGGTGGATATCGATTTTTTATTTTGTTATCGGATTATTAATATATAATATTAGGGTAAGGATTAAAGCAAATGAAGAAAAAGAAATTTAGAATACAACTAATTATCAGTAGTCTCGTCATTGTGGCAGCGGTAATCGGTTTAGTCTTTTTCGGCAAGCCTCAAGCTGCAGGAGATTTAAAAGTGTATTTTTTAGATGTTGGGCAGGGAGATTCGAGTTATATCAAAACACCAATTGGGCAGGATATTTTGATTGATGGCGGCGATGATAATACGGTCTTAAATGAGCTGGGCAAAGTAATGGACTTCGGCGACCGCGAGATAAATTTAGTGATTTTATCTCATCCACACTCCGATCACTTGGATGGATTAATCGAAGTTTTAAAGCGATATAAAGTTGATGAGATCTGGGAGACGGGGGTTGAGTATCCTTCCGGCGGATACGAAACGTGGAAAAAAGAAATTTCTGACAAAAATATTCCTCGTAAAATTGTGGTTGCGTCTGATGAAAAAGATTTCGGTGAAGTAAAAATCACGGTTCTCTATCCCCTATCGTCAATTGAAAATAAAACTATCGATAATCTCAACAATGCTTCCATTGTCAATCGGCTTGACTATAAAAATTTTTCTGTCCTTTATACTGGCGATGCTGAAAAAGACGCCGAGATGCGAATGCTAAAAAGCGATCTTTACGCGACAGTTTTGAAAGTGCCTCATCACGGCAGCGAGAATGGCTTAATTGAGGATTTCTTAAAAATTGTTCGGCCAGCGATAGCGGTGATTTCGGTTTCCGAAGACAACAAATTCGGCCATCCAAACAGTTCAATTATCGAAATGCTTAATCGATATGCCGTGCGAATCTATCGAACCGACCAGAATGGGAGAATTGAGGTTACCTCCGACGGCGAAGATTATTGGGTTAAGACTACTAGATAAATGGTATAATAATTAAGCAATGTCAGGACATTCAAAGTGGAGCCAAATCAAACGTCAAAAGGGGGCGGCTGATGTTAAACGTGGCGCGCTTTTTTCTAAATTAACAGCGCCGATTATTTTGGCGGCCAAGCAAGGCGGCGACCCAGAGGCAAACTTTTCCTTGAAAATGGCTATCGAAAAAGCGCGGGCCGCCAATATGCCGAAGGAAAATATTGAACGGGCTATCGACCGTGGTTTAGGTAAGGCCGGCGGAGCCCAAATTGAAGAGGTTCTTTATGAAGCCATCGGGCCAGCGGGAATATCGATTATTATTGAAGCCGCGACTGACAATAAAAACCGGACGGCAAGCGAAGTCAAAAATATTCTAACAAAGTTTGGCGGAAAACTTATCGGTTCTGGGGCGGCCACTTATCAATTTGCTCGAATGGGGAAATTGCTGATCGATTTAGGCGGGGAAGATAAAGAAGAAATAGAATTAATTGTTATTGATTCCGGAGCGAAGGATTTTGAGGAACAAGAGGATGTTTTGGCGGTTTATACACGGCCGGCAGAGCTAGAAAGAATTAAAAAAAGCTTGGAATTGCAAGGATTGACAATCAATGAGGTTGTTTTATCGTGGGAACCAAAAACGATTATCACCCTTACGGACTCAACGCTTTCAGAGAAAATTATCGACATGATGGAGAACCTTGAGGAGCTTGATGATGTAGTCGCAGTTTATTCAAATTTCGACATCCCGAAAGAACTTATTAAATAAGTCTCAAGAAACAAGGAGGAATTTTGCGAATATTAGGGATTGACCCAGGGACTGCCCGATGTGGCTATGGAGTGATCGATGTCAACGATAAAAACGGAAAGCTTTCCTGGGTTGTCCACGGCTGCATCGAAACCGATAAGCTCTTGCGAGATTGCGAGCGCTTGAACAGAGTTTTTAATGATATAATAAAGTTAATTGAGGACTATAAGCCAGATCAAGTTTCGATTGAAATGCTTTTCTTTTTTAAAAATGCCAAATCAGCAATGCGGATTTCAGAGGTGCGCGGCGTGATATTGCTTGCTTGCGCAAAAAAAGGCCTGGCTTTACAAACTTTCGAATACACGCCGATGCAAGTAAAACTGGCAGTTACTGGTTATGGGCGATCAGAGAAGAAGGAAGTTTTGAATGAAGTTGTGAAGGCTTTAAATCCTAGTCGTAATATCAGCTCTGGCAAAAAAGATGGTTTTGATGATGCGGCTGATGCCCTAGCAGTTGCAATAGCCCATTTTCATAAATATGTTGAAAATAATCTCAAATCTCAAAAATGACAATTTAAAATTCAAAATAGAAATAGTGTTTAATTCATAAATTTTGAGTTTTGCATTTTGCCCTTTGAGTTTGAGCGACGAAGGAGCGAACATGCCAAAATTAAGACAAAATATTGTCACTGGTAAATGGGTGGTAATTGCGCCCGAACGGGCAAAAAGGCCAGAAGATTTCGTGATGGCAGCGGCGCCCAAAAGACATTTAGATGAAAAATGCCCTTTCTGTATTAATGGGTCTGAAAGTGCTTATAAACATTCCATTAAAGAGGCCGAGACAGATAACATTTATGTAATTCCCAATAAATATCCGGCCTTTGTTAAAGATGAAGAAATTATTGAAGAGGGAGGGGATTTTTATTTTTCGACAAAATCAGTCGGCGGTCATGAGGTAATTGTTATTAAGGATCATCAAAAGGAAGTTTATGAGGGCGGCTGGCAGCTTCTCGCCGAACTTTTTGAGGCCTATCAGAAACGTTATCTTTTTTATCAACAGGATCCGACGATTGAGTACGCGATGCCGATACATAATCTCGGACCAGAGGCAGCGGCTTCAATTGAACACCCGCATTCCCAATTCTTTGCCTCATCAATTATCCCCAATTTGGTTGAAGAAGAGTTGTGCGGCTCAAAAAACTATTTTGATGATAAACACAGATGCGTTTTTTGTGTAATGGTCGAGGAAGAAAAGAAACAAAATATTCGGATTGTTGCCGAAAATGAAGATTTCATTTGTTTTACCTTCTTTGCCTCAAGGTTTCCATTTGAAATGTGGATAATGCCCAAAAAGCACGCCACTCATTTTGAAACCACATCTAAAGAGCACTTGGCCAATTTGGGAAAAATTGTTTATGAGGCGATAACTAAGTTAAATAACTCTTTAAAATTTCCGCCATTTAACTGGTGGATTCATACTGGTCCAACCAAAGAAGACCACATTGATAATTTCTATCATTGGCATATGGAAATTGCGCCCAGGGTTTCGAAATTTGGTGGTTATGAAATGGGATCGGGAATTGTGATCGATGTCGTCTCGCCTGAACTAGCCGCTCAATTTTTAAAAAAGGCCTAAAATAGTAAAAAAACTTGATTTTTTATGCTCTCCAAGGTAAGATATGGCACAGCTTATTCTTTTTTAATTTCGAAAAAATGAACAAAATTTTAAAGAAAATTTCTGTCGTAATCCCGGCCTATAATGAATCCAGGACAGTCGGCAAAGTTATCAAGGAAGCTTTTCGATTACCTGAAGTAACAGAACTAATTTTAGTTGATGATGGCAGTACGGATAATACCCAAGAAAAAATTATTCGTTTTAAAAAAGACCATCGGTTCGTATTTATTAGACACAAGATTAATCATGGCAAGGGATCAGCTTTAAAAACAGGAATTACTAGAGCTAAGAATGAAACAGTCTTATTATTAGATGCCGATTTGAAAAACATTACTGTTCATAAAATTCGTAAAATCATCACGCCAGTGATTAAAGATGAAGTTGACGTTTCGCGCGCCGGATTTGAATTAGTCAGGGGACGAGTGACCGAAATTGCGGTCAAGCCAATGATGAAAATTCTATTTCCCGATCTTATTTTTAATCAACCAATTAGCGGCCAAATCTGTGCCAAAAAAGAATTTTTGATGGGGGTTAACTTAGAAAATCGATGGGGGGTAGATATCGGAATTTTACTGGACGCAATTCAAACAGGACAGCGGGTGGTCGAAGTTGACATTGGTAAAATTGAACACAAAGCCCGACCTGATTCGGAAAAAGCAGAAATGGCGCAGCAGGTGCTTGAGACAATGATTAAGAAGGCCGGTTTAATTCAACATAAATATAAATTAGTGATATTTACTCTTGATGACACTTTAATTAATCAAGGCTCTTTAAGTTCGATTTATGAAAAAATTGGCATATCAAAACAAATTAAAGAAAATTATCGGGAATACTTAGAGAATAAAATAAGTTTTAAAGAATTTATTATTAGGAAGGCTAAGTTATTTAAGGGATTAAAAAAGGAGCGAATTAATGAGGCTTGCCAAGACTCTTTGATGGCCCGTTATGCCAAAGAAGTAATTTCTTCTCTCAAAAAAAGAAAATATCAAGTGGCGATAATTTCATCTAATTTTTCGGCAGTAGTGTCTCCGATTGCCGAACAACTAGCGATTGAAATTATTGATTGTCCATATCTTGAGGAAAAAAGAGGCACATACACAGGGTCGATTACTTCGAAATCAACTGAAAAATGGGCTAATAATAGTGTAGAAAAATCTTATCAAGATGCCCTTTTAAGAATTAGTAATCGCGTCAAAACCAAGCCTTTGGAAGCCTTGCTCGTTGCCCAAAGCCCATCCATTATAGGACTAATGAATAAAGTTGGTTTTACGATTGCTTATCGACCAAAAGATTCATTTCTTCGGGCTATTTCTGACAAAACTATTAATATTTTGCCAGAAATTTTGGCGATTGTGGAGTAAAAATGAAATTAATTGTTACCAGACACGGAGAAGCCAATCACAATTTAGGAATACAAACTTTTGCGGCTAAAAATACGGGACTGGCGCCAGAAGGCGTTAAGACGGCGAAAAAATTAGCCCAAAAAATTGGAAAAGCCGATAAAATTTTTTGTAGTCCTCTAAAAAGATCAAGCGAGACCGCCCAAATCATTTCTCAAATTTTAGATAATCATCCACCGATTTTTGAAATTGATGAAATTCAGGAGGTTGATGTGGGTAAATTGGTTGGTGGTACCGCCGATGAAGCAAAAGAGCGATATCCCAAGGCCGCGGAGGCTTTTTATCACGGTCATATTGCCGAGTGGAATTTTCCGGGCGGAGAAAATTTTGAGCAAGTTTCAGCAAGAGTAGATAAAGCAGTCGAAAAAATTGAAGAATTAGCTGATCCCCACGACACTGTCTTAATCGTTGGTCATGGAATGCTTAATCGTGTGATGTTCTATAAATATTTACCCAAACGAAAAGATTTGTGGGGTCCTTCAATTTATCCCCATGATCGGGTCGCGGAAATAAAAGTATGAAGATAGCTTTTATTCGATTTCCTCAAATTCTTTATGAAAATGGTAAAGCAACAAGAGGTGGTTCGGAAATCGTAAACCAAATAATTATTGACTTTCTGCGTAAAAGTGCTATCGATATTCATGAGTTTTCTCCTAAAAATCAGGCGAAACTAAATTTATTTGGACAGGCCAATGGACTCTCCCGCATGTTTGATGACCTTTTCGCTGATTTAGATAAAATTAATTCCTGCGATTTAGTTGTAACAACCAATTGGTTTGGTTGGAAAATGACTGGGATTATTAAACCCGTAGTTACGATTTTTCATTCGAACGCGAGTGCGGTTTTAGAATCGGTTGAAAAGGCAGAAGAATCAGAGTCAAAATTGATCAAAAAATGGGTTCGTGCGGCCCATCGCTTCGGAATTGCGTTAGATGAGGGGCAGATGCTAAAGGAAAGATCTATCGTCAAGGGCGAGAAACAGGCGGCCGAGAAATCAACAGCGATTGTTGCTGTCAGTGTCTTTATTAAAGAAAGTATTAAAAAATTTTACAATATCGACAACCAAAAAATTTCGATTTTTCCCAATCCATACCCGCCCGCCTGGGAGAAGATTAAGGTAAAAAAAGATTTTCGCGAATTATTAAATAGTACAATTGTTACTCGACTGCCCAGCGATTATCACAGCTTCATTTGTAAGGGTATCGATCGCATTTTAGAAATTTGTCAAACAATCCCTAATGTTACGCTGGTCGGGGCAACGAATTTGGCGAGATATGAGAAATTTTTTGAATCATTGAATAGACCAAAAGCCTTAGTTATTAATGCCGACAGAGATCAACTAGCAAAAATTCTTGAAGATTCACATATTACATTTCATCTCTCACGCTGCGAAGGTTGCCAAATGGCATTAATTGAATCAATGTATTTTGGAGTTGTGCCAATTTCTTTCAATGTTGGTTGCGTTTGCGAATTGATTGAACATGGCAAGAATGGATTTGTGGTAAAAGATTTAACTGAAGCGAGAAAATTTTACAATTTGCTTAAAAGTGATAGATCACTTTTGGAAAAAATGTCTATGCGGGCACGCCAGACAATCAAAAATCGTTTAAGTGTCGAACAAATTGGGAAAGATTATTTAGGACTATTTAAAATGTTAACCCGTGAGATCGTTTAAGACTTTCCTCATATGGTTAATAAAATTTTTTTTCAATTGCCACAACCTATTAAAAGTGATTTTGTTAAGATTCGCCTTATCCTGATCTAAAATACTTTTTAAAATTTTTTTTGGTCTATCTATTTTCCAGAGTCTAATCCCCAGATATTTGAGCAAGCTAAATCTTGAGTCATTGTTAGTCTTGAGAAAATAAATCGGCGTACCAAGAGCAATGGCAGGGAGAGCCGTATGGAGTCTGCCTGTAATTACTAAATTTGCTCTTTTTATTTCTTCAATTACCCTTTCAGGTTGATATTTGAACATCGCCACATGCAAATTGCTGATATAATTTTTCTGAAAGTTTTCCTGGATTATAACCGTAACTTTATAGCCCTTTTGGATTAAACAGTTTAAAATTTCGAGTTGTTCATCAATTTTTTTTAAACCAAAAGAAAAAACTACTTTGAATCCTCTCTTCCTTTTATAAGACTTTGCTTTTCCGGAAAAAAGAGTTGGACAGCCAATTAATTTTGATTTTATGCCATGAATTTTTAGGAAATTTGCGCTAATCGGATCTCTGGCACCGACGGGTTGATAGAACTTATTGTAGTACTTGACGGAGTTTATAACGGGTTTTTCAAAAAAAGAAGGGCCGATATTCCAAATGGGCACTTTTATTTCTTCAATAATACTCACAATGCCAGGATAGTGTTTAAGGTTCAAAGTTGTACAGCCAGGGACTATCAGAAAGTTGGTTTTGTTAATGTTATCAGCCACATGCCGATTGTTAATTTTGAAGGCATCAAAAATAAATGATGGCTTGGTTCTCAACCCTTCTTCTTTTAATAATTCTTGAAGGTTTTTTTCAATTAAAAAATTGCCGAAATTAGTGCAGCTTTTTGTTATTGATGCCCAGGCGTATTTCATATAAAAATTTTATTAATTTTTGTTGAATTATATGCTAACACAACGGAATGAAGAAATAAAGGACTATACCTGCATTTATTATATTATTTTGATATAATGTGATTAACGAAATATTTAAAATATTTTATATTTTTTTGAATTTTTAAGGATTTCATGGAAAGTAATAAGATTCTTGTAACCGGCGGGGCTGGATATATCGGCACCCATATTGCTAAAAATCTTTTAAAAGAAGGTTTTAAGGTTATAATTTTAGATAATTTATCAACCGGTTTTATTGAACCAGTCCAATTATTACAAAAAAAATATAAGACTCTCGAATTTATCAAGGGAGACCTGGCCGATAAGGATTTACTAAAAAAAATATTTTCCAAGAATATCGAGGCAGTTATTCATCTGGCAGCCAAAGTAAATGTCCGTGAATCTATCCAACAGCCCGATATTTATACTCGGGAAAATTATCTTAATAGTATTAATTTAGTTGAAACAATGGTGTCTCGCGGGGTGAATAAGCTCGTTTTTTCTTCAACTTGTGCCGTTTACGGCGAACCGAAATACATCCCGATTGATGAGCAGCACCCAACGAAACCAATCAACCCATATTCTCAGACAAAACTTGATTTCGAAAATTATCTCGAGAAAGTTAAAAATTTACAGTTTCTAATTTTTCGTTTTTTTAATGTCGGCGGTTCTGACCCAGAAGGTTTAATTGGCAAAGCCCATCTTATTAATCCAGATTTGACAGAAAATATTATGGAAGTGGCCCTTGATCAAAGAGATCATTTAGAAATCTTTGGTGATGATTATAACACTGAAGATGGGACGCCAGTGCGAGACTATATCCACGTCGAAGACATCAGCCAGGCTCATATTTCAGGCTTAAAAAATCTTAAAAAATTAGATGGGGAAATTATCAACCTTGGATCAGAGAAGGGCTTTTCAGTTAAAGAAGTAATTATCACCGCCGAAAATGTAATTAGAAAGACAATTCCGATAAAAATGGGTCAAAGAAAAGAAGGCGATGTCGCTTGCTCGGTTGCGAGTGCTAAGAAAGCTAAAGATATGTTTGGTTGGCAACCGCAATATTCAAACCTTGGAACAATAATTGAAACCGATTGGAAGTGGCGCCGGAAACATCCGGCAGGTTACTTGAAAAAATAGGAGGAGGAAAATTGGTCAAAATTAAATACAAAGATCGGATGAGAGTGCTCTTTATTGCGTCAGAAGTCGCCCCTTTCGTCAAAGCGGGAGGCCTGGCTGATGTTGCTGGCTCTTTGCCAAAGGCCTTGGCCGAAGATTATCATATGGATGTTAGAATTATTGTCCCGCGATATAAATTTATTGAACTTGGCCAGTGGCAGGCAGAGGAAATAATTAAAGGAATAAAGATTAAATTGCCTAATGGCCGATTAACAAAGGTTGATGTTT
>Ga0315282_10010385_pt1 | contig 14615 bp, 12 predicted proteins | sample YL17G07_20_MG_FD_203693 | JGI IMG/M metagenome (GOLD analysis project Ga0315282, IMG submission 203693) | Sediment microbial communities from Yellowstone Lake, YNP, Wyoming, USA - YL17G07_20 | ecosystem: Environmental > Aquatic > Freshwater > Lake > Sediment | place: USA: Wyoming | collected...
TCCCGCGTGCAATCCCTATTTTGCCTTTTCAGTAATGCTCGCTGCCGGATTAGAAGGGATTGAAAAAGGATATCCTCTAAGAGATCCGGTAGAGCGAAATGTTTACGAAATGGGTGAAGAGGAGAGGAAGAGATATAGGATTGAATCCCTTCCCGGGGACCTCTATGAAGCCATTAAGACAACGGAGAAGAGTGATCTGGTAAGGCGTGCACTGGGGGATCATGTCTTCCATCAATTTATTGAGAACAAGAAGATTGAGTGGGAGCGATACCGGGCAAGGGTGACCGATTACGAGTTGGATCAATACTTTTCAATCTTGTAACCCCTTTTCCCTGTTTCGTAAAGGGGAGCGGAAGGATCAAAAAGATCAGAATGGACACGATCAAAGAATGGTGGTTTGAAGAAAAGGCCACAAAGGCCATAGAAAAACTGGTGGCTCATGATTTTAGAGCGATTTATGTTAAGACAAAAGAGGAAGCGGTTCAGAAAATCCGGAAACAGATCACCCCGGGGCAGAGGATAGGGGTGGGTGGATCGCTCACCGTGAGGGGACTGGGAATTTTGGAAAAACTCGAGAGGGAAGGTTATACTATTTATGATCATTGGAAGCCAGGGCTTTCAGAAAAGGAGATCTTCGAGATACGGAAGTCGCAAATGACCTCCGATCTCTTCTTAGGCAGTTCGAATGCCATCACTCTGAACGAAGAATTGGTTAATATCGATGGGATCGGGAACCGTGTTAATTCAACCAATTTCGGTCCAGGGAAAGTGGTTCTCGTTGCCGGTTACAATAAGATCGTTGACGATGTTCAGGAAGGGATCAAAAGGATAAAGAATGTTGCTGCCCCCCTTAACGCAAGACGACTCAATATCGATGTCCCCTGTGCTAAGGTGGGGAGGTGCGTCGATTGTAATTCTCCCAACCGGATCTGCAGGGTGATCGTCATCCACGAACGAAAGCCCTTCTTAACGGATGTCCTCATCATTCTGGTCGGAGAAGAACTGGGATTCTGAAATTTCAAATTGCAGATTTCAAATTGCAAATTGAAAATCCTGAGCTTTCAATCTGAAATCTGAAATCCAAAATCTAAATGGTAAGGAGGCGGTATGGGAAAAATCAGAAGGGCGATTGTTAGTGTTTCGGATAAGACCGGGGTGGCTTCTTTTGCAAAAGGTTTGGCACAAATGGGGGTAGAAATTCTTTCAACCGGCGGGACGGCAAAAACCTTGAGGGAGCAGGGAGTTTCTGTCATCGATATCTCCGACTATACTGGATTTCCGGAGATGCTGGATGGACGGGTAAAGACACTCCATCCAAAAGTCCATGGGGGACTTTTAGGACAGCGATCCAAGAAAGAGCACGTGAAGAAGATGGAAGAGCACGGGATTCTTCCCATCGATCTCGTGGCGGTCAACCTCTATCCCTTCGAAGCGACGATAGCGAAGAAGGATTGTAGCCTTGAAGAGGCGATTGAAAATATTGATATCGGTGGGCCGACCATGCTTCGCTCATCAGCGAAGAACTACCCCGACGTGACCGTTGTGGTGGACCCGAGCGATTACGAACCCGTCCTGTCTGAGTTGAAGGCGAAAGGAGAAATTTCTTTAGAGACCAACTTCCGTTTAGCCAAGAAGGTCTTTCAGCATACTGCACGCTATGATGGCGCAATCTCCAACTACCTCGGTCAGATCGAAAAAGGCAAAAAGGTCTATGAATTTCCGGAGACCTTCACCTTCCAGGTGAAGAAGGCGCAGGAGTTACGTTATGGGGAAAACCCCCACCAAAGGGCAGCCTTTTACCGGGAGTCCTTGTTAACAGAACCTTCTGTTTCGAATGCCGTTCAACTACAGGGCAAGGAATTGTCTTTTAATAATATACTTGATATTGACTCGGCCTACGAAACGGTCAAGGAGTTTGAAGAGGCTGCTACGGTTATCATCAAACATAACAATCCCTGCGGTGTGGCGATCTCTTCTAAAAGCCTGGCGGATGCTTACAAGAAGGCGAGGGATTGTGATCCGGTCTCGGCATTCGGCGGCGTGATCGGTTTCAATCGGGCCGTGGATAAGGAGACGGCAAAAGAGATGGCTGAAATCTTTCTCGAAGCCATCATCGCTCCGGGTATCGATCCAGAGGCATTGGAGATTCTTAAGACGAAAAAGGATCTCCGTATTCTTAAAACCCCACCCCTCACTGGTTCTTATCCGCAAGGGGGATTCGATCTCAGAAAAGTGGTGGGTGGACTCTTGGTCCAGGATCGGGACCTCGGCAAAGTGCCGATGGAGCAATGGAAAGTGGTGACGAAAAGAAAACCTACCGAGGACGAGAAGAAAGCCATGGCTTTCGGTTGGAAGGTTGCCAAGCATGTGAAATCAAATGCCATCGTTCTCGTGAGGGAGGATCGGACGATTGGAATCGGCGCCGGTCAGATGAGCCGTGTTGATTCGACCCGGTTGGCGGTGATGAAGGCGAGGTCCTCGACAAAGGGGACGGTTTTGGCTTCAGATGCAATGTTTCCGTTCAGGGATGGGGTGGATACAGGAGCCGAATCCGGTGCAACGGCCATTATCCAACCCGGCGGCTCGATTCGGGACGATGAAGTGATCGTTGCCGCGGACGAACACAACATTGCCATGGTTTTTACAGGGATGAGACACTTCCGGCACTAACAAGTTTTAAGTGACTAAAATGCCTTAAGTGCCTAAAGTAAACAAATTTTCAAAATACTTTGACTTTAGGCAATTTAGCTCACTTCTAACTTTAGTCACTATATACGGGGTTCATATGAAAGTTTTGGTGGTCGGCGGTGGGGGGAGGGAACACGCCTTAGTTTGGAAGATTGTGCAAAGTCCGAAAGTAACAAAAGTCTATTGTGCTCCGGGAAATGCGGGGATTTCCGAGCAGGCGACGATTGTTCCGATCAAGGCCAATGACCTAAATGGCTTACTCGAGTTTTCCTTGAAAGAGAAGATCGATTTGACAGTGGTCGGGCCCGAGGATCCTCTGACCCGGGGTATCGTCGACCTTTTCGAATCGAAGGGCCTCTTCATCTTCGGAGCGAGCCGGAAAGCTGCGGAGATCGAGGGAAGTAAAGCCTTTGCCAAAGAGATGATGAAGAAGTACCACATTCCGACGGCTTTTTATGAGATTTTTGAGAAGCGGGATGACGCCGTCAAATATATCCTTAAGTGCGGTGCTCCAATCGTGGTGAAAGCGGACGGCTTGGCCGCAGGCAAGGGAGTGATCATTTGTAAGACCGTTGAGAAGGCCATCCGGTCTGTCGATGAGATCATGGTGAAAAAGATATTCGGGGAGGCAGGCAACCGGGTGGTTGTCGAGGAATATCTCGTAGGAGAGGAGGCATCCTATATTGCCTTCACCGATGGAAAGGCGATCCTTCCCCTGGCTTCTTCCCAGGATCATAAGGCGATCTTTGACGGAGATCAGGGTCCTAACACCGGTGGCATGGGTGCTTACTCGCCTGCACCAGTGGTAACAGATGAAGTTCACGAAAAGATCATCGAGAAGATTTTGAGGCCCATCATCTATGGCATGGGAGAAGAGGGCAGGCCCTATAAGGGAGTTCTCTACGCCGGTCTGATGATTCATGAGGGTCATCCCAAGGTATTGGAGTTCAATGCTCGATTTGGAGATCCGGAAACCCAGCCCGTTCTGATGCGAATGAAAGGAGATATCGTTCCTATTCTTGAAGCCTGCATGCGGGGGACCCTGTCCCAGCATCGAATCGAATGGGATAACCGGCCTTCTGTATGTGTGGTCATGGCTTCAAAGGGTTACCCCGGAGATTATCAGAAGGGAAAGGTTATCGAAGGTCTGAAAGAGGTTTCCCGAATGGAAGGAGTCTTTGTCTTTCATGCGGGGACAGCTCCTAAAGATGGGCAGATGATCACCAACGGTGGAAGAGTTTTAGGAGTGACCGGATTGGGGGAAGATATTGCAAGGGCAATTGAGAGGACTTACCGGGCCGTTAAAAGGATCTCCTGGGATGGGGTCTATTATCGAACCGATATCGGCCAGAAGGCGATATGTCGACAATAGCAAAAGATTTCCTGCCGGTAGGCAGGGACAGGCAGGCGTGGCCGGCCTATATGGGAACCCTCAGAGGGCTCCCATACGAAATGAACAAGAGAGAATAGAGGATGAATGAATGGGATATAAGATCGCGGTAATTCCCGGAGATGGGACCGGCCCCGAGGTCGTGGCTGAAGGCTTGAAGGCCCTCAAGGCTGCTGCCGAAAAATTCAGGTTCAAATATCAACTGGAACATTATGACCTGGGCGGGGAACGCTACCTTAAGACCAAGGAGACATTACCCGACTCTGTTCTCGATGACTTGAAGGGCATGGATGCGATCTACTTGGGTGCCATAGGCCATCCGAGTGTCAAGCCTGGGATTCTTGAGAAAGAGATTTTATTAAAGATTCGATTTGAGCTGGACCAGTACATCAATCTGAGGCCTGTCAAGCTCTACCCCGGAGTGGAGACCCCCCTGAAAGACAAGGGGCCCGCGGATATTGACTTCGTCGTTGTCAGGGAAAATACAGAAGGGGCTTATACAGGAGTGGGAGGAGTTCTCAAAAGGGGAACGCCGGATGAGGTTGCGGTTCAAGAGGCGGTTCATACTCGGAAAGGCGTGGAGCGTTGTATCCGGTTCGCCTTCGAATATTGTCGGAAAAGAAATCAAAAAAATAAAGTCACCCTGTGTGGGAAGACAAATGTTTTAACTTTTGCCTTCGACCTCTGGGAGAGAGTTTTTCATGAGGTTGCAAAGGAATTTGAGAGAATTGAGACGAACTATGGCCATGTCGATGCGGTCTGTATGTGGATGGTCAAAAATCCGGAATGGTTCGATGTCATCGTAACCGACAATATGTTCGGAGATATCATCACTGACCTGGGTGCGATGATTCAGGGAGGACTGGGCATCGCAGCCGGAGGAAACATTAATCCCGACGGTGTTTCGATGTTCGAACCCATGGGGGGGAGCGCTCCGAAATATACCGGAAAGGGAGTGGTCAGTCCCCTGGCGGCCATTTGTGCATGTCAGATGATGCTGGAATATCTCGGAGAAGAAAAAGCCGCCCAAAAGATTGAAGAAGCCATCATGAAAGTCGTGAAGAATGACGTGAAGAGCTTGAGCGCTGGCAAGATGGGGCATAGTACCTCGGAAGTCGGAGACCTGGTGGTGAAGTATATTCTTGAAAAATAAATTTCAAATTGCAGATTTCAGATTGCAGAGTTTTTCAATCTTAAATTTGAAATCTGAAATGGAGGCTTGAGATGGAATGGGGAATGAAAAATCGTTTGGCGCAATTGATTCGTTCGGATGGGCATTGTCTCTTCTTGCCCATTGATCATGGCTATTTTCAAGGGCCCACCCGGAAGTTGGAGAAGCCGGGGGATACCGTTCGGCCCCTGCTTCGTTATTGCGATGCTCTCTTCGTTACGAGGGGAGTATTGCGTGCCTCTATCGACCCTGAAAATACAAAGCCCATCATTTTACGGGTTTCCGGTGGGACCAGCATGGTTGGGAAAGATCTTTCAGATGAAGGGTTAACCACATCCATGGAAGAGGCCATTCGTTTGAATGCTGCAGCCGTCGGCATTTCGATCTTTGTCGGCAGTGAACATGAGAAAGAATCATTATTGAATCTTTCTAAATTAGTTGATGAAGGAGAAAAATACGGGATTCCTGCCATGGCCGTTACGGCTGTTGGGAAGGAGCTGGAGAAAAGAGATGCCCGATACCTCTCCTTATGCTCACGGATCGCTGCAGAATTGGGAGCACGAATTGTAAAAACCTACTGGTGCGAGAATTTCGATAAGGTGGTCAATGGCTGTCCTGTGCCAGTGGTCATGGCCGGAGGGCCCAAGGTCGATACTGAGTTACAGGTCTTTGAGTTTGTCCATGATGGAATGGAGAAGGGGGCCATCGGAGTGAACCTCGGAAGAAACATCTGGCAGAACGACTTCCCCGTGCCTATGATTAAAGCCTTACGTGCGATCATCCATGAAAAGGCATCAGTTAAGGAAGCGAATGAGATTTTCGAGCAGGAGAAAGCCAAGAAGAGTCCCGTAGTCAAATAGTCCGGTCGTCTTATGGTCGATTCATCTGTATTTTTGACTATACGACTACAAGACTGCGGGACTATGCGACGATTTGAGAGATACGATGCGCGTGGCCATGTATTACAACAACAGGGACGTGAGGCTGGAAGAAATTCCAGTCCCCCGGATCGGGCCGGATGAGTTACTGGTTAAGGTGTTGGCCAGTGGTATTTGCGGCAGCGATGTCATGGAATGGTATCGGATTAAGAAAGCTCCGCGGGTGCTTGGCCATGAGATTGCAGGAGAGATCGTTGAGGCCGGCAGCGAGGGGGATAGATATAAGGTCGGTGATCGAGTCTTCGTTTCGCATCATGTCCCATGCAATACCTGTCAATACTGCCTGAACGGTTTTCACACCCTTTGTGACACTTTGCGGACGACCAATTTCGATCCCGGAGGATTCGCTGAATATCTCCGTGTTCCAAAGATCAACGTTGATCGCGGGGTATTCGTATTGCCTGGCGAGATTTCTTTTGAAGACGGTGTTTTTATCGAGCCATTAGCCTGCGTTGTCCGGGGACAGAGGTTGGCGAGGCTTAAGCCTGGACAGAGCGTTTTCGTCATCGGGAGTGGAATTTCCGGAGTTCTCCATATTGCGCTGGCTCGTGCCTCAGGAGCAAGATGGATTGTCGCATCGGATATCAGTGAATATCGGCTCAAGGCAGCAAGGGAATTTGGGGCGGATAAAACGATTCTCGCGAAGGACGTTAACTCCGGGGCGATTCGAGAGATCAATAAAGGTCGGTTTGCGGATCTAGTCATCGTCTGTGCGGGAACGATTTCTGGCTATGTTCAAGCTCTGCAGTCTGTGGATCGTGGAGGAACGGTTTTATGTTTTGCTCCCTTGGAGCAGGGACTCAATTTTGTTTTTCCATTTTTTGATTTTTGGAATGACGGGATTACGCTTTTGCCCACTTATGGGGGTAGCCCTTTTGATATTACAGCTGCTATCGACTTAATAAAGACTCATCGTCTTCCCCTTCGTGAGATGATCACACATCGCCTCTCTTTGGCCGAGACAGGGCTTGGATTTCAATTGGTGGCTGAAGCCAGAGATTCCATGAAGGTGATCATCGAACCCCAAAGATAATCGCCCGCCAGAATATTCAAACGTCAAATCTTGGTGCTTGTGAAGAGTGAAAATTGTCAGTCCTCTTGCAATTTTTGTCAGCTTTTTTACCAAAATTGTTTCTGTAAAAAAGTAAAGCCTTATGAAATCAAGTGATTGGAATTGATTTGTTAATGGAACAGAAAATGCATAGCTTAACAATGGAGTTATCCACTTTTAACCATCATGTTTCCTTAGAAATGAAATCAGAGGCGAAATGACAAAAATAATTCCTTGTAATTGCAGCAATGTCTGGTTGAACCTATTTCATATGGCAGTTATTGCGGTTAGTCGATTATTGATTCCTCTCGTCACATCATTCTGTTTCGCATGTGTCTCATATGCTGGAAGTGCGGAAACGTCCAACAGAATGAGCCAAAAAATATTATTAGATATAAATTCTAACGGCAAGAAAATAGAACTCAAAGTTGGAGATGAAATTCAAATCGAGCTGAAAGCAATGGGCGGTGCTGGATATGCGTGGTATTTCGATAAATTGGATCAGAATTTTTTCGATCTGATGGGTGAAGAACGAAAAGTCGTTGCACTGGAGAAGGGAGACGTTGTTGGCACTCCTGTCCTCATGGTCTGGAAATTAAGGGCAAAAAAACCTGGGACGAGCTCCGTCAGGATGTCGTATTACAGGCAATGGGAGGGAAAGGACAAAGCGGTGAATCAATTCGAGATACTTGTTGATATTACTCCTTAATCTTTTTTAGACAAGGGGGAAATCATGCTTCGGGATAGAAGACCTATCAAGTTTTTGGAAGGGTTCCTTAGCCTAATCACGGTGTTTTGCATCCTGGTTACAGCAGGTCTTTCTTATTCAGCGGAGATCGATGAGATTAGAGAGGCCATCCAAATAAACCATGCAAAATGGATGGCTAAAGAGAACCCAATTTCCCTGCTTCCACAGGAAGAAAGAATAAAAAGACTGGGTGCAATAGAGCCTGCAGAGGGATTGGATGCTTCTGCAATTCCGTATGAACCGTTCTATACTTCCTCGCTATTGGCGGCTACGTTCGATTGGAGAAACAATGGCGGCAATTATGTTACCCCGGTAAGGAATCAAAGTTCTTGTGGCAGCTGCTGGGCATTTGCTGCAACGGCAGCACTCGAGTCCAAGGCATTGATCACGTTCAACAAGCCTGGGACAAACCTGGATTTATCCGAGCAAATAGTCGTCTCCTGCGGCGGCGCGGGGAGTTGTAATGGAGGATCTCCGGGCGGTGCTTCAAGTTTTTTTGTTAGCACAGGTACAAATCTCGAGAGCTGTTACCCCTATACTGCAACGGACGGCGATTGTAGCTCAGCTTGTTCGAACTGGGAAGACTCTACCTATAAGATCGATGGATGGAGCTATGTGTCAGGTGGATCTGCTCCGACTGCTGACGCCTTAAAAAATGCAATTTATATAAACGGCCCGCTTATAGCTGTCTTTGATGTTTACACCGATTTCTTTTCCTACCACACCGGGGTTTATTCGTATGTAAGCGGTAAGTATGAGGGAGGCCATGCCGTATTAATCGTGGGCTGGAACGATTTGGACGATGCGTTTATTGTCAAGAACAGTTGGGGCGCTGGATGGGGAGAATCCGGTTACTTCAGGATTGCATACAGTGAACTAACAGGAACTACAAAATTTGGTCGCTACTCCTATGCATACGGGAATGCCGTTGCGCCTGGCGGAACCGATATGATTGCGCCTACGCCTAACCCGATGACCTGGGCGACCGCTCCTTATCAGACGGGTGCCAATTCCATTAGAATGGTTTCTACCACAGCGACCGATTCCACTTTACCCATCAGCTACTATTTTGACTTTGTTGATAGTCCCACGGGAGGCACTGGAGGATCAGACTCGGTTTGGCAGTCAGGGAGCGCTTATACCAGTTCTGGACTCCAGACAAACCATCAGTATGGTTATCGGGTGAAGGCAAGGGATGGTGCCAATAATGAGACCGGGTTTTCGACTCCCACTCGATATGCCTATACTGTTATCGAAACGCCTACGGCGCTCACCCTTGGTCCGCTCACTTCCAATAGCATCCAGGTCCAATCCAGCAATACCCCCTCCGGCCTCACACGGGGAAGCTCGGGACTTTTGATAGAGAACACAACCAATGGGACAAACTCTGGTTGGAAGCAGAACAACGACTCTTGGACCAGCAGTTCCCTTTCACCGAATACGAGTTATAGCTTCAGGGGAAAGGCGAGAAACGGGGATAGCGTGGAAACAGCCTATTCTCCGTCCGCTTCCAAGTTCACTTTGGCCAATCAACCCAATGCTGCTTCCTACACGGATGTGACCCAAACCTGCATCCGTGCCCACTGGACAGCCAATGGCAATCCCAACGGGACCCAATATTTGTCCGAAAATACGACCACGGGATTCAACTCGGGATGGACGACCAACACTTACTGGGGCAGTTGCGGTCTGACTTGTGGGTCCTCCTACGGCTTCAGGGTTAAAGCAAGAAACGGAGAGGGTGTTGAGACGGGTTGGACCTCTCTGGGGAGCCAATCAACTCCGACATGTCCTCCTCCTTCCCCCCCGACAAGTGTCTCGGCGAGTGACGGGACCTACATGGACAAGGTGGAGGTGGTCTGGACGGCCTCTCCGAGTGCCGCATCGTATACGGTTTATCGAGCTACATCGACCAATTCTTGGGTAACCAAGACTGCATTGGGTGCGACGACTGGAACTCTCTTTAATGATACTACGGCTGTCCCAAGGACAACCTATTATTACTGGGTGAAGGCGGCCAATGCCTATGGGACGAGCGGCTTCAGCGACTTTAATGCAGGATCTCGTTCTGACGGGACTCCTCCTCCCCCTACAAGTGTCTCGGCGAGTGACGGGACCTACATGGACAAGGTGGAGGTGACCTGGGCTGCCTCTCCGAATACCGCCTCGTATACGGTTTATCGAGCTACATCGACCCGCTCCCGGGTAACCAAGACTGCGTTGGGTACGACGACGGGGACTTTCTTTAATGATACTACGGCTGTCCCGAAGACAACCTATTATTACTGGGTGAAGGCGTCCAATGCCTATGGAACGAGCGGCTTCAGCGACTTTAATGCAGGGTCCCGTTCTGACGGGACTCCTCCTTCTCCTGCAAATATCTCGGCGAGTGACGGGACCTACGTGGACAAGGTGGAGGTGACCTGGACGGCATCTCCGAATGCCGCCTCGTATACGGTTTATCGAGCTACATCGACCCGCTCTTGGATAACCAAGACTGCATTGGGTACGACGACGGGGACTCTCTTTAGTGATACTACGGCTGTCCCAAAGACAACCTATTATTACTGGGTGAAGGCGTCCAATGCCTATGGGACGAGCGGCTTCAGTGACTGCGATATAGGCTATCGCCCCTAATCTTCGATAAAAGTGATCATCGAACTCCACCGATAAGCTCCTGATCAGTTAGAAGATAAATGGGTAAAAATTTACCGCCCCATCGGGGTAGGGGCGACGGTTTGACAAAAAGGGAGCCTCGTTCTTATTATTAAGTTAGAGATTGGCTGCAAGACTTTCAAAAAATTCTAATGACGGAAAGGGGGAGTTAAGATGGAAAGCCTAAAGACAGAAAAGTCAAAAATCAGCCCAAGGCGCCTTCTCGGAGGGTTGTTGCTTGGCGGTTTGGTCGGAGGGGTAGCGGGTCTTCTTTTTGCTCCTAAGGCCGGAAAAGAACTGAGAGCTGATCTCAAAGAAAAAGGCATCGAAGCCAAAAAAATATGCGACGATTCGGTAGTTAAAGCAAAGACTATTATTGATGATGTGAAAAATCGGGCCGGCGAGCTTATAAAAGAAGCAGAACGTCAGCTTTCCGAAGCGCGGATGAAAGCCAGGGACATTCTCTCCGGAGAGGAAACGACTCTTTCTGGTCATCGCAAAGAGGAGCCAAGGGCTTAAGGGATTCGACACTACCTGTGGAAAAAGGCATTTCCGGCGATACGAGGAAGTGCCTTTTTTTTGCAGAAAAAAATTGAACGTATAGGCTTGTCAGGGCACAGGACTTTCAGTTTTAGTACTTAAAAGAAATCTGGTTTCATGCGTGAAGTTTTCGTGTTGCCTTGACAAAGGCTGACACCGAGCACAAATTTGTAGCAGGAATTTGACTTAGAAGGAGGAGAAAAAAGATGGAAGCGACCAAACGGGACTCTAAGAATTTGTTTAAAGGACTTCTCATCGGGTCCTTAGTGGGTGCAGCGGCGGGGATAGTGCTTGCCCCAAAGCCCGGAAGGGAACTGAGGTCCGACATCAAGGGAAAAGGGGAGAAAGTTATTCAAGATACAAAACAGTTTTATTCAGACTTCAGAGCAAAAGCAGACAATATGTTCGAAAACACTAAGGGCGTTTTCGGGGGTGGTAATAGAAGCGGTGTCATCATTTTCCGAGACCTTGAGGAGCCGGATGAATTTACGGCAGAGGCTTAAACGGAGAAGAATCACCAACGTTTCTTCAAAGACATCCATGTTTCTTCAGGTTCACCATCAGGATCGAAATGGCAGCGGGAGTAATCCCGGAGACTCTCGAAGCCTGACCCAAGGAGTGGGGCCTAATTTTCTTTAATTTTTCCATCACCTCTGCGGAGAGTCCGATGATGGAACCGAAGTCGAATCCCTCGGGAAAACTTATTTCCTCCAACTTTTTAAACTTTTCAATCTCCTCCATTTGTCTCTTCATATAACCTTCGTATTTCACCTGGATCTCAACCTGATCCAACACCGATCCCGGAAGACCTTGGAGGTTCGGGTCGAAGAAAAAGAGGTGTTTGAAATGAATTTCAGGCCTCTTCAATATTTCCTGGAGTGAAGAATCCTTTTTCAGAGGAGCGCTTCGCCATTGTTGGAGGATTTCATTATTTTCCTTTGTGGGATTGATTCTCACCTGTGAGATTCGAGACAGAGTTTTTCCAACGGCGGTTCTTTTATCCAGAAAAGTCTCATAGTCCTCCTTTTTCACCAAGCCGGCTTCATAACCCTTCTCTCTCAACCTCAAGTCGGCATTGTCCTCCCTTAAATGGAGGCGGTGTTCCGCGCGGGAGGTGAACAACCGATACGGCTCGGTGGTTCCTTTGGTCACCAGGTCATCGATCAAGACACCGACATAAGCATCGGAACGTTTCAGGATGAGAGGCTCTCCTCCTCGTATGAAGAGCGAGGCATTGATCCCCGCGATCAATCCTTGTGCCCCTGCCTCTTCATAGCCGGACGTTCCGTTGATCTGTCCCGCATGGAACAGTCCCCTGATTTTTTTTGTTTCAAGGGAAGGCTTGAGTTCGGTAGGATCGACAAAATCATATTCAATCGCATAACCGGGCCTGATCATTGCAACTTCTTCAAGGCCCTTGATGGACTTGAGCATTCGGACCTGAATATCCAGAGGCAGGCTCGTCGAAATGCCATTGGGATAGATCTCATTCGTGTTGCGGCCGTCGGGTTCTAAGAAGATTTGGTGCCTTTCCTTATCTGCAAAGCGAACCACTTTGTCCTCGATCGAGGGACAATATCGGGGGCCGACGCCTTTGATGATTCCGCAATACAGAGGGGATCGGTCGAGCCCGCTCTTGATAATTTCGTGGGTGGTTGAATTCGTGTAAGTCATATAGCAGGTGACCTGGTTGGCATCGATCCTTTCTGTTGAGAAAGAGAAAGGAAGGGGTGGTTCGTCTCCGTATTGAGGTGTGAGTTGAGAGAAATCAATGGTACTGCTGTCAAGCCTTGGCGTCGTTCCCGTCTTGAGCCTTCCCATCCGGAACCCAAATCTCTTGAGAGATTCTGATAAACCGATCGAGGGCGGATCGCCCATCCTGCCGGCAGGGAAATGTGTGAGACCGATATGGATCAGGCCCTTCATAAAAGTCCCCGGGGCGAGAATCAAGGTTTTTGTCTGTAGGGTTTGATTTGAATCGGTCTTCACACCGACGATCTGATTTTCATCTATTAGAATTTCCTCTACTGTTGCTTCTTTGATCGTCAGATTTTCCTGATTTTCAACACTCCTTTTCATGCGCAGCCGGTACTGCTGGCGGTCTACCTGTGCCCTGGATGAACGGACAGCAGGCCCTTTCCCCGTATTGAGCTGCCGGAACTGTATCCCTGTTTCGTCCGTGGCTTTCGCCATTTCTCCCCCCAGGGCGTCGATCTCTTTGACCAGATGGCCTTTGGCCAGTCCTCCGATCGCAGGGTTGCAGGACATATATCCAATCTGTTCAACCTTTTGAGTAATGAGGAGGGTAGGGTGTCCGATCCGGGCGCAAGCCAGAGAGGCTTCGATTCCGGCATGTCCCCCGCCGACCACTATGACATCGTAATCCGCCATGAGAGATATATGACCTCTATTGTAGAAGTTAAATCGAACCTCGACGCAATAAATTCCAATCACCAAATCCCAAATAAATCACAATCTTTCAATGTTCGAATCACCGAAACTTATCTAACTTTTGGTTTTGAATTTTGGTCATTGGGAATTGGTGATTATTTGGTTATTGTTGCTTGGAATTTGGGATTTAATAAATCGCTATGCTCTATGCGCCATGCTCTCTGCTATTTTGGGCCCCGGCAGACCTTCACACAGACACCACAGATATTATGGCTGAAATGGAGGGTTTTGGCAAAGCTTCTTAGCTGTTCGTAACATCGAAGGTGGTCAAATTCTTCCTGACGCACCTTGATTGCTCCTGCGGGACAGACCGATAGGCAAGAGAGGCAGGAACCGCAATCTTTTATTGAAGGAGAATCGATCACAAGAGGGAGATTGGTGAGGATCGTAACCAGACGGACCCGCGACCCGAATTGTTCGTTGACGAGAAGGTTGTTTCGGCCAATCCATCCCAATCCCGCAGCCGCGGCTACATGTTTATGGGATAGATGGCCCCTTTGGGTTTTCCAATCGACCAGTTGAGAAGCAGGGATCGGGATAGCCTGGTATCCCAGATTCTGAATCGCTGAAGTTACAATAAGCCCGATCGTGTCTAAAAGAATATTTGACCTCTGGTAATGATGGAAATAGAGCGGGGTGGGTTGGTTTTCAATATTGTCTAAGACGGTGTCAGACAGATGGAATCCTACCGAGATGCCGTAACAAAGGGAATCCATTAAAGAAGAGGGAAGGAGGATTTCCTGTTTGAAGGAACCAATATGTGCCACTCCAAAAAGGGAACTTCCCCATTGGTGGCAGAGGGTTTTCATCTTTTCGGTATTCTCCTTAGGATTTGTCATGAACGAATTGTGACTTCTGAAAGGATTTATTGCAAGAGGCCCCTTCCCGTCGTGTGTGGGGAACGGGTGAAGGAAGGTTCATCGGGCTTTGATCTTCAGTTCTTTTATTTTCTTGCGAAGTGTGTTTCGATTGATCCCTAAGAG
>Ga0315282_10010386_pt1 | contig 14615 bp, 13 predicted proteins | sample YL17G07_20_MG_FD_203693 | JGI IMG/M metagenome (GOLD analysis project Ga0315282, IMG submission 203693) | Sediment microbial communities from Yellowstone Lake, YNP, Wyoming, USA - YL17G07_20 | ecosystem: Environmental > Aquatic > Freshwater > Lake > Sediment | place: USA: Wyoming | collected...
CTGAGGACGTACGGGATGTTCTGCCCCCTGCTGCCGGGCATCGCCGATTCGCCCGAGCAGGTCGACGAGTTGGTCCGGTTCGCGGTGAGCTGCCGCGCGGAAGAGGTGTTCGTGGAGGCCATTAACCCGAGGGGCCCGGGCCTGCGGCGGTGCCAGGAAGCACTCGAGCTGTGGGGCTACCAGCGCGAGGCAGAGGCTGTGGGACGGATCCGGCACAAGGTCCACTGGTCCCGATACGTGGCAGACCTCATCGTGAACGTGCAGCAGAGCATGCGGCGGCAGTCAGACATCGGGAAACTCCGCTTCCTGCTCTATCCCGCTCGCCTGACGGATGAGGACCGGGCCAGGATTGCCTCCGACGACGCCGGCGTCATCTGGCTGGGAAAGGGATGAAAACCTGCCCTGGAAGGAGGCGGAGGTGAGCCTTCAAGGGAATGCCCGTGAATGGGTGGAGTTAGCAGCCAAGCTGCCGGATGGCACGGTAAGCCGCGGGGAGTTCGTCCCTGCAGGCGACGCGGAGGCCATCGCTCGCTGGCGCCAGCCCATGACAATACCGACCTGTTCATCTCAGCTGCCCGTTTCGCTCGGCCGGCGTCCGACAGTCTGTACCGGGCGGGGTTCTTCCTTTGCATCGGCGGCTCCCTCCTGGAGGAGGCACGACGGCAGGCGGCGGCATCAGTGGAGCTTCTCTTCCATCGGCTCGACATCCTGCCAGAGTGCGTGGAGATCCTGTTTGACGGGGCGGAGGGGTTCGAGCTCGCTGTCCCCCTCACGGTGTTCGGTTCGCCGAAGAACGCCCCGTTCATGCGGCTCTGGCGGGCGCTCGCTCGGAAGTTGACCCAACAGGGCGTGGGCGGCATCGACCTCAACGCCTACCGGCCCGACCGGTTGCTCCGGTTGCCTAACTGCCGCAACAGCGACACCGGGTTGTACGCCTATCCGTTGGAGTTCAAGGAACTGCGGGATTTCTCTGCCTTGGACATCCGCGAGCTGGCGGCGAAGCCCCGGGACTTCGAGAGCGTCGTCAGTGGAGAGCTACGCTGGAAAGCAGCGGCGTGGTTCGAGCAAGCCACACGGTTCATCAACTGGAGGGCGATGGTTGAGAGGAGCCGGGATGAGGGCACCGCGGAGGGACTCCCGGTCGGGCAAGCAGACGGGAACGGTCGTCCGCCAACCGGTACCCGGCCGCAACAGGTCCAATTGCGGCTTGGGCACTTCTGACGGGTCAGGGTTACTTGTGTCGCATGGGAGACGGACCAGGCCGGGCACCGAGCCTGAAGCCGGCCTGGAGGTAAGGTTAAGCTCGAACGCGAGGCTACGATCCAGGTAGGGCGACTCGGAGTCCTCCCAAGCCCGGCACGGGCCTCGACGAACAGCTCAAGAGACGGGTTCGACTAATGGCTGAAGTCGGACAAAACGACGATCGGGTGAGCACAACTGACTTGCCAGGGGTTTACGCCATCCTCGGGCAGCTGGGCCCTGGAGCCTTGGTGACCGAGGAAGGGCTAGCGACGATCCTTGGCAAGCACCCGGTAAGCATTCGCCGGGCCGTGGAGCGCGGAGAACTGCCGGAGCCGACGCGGCTGATGGGCAAACGCATCTGGACGGTAGGAGCCATCCTCCGTCACATCGAGAAGCGCCTGGAGGTCGCTGGCAAGGAACGCGACATCCTGTCTGAACATCAGCCTTGACTTTTAGCGCCACATAAAGTACAAGAAGGTCATGCGAAAGAAGAAGCGCATGGGACGGCCACCCCTGGGTGAGAAGAAGAAGAGCGAGATCGTCCGCATTCGCGTCACCAAGGCAGAACTCGAGCAGGTGCAGGCGAGTGCGAGGGAACGTGGGATATCTATCGCCGCGTTCCTGATGCAGCCTTGGCGCAAGGAGGAGTAGGCCATGGTCGGAATCCGACGGACTAAGCGTAGAGACGGCGCCCTGCACCCAAGAGTCCGTGGCTGGTACGTTGACTGGACAGGTAAGAGGAAGTGGTTCAGCGGCACGCACGACGAAGAGGGCACGCTGGCGATGGCCCGACGCCTTGAGGATGACCACCGGCAGATCCGTCTGGGCTATCGGCCACCTCCGAAGGCCAGCGACAAACCCAGGCGTTTCACGGATGTCGTGCAGGAGTACTTGGCGTGGGGCCAGGCCCAGGGCGGCCGCGGGGGGAAGGCGTGGAGTAACATCCACGCGGCCAAGCGCCAGCGACACCTGACTTGGTGGCAGGAACGGCTTCTCCTGCAGTCATTGTCCGACCTGGACGGCTGCCTGCCGGCCGTTGAGGCAGCCTTGCGCAACCTCCATTCTGATGGACGCACCGGAAAGACGGTTCAGAACTACGCCGAGGCCCTCGCCGCGTTTTGCGACTGGTGCGTCGAAAGGGGCTATCTCGACGACGATCCTCTCAAGCGATTGAAGGCTTATGACACCACCCCAAAGGCGAAGCGACGTGCCTTGAGCCTTGACGAGGTTCGCCGGCTCTTACGCGCCTGCGACCCGGCACGGCGCCTGCTCTACGAGGTGGCTCTTGTGACGGGCCTGCGGGTGAACGAACTGCGACACCTGACACCCGGTCATCTGGACGTTGCTTCCCACGGGCTGCGTTTGGACGCGGCGTGGACCAAAAATCGGAAGTCCGACTTCCAGCCACTGCCCACCAAGTTGGTGGAACGACTGGTCAAGTCTTCAACGGGGAAGACGAAGGCAGCCCCGCTCCTTAGCATGGACGCTCATCCAGAGCGGACGCTGGGGAAGGACCTGAAGCGGGTTGGTATCCCGAAAGAGACCCCGGAGGGCAAGGTGGACTTTGCCGCCCTGAGGACCACGTTCGCCACGCTGGTGGTCGAATCCGGGGCCAACGTCAAGGAAGCTCAGACGCTCATGCGGCATTCCACACCTCAGCTCACCATGAACACCTACGCCCGCACCCGGGCAGACCGGCTCCACGGCGTCGCTGAGGCGGTCCAGGAGATGGTGAATGGCAAGCTGGCCTGTGCAACCGGTGTGCAACGCAAGGATAGGGCTCGTAGGCCTGATGCCGCAACTACCCGTACTAGAAGGCACTTGCGACGCATGAAGAGTGGGGTGGGTGAGGGGACTCGAACCCCCAACCCCGTGAGCCACAGTCACGTGCTCTAACCGCTTGAGCTACACCCACCACCATACCCGTGTTCAGCCTATTCGGAAGCGGCCTTTCTGTCAAGGGCGGGGAGCCCCGCGCCTCTTGGCCTGCCGTTCGACAGGCTCACGGCCCTGAGCAGCGTCGAAGGGCTGGCGCCTGCCGGCGAGGTCTTCCCGGGGCAGGAGGTTCTCTCTCCCGACCGCATGCCAAGACACCCCGTGGGTGCCGGGGCTGTTCTCTCGTGAGGGGCGGCCATTGACACCGGGGCACGGGGGGCCGAGCATAGGAGAAGGGAACGCGCTGTTCCCCTGCGCGCGGACGGACATCGGAGGTAAGGGGTGGAGGTGGGTTCGACGAGAAGGAGTGGGGGCGAGGAAGGCGCGGGAGGCTCCGCGCCTGCTGGCCCGCTGGCGCCCGATTCGGGGAGGCCCACTTGCACCAGGCCAAAAGGGCCGGAGGCTCCCCGGTCCCTCGCTGACTACTGGGCCGAGGTCAGGCGCTGGCACCGCTACAATGTCACCGTGCACGTCCTCGAGGGGGTGAGCACCTACTTCGGGCTCACCTACTTCGACCCGGCCACGGTGCTGGTCGTCTACGTGGGCCTCCTCACCTCGAGCAAACTCCTCATGAACCTCCCCTGGGCCCTCATCACCTTCTCCTGGGCCTTCCCCCAACTTTTCTTCTCCTACTACCTCCAGCGGGCCCGCCAGCGGAGGGCCCTGGCCGTGGTGGGGAACGTCTTCAACCGCATCCCCTTGCTCCTGGTCGCGCTCAGCGCGCTCCTCGCCCCCCGCCTGGGGACGCACGTCGCCCTGGTGAGCCTGTTTCTCCTCCTCTCGGTGAACGTCATCTTCAACGGCATCGGCTACATCACCTGGCAGGACCTCCTCGGCCGCATCATTGCCCCCGAGAGGCGTGGGGCCTTCTTCGGCCTGAAGCAGTGCATCGGGATGTCGGCGGCAGCAGTGTCCGCGGTCAGCATGGGGGTGCTCCTGCGCTGGCTGGGGGAGGAGAAGCCCCAGAGTTACGGGGTCCCCTTCCTCGTAGGCGCCGGGCTCTACGTCTTCTCCATCTTCCTGGTGGCCCTCTCCCACGAACCCTCCTACCCCCGTCAGCGTGAGCCCGTCCGCAACTGGTGGCGCTACACGCGTGGCGCCTTCGGGCTCCTGGCCACCAACCGGAACTTCACCCGCTACCTCGTGGTGCGGGCCCTCTTCCCCTGCGCCTCCCTCTTCTCCCTCAGCCTCTACTCGGCCTACGCCCGGGAGGCCTTCGCCATCTCGCCCAGCAAGGTCGTCGCCGCCCTGACCGCAGCCAACTACCTCAGTCAGGTGCTCGTCGGCCCGTGGGCGGGTCGGCTCGGTGACCGCCTCGGGTTCAAGTCGCTCCTGGTCGTCTCGGCTGGCGTCACCGCCACCTCCCTGGTCGTCGGCCTGAGCCTTCCCCTCTGGGGCGGCGCGGCCATCGTGGGCTTCACCCTGGTGAGCTTCCTCTTCGGGGTGTCCTGGCTGACCATGACCATCGCCAACCTCAACATCGTCCTGGAGTTCGCCCACGTCGAAGACCGCCCGGCCTACATGGGGCTGGCGGCGACCCTGGGGGCGCCCACGCTCCTGCTCGCCCCGCTCCTGGGGGGCTGGCTGGTGGACCGGGTGGGCTACGTGCCCGTCATGGCGGCTTCGCTCGCCGTGTCCCTCCTCGTGGCCGCCATCTCCGCCTTGGGCTTCCGGGAGCCACGCGAAACCCATGACGATCTGGAGGGTCTGGGGCTGAGGAAGGCTTCTGGGGCCGAGGTCGCGGGCGAGGCCGGCAGCCTCGCCTGACCGCCAGTTCGCGCTGTTCCCTTTCCCGCGGGCGGGCGCTACCATCGGGCCCGTTTGGTGCACCGGGCGGGTGGGGAAAGCAGGCAACCTTTGACGTGGAGAGGACGGATTCCATGACACAGAAGCCGATGACGATGGGCATCGTGGGGCTGGGGATGTGGGGGGAGAACCAGATGAAGAGCGTCATCTCCAAGAGCCCCCACCTCGCCGTCAAATCCTGCTGCCACTACAGGCCGGAAAAGGCCCGCGACTTCGCCGAGCGCTGGAAGCTCCAGGTGGCCTCGACCTACGAGGAGATGCTGGCCGACCCCGACATCGAGGGCGTCTTCATCTTCACCCCCAACTTCCGCCACTGCGAGGAGACGCTGGCTGCGGCCGAGGCCGGCAAGCACGTCTACCTCACCAAGCCCATTGCCGACACCGTGGCCGAGGCGAAAGCCATGGCCGCAGCCTGCACCCGGGCCGGCGTCCTCTGCTACGTGGACCACGGGGCAAGTACCGCCAGCGGCACCTTCCGGATGAAGTGGGTCATCGACCAGGGGCTCATCGGCGACGTCATCCTCGCCGAGGCTCAGGAGTCCAGTGGCTGGGGCCTCAGGCTGACGGGCTCAGAGTGGCGGGCCCACGCCCAGACCTGCCCGGGCGGGGCCCTCATCCAGGTGGGCTGCTACAACACCGCCACCCTCTACCTCCTCTTCGGCCAGGCCAGGCGGGTCACCGCCTTCACCCGGAGGGACTACACCCCCCACGACATCGACGATGCGGCGATGCTCCTCGTCGAGTACCCCAACGGGACCATCGCCTCGGTGGCGTCCAGTTACGTGGTGGCCGTCAACACCAGTTACTACCGGCTCTACGGCTCCAAGGGGAACCTCTTCCTCGGCCCGGGCTACCAGGAGAGGGAGATGCACCTCATCACCGCCGACACCTGGAAGTACCGTGTCCCCGAGGTGCCCGCGGAGGTCCGGGGACCGGACAAGCACGAGGAGTTTCTCCGCTGCGCGCGGACGGGCGCCGAGCCCGTCAACAGCGCCGAACTCGCCACGCAGGCCGTCGCCGTGGTGAACGCCGCACTCACGAGCGCCCGGGAACGCCGACTGGTGGAGTTGGCGGAAGTCCTGGGGGCATAGTGGTCCCGGCCGGGGCAAGCACTGCACAAGCTTGCCCCTCCGAGCGGAGCGAGTGCCCGCCCCGCCAGGGGCGGGCAAAGTTGCTTACACCCGGGGAGGCTTTCCGCCTCCCCGCCCGCATCGGGCTGGCGGGCACCCGCGACGCCTCAGACGCCTTCGGCGTCTGCGCCCAGCCAGCGGCTGGGCACCCGGGCTTGGTCGAGCCTCGCGAGGCCGCGAAGCGCCTATTTCGCGCCAGCGCCTTTGGCGGCACCGGGGCCGAGGAGAATGCGATGCTCCCGGCGTGCGCCAACGCGTCGCTTCAATGCGTTGAGGTCTGCGGGAGCGGGCTCAAATGATAGTGTCTTGGTGCCACCCGTCGCCCCGGCTCCCTTCACCGTGACCTGTGCGCCTCCCACAGACTTTCCCAGGACCTTGGCCAGACCCTGGGCCGCGCTCGTGGCGGCCTCCAGGCTCCGGTAGGAGCCCACGGCGACGATGGCTTCCCCGCCCAGGTCCGCCACGTAGGCCTCCTGCCCGCTCCGGCGCAACTGCTCGGCCGCAGTGTTCGCGAGGCCGACGGCGTAGGTGGTCACGGAGCCGTCCTGCTTGACCTCGTCCAGGTAGTGGTAGACAGCGACGGTGTAGTTGCCCTGAAGGTTGTCGATGGGGTATTTGGCCTGAGGTCCCCCCGCGCAACCCGCAAGGAACAGGTATGACAGGCCCAGGAGAAGCGCTCGCCTCATTGCTTTGCACCTCCAGTGACGACCATTCGGTCTCCGACCTCTGGGGCGGGTGCCCGCGACAAGCGGGCGCGGCCCCCTCGATTTCCCCCGGTTTCACAGCAGACCCTGCCGCTTCTTGTAGCCGCGGAGCCTCACCGTTGCAAGACCCTTTTTTGCACCAACACCAGCTGGGCGATGCCCCGGGCGGCGAGGGCCAGGAGTCCCTGGAGCCTCCGCCGACTGAAGGGAGCGCCCTCGGCGCAGCCCTGCACCTCCACCAACTTCCCCCGCTCGGTCATCACCACGTTGAGGTCCGCCTGGGCGCGGGAGTCCAGCGCGTAATCCAGGTCAAGTGCGGCCTTCCCGTCCACCAGCCCCACGCTCACCGCAGCCACGTGCCAGCGCACGGCTTCTGCCGCGGGCGCGAACTCCCGCCCCAGCCGGCGGAGGGCCTGGGCCAGGGCCACGAACCCGCCGGTGACCGCTGCGGTGCGCGTCCCCCCGTCCGCCTCCAGCACGTCACAGTCCACCCGGATGCTGTGGCCAGTGAGCTTCTCCAGGTCCACCGCCGCCCGGAGCGCCCGGCCCACCAGCCGACCGATCTCCAACACGCGGCCGTCGGGCGTACCCCAGCGCTGGCGGGACTTGCGGCCGGGGGTGGAGCCGGGGAGCATGTCGTACTCTGCGGTCACCCAGCCCCGGGTCGTCCCCTCCAGGAAGTTGGGGACCCGGGCCTCGGCGTTGGCGGTGATGAGCACCTGGGTCCGTCCCTGCGAGATGAGGGCGCTGGCGAGCGACGTCCGCACCACGTCCGTTCGGATGCTGACGGGTCGCAGGCTGGTGGGTGACCGACGGCGCGGCGCCATAGAGGTTTCCCCCCCTCAGTTTCCTCTGCCTTCTCGGCCCACCAGGAGGAGCCAGAGGAGGGCCTTCTGGGCGTGCAGGCGGTTCTCGGCCTGGTCGTAGACGATGGACTGCGGCCCGTCGATGACCGCGTCCGTGATCTCCTGCCCGCGCTTGGCCGGGAGGCAGTGCATCACCTTGGCTTCCCTGGGGGCCTGGGCGAGGAGTTCTTCGTTCAGTTGGTAGGGCTGGAAGATGCGTCGCCGCTCGGCGGCCTCCGCCTCCTGTCCCATGCTGGCCCAGACGTCGGTGTAGATGAAGTCGGCGTTCCTGGCGGCCTGGACCGGGTCGGCGGTGACGGTGACGCTCCCCGCCGGCCTCGTCAGGCCGGCCCGGGCCGAGCGGAGGAACTCCTCCGTGAGCTGGTAGCCCGCGGGGCTGGCCACGGTGAAGTGGACGCCCGTGCGGAGCGACAGCGACGCCAGTGACCGGGCCACGTTGTTCGAGTCGCCGATGTAGCCGAGCCGGACCCCCGCCAGCCTCCCCGCCTGCTCCTCGATGGTGAGGAAGTCGCCCAGGGCCTGGCAGGGGTGCTCCTGGTCGGAGAGGGCGTTCACGACCGGGACCGAGGCGTAGCGGGCCAGTTCGTCCACGTTCTCCTGCCCGAAGGTGCGGATGACGATGGCGGCGACGTAGCGGGAAAGGACGAGGGCCGCGTCCTTGGCCGCCTCCCGGCTCCCGACGCCGAGCTCCTGCTGGGTGAGGTAGAGGCCCGAGGCCCCCAGCTCGTTGAGGGCCACCTCGAAACTCACCCGCGTCCGTAACGAGGGCTTGTGGAAGATGAGGGCCACCGTCCGGCCCGAAAGCGCCGGGGACAACTCGCCGCGGGCGCCCACCTCGCCGCGCGCGCGGCGGACTTTGAGGTCGTGCGCTGAGTCGAGGAGCTCGCGGACGTCCTCGGGAGTCAGGTCGGCGATGAGGCGCAGATGCTGTGCTTTCACTCGGACCTCCTTACGTGTCCCTCTTCGTCCCGGCCCCGTGGCGGGCTTTCAGCCGGCTGCCTGGTCGGCCGCTTCCGTTGGGCGATGTTTCACGTGGAACATTTCAGGAATCAGCGTCACTTGGGCTGGTCGGCGTCACGCAGGACGCCCGCCAGGATGTCCAACCCCTGGTCGAGCACCTCTTGGCTCACCGTGAGTGCCGGGTAGAGCCGAAGCACCCGTTCGTGGGTGCAGTTGATGAGGAGTCCCCGGCGGAGGCACTCGCGGACGATGTCGGCTCCGGGCCGGGAGAGTTCCATCCCCACCATCAGCCCGCGACCACGAACGTCGACGATGAGGCCGGAGAGTTCCCGGGCCAGGGAGGTGAGCCAGTCTACCGTGTAACTGCCCAGTTTTCGGGCACGCTCGAGCAGCCCTTCCTTCTCGATGGTCTGGACGGCAGCGACCCCGGCGGCGCAGGCCAGGGCGTTTCCACCAAAGGTGCTCGCATGCATCCCCGGCTTGAGCGCCGCCGCCACCTCGGCCCGGGCCACCATCGCCCCGATGGCGACGCCACCACCCAGCCCCTTGGCCAGCGTCATCACGTCCGGCTCGATGCCATAGTGCTGGTAGGCGAAGAAGTCGCCCGTCCGCCCCATGCCCGTCGTCACTTCGTCCACGATGAGGAGCGCCCCGCGCTCCCGGGTCACCCCGCGAGCGGCGCGCATGAACTCCTCGCTGGCGATGTTGATGCCCCCCTCCCCCTGAATGGGCTCCACCATCACCGCCGCCGTCTCCTCGTCGACGGCCCGCTCCAGGGCGGCGAGGTCGTTGAGCGGGATGTAGGAGAAGCCCGGAGGGAGCGGCTCGAACCCGCGGTGGTACTGGGGCTGCCCGGTGGCGGTCATGGCGGCCAGGGTGCGGCCGTGGAAGGAGCCGAGGAGCGAGACGACCTTGAAGCGTCCGGCGGGCGTCGCGGCCCGGGCCAGCTTGATGGCCCCCTCCACCGCCTCGGCCCCGCTGTTGCAGAAGAAGCACTGCCCGCCAAAGGAGCGCTCGGAGAGCAGTTGAGCCAGAAGCCCCTGGGGCTCGCTGTAGAAGGTGTTGGGGACGTGGAGCAGTTTCCCCGCCTGGGCGCGGATGGCCGACACCACGGCCGGGTGACAGTGGCCCAGGACGCCCGACCCCCAGCCGGGGAAAAGGTCCAGGTACCGTCGGCCGTCGGCGTCCCAGAGGAAACTCCCTTCGCCCCGCACCACCACCACGGGGGAGCGGGCGTAGCTGGTGATGACGTACTTGCTGAAGAGGGCCACGGTTTCGTCAGTGGTCATGGGACTCCTCAATCTCGCTTGCGTACTCACCTTCGGCCGGCGGCGGGTCCACCTGGACCTCGCACTCCGGCAAAGCCTTCAGGAACACCCTCCCATACGAACGCTGGAGCACCCGGCTGTCCAGGATAACCACGACGCCGGTGTCAGTGCTGGTGCGGATGAGCCGGCCGAAGCCCTGCTTGAGCCGGAGCACCGCCTCGGGGAGGGCGTAGTCGGCGAAGGCGTTCCCTCCCCGGCGGGTGATGGCTTCGGCCCGGGCCTCCACCAGGGGGTGGTCGGGCACGGCGAAGGGGAGTCGGGTGATGATGACGTTGGAGAGGGCTTCGCCGCGCACGTCCACCCCGTGCCAGAAACTCTCCGTGCCGAAGAGCACCGCGTGCGGCCCCTCGCGGAAGCGCTCGAGCATCTTGGTGCGCGGCAGCCCCTCCCCTTGGCAGAAGGAGACGAGGCCCTCACTCGCCAGGAAGCCCTCCAGTTCCCGGTAGGCGCGCTGCATCATCCGGTAGCTGGTGAAGAGGACGAAGGCCCGCCCGCGCGTGAGCATGATGTAGTGCTTGAGCCGCTCCGTCAAGCGGGCGACGAAGGCCGCTTCGTCGTTGGGGTCGGGCATGTCGCGCACCAGGTAGAGCTTCACCTGTCGGCGGTAGTCGAAGGGGCTCCCCAACTTCAGTTCCTGGCAGTGGCGAAGTCCGAGCCTCCCCCGAAGGTAGCCGAAGGGGTTTTCCTCCCCGACGGTGAGGGTGGCGCTGGTGAGGATGACGGAGCGCACCTCGGCAAAGAGGAGGTGCTCCAGCTCCTCGGCGACGTTGACGGGCGCCGCGCGCAAGGTGACCCGTTCGCGCTCGCCTCGTCGGCGGGGCTGGGTCGTCTCCACCCAGTAGACCGCGTCGGGGAGCTTGTGCTCCAGGAAGGCCTCGGTGGCCGTGGCCAGCCGATAGGCCCGCTCGATGTAGTTCTTGAGTTCCATCTCGTCTTCCGCGGTCTCGGCCTGGCTGCGCAGGCTGCCCAGGGCGTCGCCCAGCGCCCGGAGCGCCGGCGCGAGCGGGTTCTCGACGATGTGGGGCTCGAGGACGCGCCCGTTCGCCGGCACGCCCCGCGCCCGCCATTCAGCCACCGCGGCGAAGAACCGTCGGGCGGCGTCCCGCACCACCTTGACCCGCTCTTTGGCTTCCTCCGCCGGGTAGGCGCCGAGGAGCCCCTTTTGCCGACGCGGCGAGTGCAGGAGGTCCAGGAGCCAGGCCACCTGCCCGTCCCGCACCTCCAGCCCCAGGTAGTCGGAGACCACCTCCTCCAGGCTATGGGCCTCGTCCAGGACGACGGCCTCGTAGGCGGGGAGGAAGCTCGCGCCATCCTGGCGGAGGGCGATGTCTTCGAAGAAGATGTGGTGGTTGGTGACGAGGAGGTCGGCGCTGGCCATCCGCCGACGGGCCCGCCGAAGGAAGCAGCGGTCCCGCCATCGGCACGTGCGGCCCAGGCAGTGGTCCGTCTCGCAGTTGACCAGGGCCCAGACGTGGGGGTCCGGCTCCTCCTCGAAATCGCTCAGGCTGCCGTCTTCGGTCCGGTAGGCCCACTCCTCGAGGCGCCAGAGTTCGCGCAGTTCCTCGGCGGTGGTGAAGAGGTCGCCTTGCCGTCGGCTGGCGACGGCGAGGCGCGACAGGCAGAGGTAGTTCCCCCGCCCCTTGACCAGCACGGCGACGAACTCGGTGGGCAGGGAGCTGTGGAGCAGGGGGATGTCTTTGGTGATGAGTTGCTCCTGGAGGTTGATGGTGTGGGTGGAGACGACCACGCGTGTCCGTCGGCTGACCGCAGCGTCGATGGCCGGGAGGAGGTAGGCGAGACTCTTCCCCACGCCCGTCCCGGCCTCGACCACGAGGTGTCGCCCGGCGGCGAAGGCTTCTTCGACGGCCTGGGCCATGGCCAGCTGCTGGGGGCGGTGCTCGTAGCCGGTGAGTTTCCGGGCGATGGGGCCCTGGGGACCCAGGACTTCCGCGGCCCTTCGACTTTGCTCAGGGTGGTGAGGCTCTCGAACCACGTTCACCGGGACGCCCCCCGGGTGCTTGTGCTCCGCAGCGAAGAAGCCTCGCTCCGCGGCGAAGCGGTCGCCGAGGCGGCCTCCTCCGTTCGGCTACGCTCGGGGCCTTCGGCCGCTTTGACGACCACCAGGGTGATGTCGTCCTGGCGCGGGGCGGGACCGATGAAGGCGATGGTTTCCTGGTAGATGCGTGTGAGGATGTCCTGGGCGGAAGCCCGCCGGTGGTCGGCGAGGACCTGGCGGAGGCGCTCCCGTCCGTATTGCTCCCGGGCGAGGTTCATCGCCTCCTCGACGCCGTCGGTGGTCACCACCAGGACGTCGCCGGGGGCGAGCGTCACCGCCTCACCCTCGGGGAACTCGGCGTCCGGGAGGACGGCCAGGGGCGGGCCGGTGCTTTCCAGGCCGAGAAACTCACCCGTCGCCCCACGGTAGAGGAGCGGCTCGCCATGGCCGGCGGAACTGTAGCGGAAGCGGCCCTCCTGGGGAGCCAGTTGCCCGAGGAACATGGTGACGAAGCGGCCGGCTTCAAAGTCCTCGGCCAGGAAGGCGTTGGCCCGGGTGAGGACCTCGGCCACGGAACTGCTCCGGGACGCCAGGGTCCGCACCACCGCCCGGGCTTCCGACATCAGGAGCGCGGGGCCGATGCCATGGCCGGTCACGTCGGCCACCACCAGGCCCAGGCTCCCGTCGGGGAACTGGAGGTAATCGTAGTAGTCCCCACCCGTGTGCTCGCACGGCCAACTGTGACCGGCGACCTGGTAGCCGGCGACGGCCGGGTCGCTCTTGGGGAAGAGGCTCTGCTGGATGTCCCGGGCGATCTCCAGGGCCTGCTCCATCTTCTGCTTCTCGATGTAGTGCTGGATGAGGCGGGCGCTGTCGAGAGCGATGGCCGCGTGGGTGGAGAAGGCCCCCAGGAGCTGCTCGTCGTAGGGGGTGAAGGGGCCGTCGCGCTTATTGAGCACCTGGATGACGCCGATGAGCTTCCCCTCGTGGTTCCGCATGGGCAGGCAGAGGATGGAGCGGCTGCGGAAGCCGCTCGCCCGGTCCCAGGCCCGGTCGAAACGGGGGTCGGCGTAGGCGTCGGTGATGTTGATGGGGAGAAGGGTCTGGGCCACGGCGCCGGCGATGCCCGTCCCCAAGGGCAGGCGGATCTCCCCGCTGGACATCCCCTGGGCGATCTTGGTCCAGATCTGGTTCTGTTCCTCATCGTAGAGGTAGAGGGAGGAGCGCTCCGCGTCCATCACCCGGGTCGTCTGCTCGATGATGAGGTCGAGGAGCCGGTCCAGGTCCTTCTCCACGGCCAGGGCCTTGACCACCTCCAGGAGGCTCTCCAGGTCGCGGAGGCGCTTTTCCTGCTCCGCGAGTGTGTGGGACTGTGGCATCTACCGACCCCCGGCCGACCGGACGCTTTCTGGCGGCAGGACGACGCGCGGAAGCCCCTTCCCCATCTTCGTCCCACCGTTCGACAGGCTCAAGCTGGGCTGACCTTGTCGAAGCCCAAGAGACGTGTGCGCCCGTCTCGCGCCCAGCCGCGCATCATAGCCCGGCCAGACCCGGACTGTCAAGGGAAAGGCTGAGGCCAGGGCGAAGGCACCTCCAGCCTTTGGCGGAGGAGGGCCTGGGCCCAGACCACTTCCAGGCTGAGGGGGTCGGCTGCGCCCCTCCCCGCCTCCTCCACCAGTTGGCTGAGGCAGCGCTCCGCGGCCGGGGAGTCTCCCCGGTGGAAGTACAGTTCGGCCAGGCGATAGAGGGCGCGGGCGTAGCCCTCCCCGCGGCGGTGGCGGCTGAGGAGTTGGGTCAGCCTCTGGGCCTCACCGGGGAGCCCGCGGGCGAGGGCCACCTGGATGTCGTCCAGGAGGCCGAGGTCGGGATAGACGTCTTCCGGGTAGAGGAGGAGGAGTTCCGCGAGGCGTGGCCCGTAGTCGGCCTCGTTCGGTTCCAGGCGGAGGAAGAGGCGGAGCGGCTCGGCCTCGAACTGACCGTTCTCTGCCAGGAAGGCGAGCGCCTGGCGGGCGGTCAGGTAGGCCTCGTAGTAGGCCACCTGGGTCTCCTCGGCGCTGAACGGGTGCGCGCCCGGCTCCCGCGAAGAGGACGGGCGCCCGGCCTGTCGGCAAACGCCCTGGAGCAGGAGGGGAGCAGGGGGCTGGTAGTTGGGTGGGACGTGGGTCTCGTAGGTGACGAGGATGTCGCGGTACTTCTCGCGGGCTTCGTCGAACCGGCCGTTCTGAAGGCTCCAGAGGGCCTCCTCCAGTCGGGCGCGGGCCGCAGCCACCGATGCCGGCGCCAGTTCGGTGAGGTCGGCATAGACGGGGAGGGCTTCGGGGGCGATGCGGTCCTCGCGGAACCGGAGCGTCCCCTCGGCAGTGACCGCGGCGCGGAGGTTGAGGAGCCTGGCCTGCTGGAGGAGGGCTTCGGGGGCGAAGGGGCTCCCCGGGTATCGGCGGACGAACTCGCCGAACCGGGCCGCTGCCAGAGGGCGTCGCTTGGCGAAGTCCTCGAGGCTCGACCAAGGCGCCGTAGGACGCCGAAGGCGTCCGAGCGGTCGCGGGTGCCCGCCAGCCCGATGCGGGCGGGGAGGCGGCAAGCCTCCCCGGTCGCCGAACGCGGCCGGTTCCGGAACGGGAGCGGGGGGCGGGGCCGCGCCCGGGGAG
>Ga0315282_10010387_pt1 | contig 14615 bp, 6 predicted proteins | sample YL17G07_20_MG_FD_203693 | JGI IMG/M metagenome (GOLD analysis project Ga0315282, IMG submission 203693) | Sediment microbial communities from Yellowstone Lake, YNP, Wyoming, USA - YL17G07_20 | ecosystem: Environmental > Aquatic > Freshwater > Lake > Sediment | place: USA: Wyoming | collected...
CTGTACGTTCTCCCAGCCCTTCCTGGCAGCCTCGTATCCAAGGTAGATGGGCTTGGCCCGCATGTGCCGGGCGAAGAGCAGGTTCGGCATGTGCGTGCGGCACACCGTCCCCCACGAGAGCTTGTCGAGGCGCAGGCGCAGGTTGGTGTCCTTGTGCGAGTCGTCCGTATAGCGGAAACCGAAGCTGACGGCGTAGCGCCCGGCCTTCGCTGGCGTCCAAATGGCGCTGAGCGTAGCCGGCGGCTGCTTGGGCTTTCGGGACGACCCTGTGCCGCCGAGCGCGCCCTTCGGCTCCAGGTCCAGCTTCGCTGGCTCGCCGCCGGCCTCCTGCAGCACCAGGTGGAAGTCCTCCGCGGCGTCCTCATCCGCCAAGCTGGAACCGACGCTGTTGACGCGGATCTCAAAGCGGGCCGCCTTGCCCGTCTGGATCTTCGCGGGGAGCAGGATCTCCGCCTGCATCTCCATCCAGGCTGCACCGTCGTTGAGTTCATAGCGGTGAGTGATCGTCTTGGCCTGGACGGGTTCGTTCGAGACGGTGATTGCGATCTCTTCGGTTTCCGGCGGCTCGTCGGTTGCCATGACGCCGGGAGAGAAAGTGCTTTCGAACATCAGGCGGTCGCACAGGCCGCCGACCTGGAGGCATTCCTGTATGTTGCCGCTGTTGGGGAATACGGTGAAGCCCGGTTTGACCTTGCGCCCCTCCTCGCGCAGCATCCCCAGATGCTCGCCGGTGCGCAGCACCCGCCAGCGGCGGACGAGTTCGGCTGGGGCGTCGGCCGCATCAAGGGTGAGCCTGTCCAGGTCAAGGCCCTGGCCAAGCCGCTTCACTAAAGCCGGCGCTGCGATGCTCGTCAGGAACCTGCGGAAGAGCGCCTTGCAGTGGCGGCAGAAGCAGGGGTCGGGATGCGCATTGTCCACGAAGCAGCCGTCGTAGCCCGCCTCGGCAATCATGCGCATCAAGCGCCGCTGCCACTCCGCCCAGTCGGGATGGTTGATGCAGGCGCGGTAGCGGTGGAGCGGCGCGAAGTAGTCCGGCGAGTATCCGCCGCAGGAGCCCGGGATGAATGTTCCTTTGGCGTCCACCGCCAGCCAGTCAAAGGGATCGTGCGGCGGCTTGGGGCCGGCCCATTGGGCATAGGTGTCCCACTTGTCGTAGAACTCCCAGAAGCCCTTGCGTGTCTGGTGGTCGCCGGCGAGCGCGTGATAGGAGATGTAGGGGACGATCTCAGGGATGCCGACGGCGTGGTAACGGCGCAGTGTCTCGCGGATGGTCTCGATGCGTGCCGACAACGCTTCGGGCGACAGCAGGGCGATATTCTCCCAGCTCAGCGTATGCCCTGGCCCGCCCGTCTCCTGGTTCTCGCCCTGGTACAGTCGGATCGGCCCCCAGAGGTGTGAGATGGGCACCGCCTTGCCCATGTGGAGCAGGTCCGGCGGCGCCGGCTTGAACTGCTCGATGTACTCGGGCTTCAGGAAGAACGCGCCCGAATAGTCAATCGTGTAGACGATGGGCGCCGTCGTCTTGGGAAGCATCGGCTCCCCTGCCGCGGCCAGGGACAGAGCGAAGAGTTGGGCGGCGAGCGTAAGGACCGCTATGCCGTGCGGGTCCTTGCGGGGGCTGATGCCCGGGGGCGTGTCCATCGCGATGCCTCACTTCAGCAGCTCGCCGAAACCCGCCAGCAAGCTGTACTTCCTCTGCCACGGCGTGTACATGAAACCGCGCACGTTCGGCAGGCCCTGAGCACACTTCAGCCAACCCTTCACGTCGTCGAGGTTGTCGGCATCGTAGTAACAGGCCACCAGCGTGCGGAAACCTTCCTGCTCGAAGAACCGCAGGCTCTTCTCGCGCGGTTCGCCGCCCCACACGGCGATGAACAGGTCGTGCGGCACGTGCTTCCACGAGCCTGTGAAGTCGCCTTGCACGAGATAGTAGTTGCCGCGGGCGTTATGGTTGGGGTCGAGCATGTCGGACCAGATGTACACGCCGGCCTGGGGAATGTGACGGCGCAGGGCCTGCACCTGTTTGGTGATGCATTCGCCGAGCAGTTCACCCATCGGCCGCCCGCGGCAGGCCTGGCAGGTGCCGCCCATGCGCACTTCGTCCATGTTCAGCAGCACGCGGCGGGGATGGAGCCGCTCGGCCAGCAGCTTGGCCTCATGGTCATAGATCTCGTACAGTTCCGGCTCGCCCATGCAGACGGTGACCTGCGAATCGTGGACGACCATCGGGTGATACCAGCTCACGCGCAACCGCTGCCCGTCCCGCAGGCGGCCGCCCGGCAGCAATCGCAGCGGCGGGAAGTCGCGGTCAACCTGGTAGAAGTTGAACTTCGGGTCCTCGAGCGGTGCGTAGTCCTGCCCTTCGGTGTAGGTCACCGCGCCGTCGTCGCTCCGCACCGTCGCCGGAGTCCCGGGCCGGCGCAGGACGTTGAGCGGCCCGGCTTCTTCGATGGTCCAGTCATCCAGCCAGAGCGTGCCTTCGCGGCCGCCCCACACGCCGGCGTAGAGACGGAGCGTGTCGAAGTCGAGGCTGTTGATGAGCATCGTCAGCTTGCGCCAATCGCCGGTGGGCGGCAGGTTGAACGCCCGCGGCGCGAGTTCGCGGTCCTTGGCCAGCGCCAGGATCCGAAAGGCGCTGGCGGGTTTGAGACCGTCGGTCTTCACCCACAGGCTGACGCGGTAACACCTGCGCGGACGCACGCGGATTTCCTGCATGACGCGCCCGTGCCCGTGCTTGTTGGCCGTGAAGCCCGTCAGGCGCAGCGACGCCTGGCCGCTGTGCTTCACCTGCGTGTCGGCAAAGCTGATCTCGCCGGGCTGGTCATGGAAGTTGTACGCTTTGAGCTTATTGCCCGTGAACTCCTCGAAGCCTCCATTGGCAATACGCGCGGACTCGTCGGCAGCCAGACGCGCTTCCTCGCCCTTGACCACAAAGACCGCGTCCTCGACCGGCAGACCTTCAGCGAGGTGCCGGTTGTGGCCGAGCGCGCCGCCGCCGTAGCCGACGGAGAAGACACTGGGGATCACTTCGAGGCCCGCGCGGTCGCAAGCCTTCTGCACCTCGCCGAGGCGGCGGAAGAACTCGGGCGGCTTCTTGCAGAGTGTGTCCAGGCCGGCGGAGAGCACAGCGCCGTTCAGACCGCTCTTACCGGCGGTTTCAATGACCGGGCTGATCTCGGCCACGTCGCCGTCTTTGTTCAGATTCCAGCCGAAGAGCCAGACGAAGCGGTCGGCATAAGCCTCCGCCGCGGCGCCTTGAGACGCGCAAAGCACGGGCAACAGACTGAGCAGGATCAGGGAACGCTTCATTGTGGCTGGTCTCCTCGGCTGGCATGGAGCCGCCATTCCTCTATACACCAGCCTGTTTCGGCTTGCGCAGCTTTCGCCGCACCATACCCTCGCGCCGGCCTTGGCGGGGCTACAGCGCGAGCCGGCAGTGCCAGACTTGCAGCCAACCCCGATGACCATGAGACGCGCCTGCAGTTGGCGCAGAGCCAGCTTGAGATTTGGGATTCGGCTACCGTCATTGCCGGCCTCAAGCGAGTCGTCCAGACAACTGTTCCATTTCCTTGCAGGCGTAGACATCGTGCCGCAGGAGCTGTACTTCGCCGCCGGCAGGTGCGGACTTACGTTTGGCTTTCCGCCGTGACACGGCCTTAAGAAAGCCGGTACGTCGTTCATAGCCTCCGTTGCAGGAACGAGGACCAGTACTTCCTGTCCGTGTCATAGGGGTTGACTGGGTCTTTTGCGGCGTCGAGAGTCCCGGGCAGAATGCCGTACCGCTGCATCTCGCGGATGTACTGGCGGTTGGGCCTGAAGCCAGGCATGTCAAAGCGCTTGTTCGCCTCCAGCGCCTTCTGCGCCGTGCTTATTCCTTGCAGGAGCACCCCATAGTCGGCGTCGGAAGTGTCCTTGAACACGACGGGATGCTGGCCCTTGTCCGTGCCGGCGTATCCGCCGGCGCGGGCGGACAGCGGGACCAGCAGCATGGCCGACTTCTCCGGCCGCGTCAGGTTGTAGGCCACGTGCGCCGAGATGCACTTCTTTCGTTCCTTCTGCTCCGAGGGTCCGTAGGTTCCGGCAATCAGCCCCCAATCGGTGGGCGACAGGGGCAGCCGCATGTTGCCTGCTGCCTTCTCGTCGTGGCACGGGAAGCAACTCCTCTGGATGGCTGCGGCCGCAGGGGCGAAGGGCGGCCATACGGCCACGCCGTCAAAAGGCCGCTGCTTGAGGTCAATGGAACCGGTCCAGAGCGCGGCGTAGGTCCCGGGGTACGGCGCGCCGGACTCGATCCAGAGCCTCAAGCCCAGTTCCTCGCGCGCCGACACCTTCACGTCGTGGTGCTCGCCCCTTACCATTTTCAGGAGCGGGCTGGCGGAGCTGCCGATGGAATAGGGGGCCCTGTTGCCCTCGCGGTTACGCGCGTCGGAAATCTGCCCTGCCAGCGTCAGCGCGGCGTATGAGATGGAGAAGGTCTCGCTCCGGTCTCCTTCCAGCACAACCTTGCCCGCGCGATCCTGGCTGTTGTGACAGCGCACGCAGTGCCGCTCCAGAATCGGCTGGATGTCGCGCGGGAAGTCGAAGACATCGGGGAGCCCCTCGAACTGCTCAATCTTCGCGGCTCCGGACCGGAAGGCAGTCAACGGGGGCGAGCCCGCATGCGGCGTGGTTGCGCGGGACTCGTGGCACCCGACGCAGCCGAGCGTCTCTCCGGGCATGACCGTGAAGAAGCTCTGCATGCGTTTCACGGAGTCGTTCTTCTCGTCCCAGGCCACAACGAACAGCGGAATGCCGGCCGGAACCTCAAAGTGCGCCGAACCGTCCGGCTCCACCGGGACCGTCCCCAGGACCCGCTCCAACGTGAAGGAACCGCCCAGGGTGATGGGTTCCGTCCAGCCGCCGAACAACCCCAGGAAGTTGACCGGCTTGGGCAAGGGCTCGACGATCAGGAGTTTCCGGATGGCGCCCGGCTTCACGCCGCTCATGTTGCGTCCCAAATAGGCGTTGGCAAGCAACACGGTCCCTGTGCCGCCCGCGCGGGCAGCTCTCTGTGGGCTGACGTATTCGCGCTGGCGTGAGATCAGCGGCCGGGGCTCATGGAGCTCCGCCCCTTTCTCCGCCAGGTTCTTCGGCAGCTCGAAGATGAGACGGATGCCCCCTTTCCCGTCCAGGAGGACGAGCCGCGTTCCCTGCGCAGCAAGAATGCAGTCCTCCGCGAGGGCATAGGGGTCCCTGCAGTTCGCGCTGCTGGGAACCGGCTTCAGGGCATCCCGGCAATCCGGGCCGAAGGCGGGGTTCAGCGTGGCGACCACTCCCCTGTGTTCGTTCGCCCCGTGTCCAGGAGAGTCAATCAGGATGATCCTGTTGGAGCCCGGGATGGGTTTGGCATCAATGAAGACACTGCCAGGGATCTGGTTGCCGTAATACACCGTCTGCGCCGTGCCGTCGGGGCTGGTGGCCCACAGGTGATGATACCAGAGCTGGTTCCTGTCCACGTATTCCCAGCGGGTGTACAGGATTCTTCCGTCCGGCAACGGCCACGGCGTGTTGTCATGCTCGATGTTCGCGGAGAGGCGACGGATGTTCCGTCCGTTGGCATCGCAGCGATGGAGTGTGGCCACCGGGGTATCCCAGCAGTTCACCCAGCGGTTGCAGCGGCTTGAGCAGAACACGATCTCGCCGTCCGGCAGATAGGTCGGTTCGATGTCGTCGTACGGGCCGTCGGTGAGCCGCCTCAGCTTCGATCCGTCGGCGTGTACCTCGTACAGATGGTAGTCTGCCTCGCCCCCCTTCCGATATGAGAAGAGGATTCTCTCGCCGTCGTAATGCACTTGCGGATCGCGGATGGCGCCGTCGAGGTCCTCCAGCAGCGTGCTCACCTTCCCGCTGAGCAGGTTGACCTTGCACAGCCGCCCCATCGCGCCATGGACGTACGCCGTCTCATTCTCGCACCGATAACCGAAATTCGCGTACCAGTGACCGTCCTTCCCCGGCTGCCGCACGGCGAAGACGATCTCCCCCGCGCCCCGCATCGGCCCCGACACCAGGGCCTGCAGTTCGGCCGGGGGGATCGGCGGCACCTTCTGTTCCGCCTGCTGTCCCGCCATAGCCACCGCGACAGGAACACAGAGCGCCGCAAGCCAGCAAAGGCCCAATGCGGACTTGCGGTTCGGCGTGTCCTCTCCCGCAGGCGATGAACAGAGCATAGTTCCCCCCGGGGCACCTGGTGCGTGACGATACTTTTGATCGCGTCGCTTTCGTCCATGCTAGTCTCAGAGCAGGGCGAGTCAACTGGTTCCGCACCGCTCTGCCGTCAGCCGGCAAGCTCAACTTCCAGCTCAAAGCCGACTCGCCTGCGATGGGCTTTTGAGTCGTGCGTGCGCATGGGCGACTCCTGTCTCATTGTGGAGGACGAACGGCAACGTACCACAACCTCGGGAGGTGAGAAAGCCGGGATTCCGCACGTCGTAATGTTCCATTCCCTCCGCAACGAATGCCTCGACCGCTTCATTACACGTCCAGGTCTGGAGCATTGTTTCTGGCGGCCCCGCTCTCGTATAGTACCATCACTGTGAACGTATGACGGCGCGGGGCGGGGGGGGGGCTGCCAATGAATCAAGTCGAACGTATCGTGGCGTCGCAGAACGCGGCGGGCGAGTCGCCGATGTGGGTTGCGGACGAGGGCTCGCTGTACTGGGTTGATTGCGAGGGCGACAAAGTCTTCCGTCTCGACACTGCCAGCGGCAGGCACCAGTCATTCTCCGCGTCCCTGCCTGTCACGGCCATCTGCCGCCGAGCCACGGGAGGCTGGATTGCCGCCACCAAGAAGGGCATTGCCTTTTGGGATGCGCACAGCAACCGCTATCAGTTGATTGTAGATCCGGAGGCTGGGCACGCAGACCATCGCTGTAACGATGCGGCGACCGATTGCCGCGGACGCTTTTGGGTCGGAACGATGAACCAAAAGGACCTATCCGCTGCCACAGGTTCGCTGTGGCGTCTGGACCCGGATCTGACGCTGCACAAGATGGATACCGGCTTTGCGGTGCCCAACGGCATCGCCTTCAGTCCCGACAGCAGGACGATGTATGTCACCGACATGTTCCATGGCAAAATTGTTGCGTATGACTTCAATGCCGACGCCGGCACAATCGCGAACCGTCGCGACTTCGTGACGGTGCCGAAAGACGCAGGAGTTCCCGATGGCCTTATCGCCGATGCCGACGGTTTCGTTTGGTCGGCGCACTGGGGCGGCTGGCGTGTGACGCGATACGCTCCCACTGGCATGATTGATCGCGATATTCGTCTGCCAGCGGCCAATGTCACCTGCATGGCGTTCGGCGGGAAAGGCTGCGACGAGCTGTACATCACGACCGCCCGGGTATTCCTCAGCGACGACGACCTGAAGCAGCAGCCGCAGGCGGGCGACTTGTTCCGTGTGAAGACGGGCATCAAAGGACTGATTGAGCCGCAGTTCGCGGGCTAACCGAGCGGAGAGGAGCGATCCAATGTTGACCAAAGAGGAACGCGTACTGCGCGTGATCAACCATGAGGACGTTGATTTCCTGCCCAGCCAGATCACGTTCTCCGACCGCACGCGCGACAAGGAGATTGCAGACGCACTCGGGTTGTCATCGCCCGCGGAACTGGACGGCTACCTGGAGAACCACATTCATCTCACGCTGTGCCTTAACGACAAGACGCTCTTTTATCGCAACGACAGGGCCGAGATGAACCGTCTGGCGGCGATGGGTTTCTGCGGCCCGCACTGGGCGAAGAAGGTTATCTACGACTCGTGGGGCATGGGCGTTCAAGTGGACAGCGACGGCTTCTTCGCCTGTTTTCATCCGCTGCAGAACAAGGCGGCGCCCGACGTCGCCGAGCACATGCCGCCGGACGTGAACCGCGCGGTGCTCTCTGAGGCCGACATCAACAAGGCCGTGGACGCCTACACCGCGCCCAATATTGACCGGACGGGGAACTTCGACGATATGAAGAAGGACCTCAAGGAGTTGTCCGGCAAGTTCCTGGTGCTGCCGTCGGGCTACTTCGGCGTCTATGAACGCACCATGGCGCTGATGGGATTCGAAGAGTTCATGCTGAATATGGCCATCGAACCACGGGCCGTTCACAGATTGCTCGACAAAGTCTGCGAGTACAGAATCGAATACGCCAAACGCGTTGTGGCGATGGGTTTCAAGATCGCGCACCACGGCGACGACCTTGGCGCGCAGAAGGGCACGCTGTTTTCAAAGAAGATGTTCCACGAGTTCGTTTTGCCGCGGCTGAAAGCGTGCTGGGAACCCTACAACAAAGCCGGGATTCCCATCTGTATGCATTCCTGCGGCGATCTGACGGACTTCATTCCGGACCTGCTGGAGATCGGCCTGAAGGTGCTGGAGCCGGTGCAGCCGGTGATGGATTTGTCGCGGTTGAAGAGAGAGTTCGGCAAGGACCTGGTCTTCTGGGGCGGCATCGAGACACAGAACCTGCTGCCGTTCGGCACACCGGAGCAAGTGCGCAAGATGGTGCGCGAAACCATCCGTACGCTTGGGAAGGGCGGGGGACACATCATCGCGCCGAGCCAGGAAGTGATGAACGATGTGCCGATCGCCAACGTCAAGGCGCTCGTCGAAACCATCGTCGAAGAACGGCAGAAAGTGCTCGACATGTAGTGTGCACGACGATGCAAGAGTTAAGTTCTGTCCCAGACGTTCCCTGCCATCTGGTCATGCCCCCACGGGCTGCACCCTTCCGGGTGTCAGTCCTTGAACAGAACGTCCTGAACGTGCTTGTCTATGCGGAGGCGAGCGTCCTGCGCGTTCTTCAGTCGTTCGGCGTTGAGACTCAGGTTCTCAATGCTGACGCCGCTGACGTTATGCTCGGCGTCCAGCCCACGCATCCAGGACTGCAGCATGCGGGGGCCGGTGACCGAGATGTTCTTGAACAGTACGTTGCGGACAGTGCCGCGTTGGTCGTCGTGCGAGTAGAAGTTCTTCTGGATCACGATGACGATCAGTTCGGGGGAGTAATTCGGCGCGCCGGGCGAGTAGGTCTCGCCAGGTTTCGCCTGCATGCGCGGCCGCGGGTTGTTCTGATCCACTTCGACACGGATGTCCTGAAAACGAATGTCGCGCACCGTCGCGCGGTCGCCATGCTGAATGTCGAACGCGATGTGGGTGTTGTGGATCACGTCGCAGTCCTCAAAGACGATGTCGGAGACCTCCGGCGCCGACGTCTCAGCGCCGATCTCGGCGGCGCGTCCCCAATCGTTCCAGAGGACGCAGCCGCTGAAGCGGATATTGCGCGCGGGGCGTTCGTGATAGGAGTCGTTTCCTCCCCACTTCAGCCCTTTGACGACCAGACTGTCGTCATAGGAGCGGACGAAGCAGTCGCGGACGGCGATGTTCTCGCTGTTGCAGATGTCAATGCCGTCGGCGTTGTAGCGCCACAGGCCGATGAGCTTGATGTTGGAGATCTTCGCTTCGCGGCACCCGAAGAGGCTGCAGCACCAGACGTCGGGATCGCGCATGACGATGCCGTCAATGACGATGTCGGAGCAGTCCCGCAGCTTCACCGAACCGCCGCCTTTGTCCCGCTCAAACTGGCTTTGGTCCAGAATGCCACGGCCGCAGATGCGCACCTTCGAGACGCCTTTGCCGGAGATACACCCGTACACAACCGCGCCGGCGGCAAGGTACACGGTCTGGTTGTTTTGCAGTTCTATCTTGCCGGGCCGGTGCACGCCCGGGCCGAACCAGCGCACGTCCGGGGCATCCGGTTTGGGAGCGTCCTGTTCCGGGGGGCTGGCAAACAGATGCAGCGCCTTGTGTGGCCCGTCAATCTCGACGACGACAGGACGCGGCCGCTCCAGCGTGAAACTGATGCGTTCCCCGGCGACAACGGGCTTGATCCCCAGCGCCTGGGGCCGCACCAGGACCGCACCGGCCGCGCGTTTGCAGCGAACCTCGATGTTCACCGGCCCGCGCATGTCCCAATACGCGAAACCAGCCAGCTCGGTCTGGTCGAGCGGGCGCTGATAGCCCGGCCAGACCTGGTTGAACGGCACGGCGGAAACCCGGCACGCGTACACCGGCACGCCGGTTCCGCCAACGGCGAGCTTGTAGTCCTCGGACAGAGCTTCGCCGGCCGGCGCGGGCGACACGTTGACCGCCGGCGCGTTGTCAGCAGCACATGCCGCGGCGGCGAGCGCAGCCAAGGTCAGCAGCAGATGCCAGGACAAGCATGATCCCATCATCGTCAGGCCCTCCAAAGGCGAGGAATGCATGAGGGGTTGTTCTCATCGCAAGGCGCTTTGCTCAACGCTTGTAGATCAGGAGCTTCTGGATGAACAGGTTGCGGTCCTCGGGCGGGCGGTACTCGTCGTTGGTGAACACGAGCTTGATCTCGTGTTCACCCTGGGACACCTCGGCGTCGAGTGTGTACGGCCGCCAGTCGTCGGACTTCAGCTCGATGGTGCCGACGGATCTGCCGTCGAGCTGCACGTCCACAATCGGGTACACTTTGTCGAGCACCGTGCCGCACGCGACAAGCTCGAATGTGTACTTGCCGCCTGTGGCGAAAACGGCCTTCGTTGTGACGTAGCCGGAGCTGGCGAGACACACGCGGTCGGACATCCGGCTGAAGTGCGCCATGGTCTTGTCCTCGATCATGGCCTCGGGACCGATGACGTCGCCCCACGTGTCCTCGAAGTCTGCGCCCAGTGCGGTGAGGAGCCCTTGGGCGTATTGAATCGCCTTCCGGGTATTGCGCGTCTCAGTGTGCCAGCCGATTTCGTCCAGAACGGCACAGCCCTTTCCCACGTCGAACCTTGCGACGAATGCAGGCCGGGTCAGTCCGACAAACCCTTCGGTGCCGGGCGGTATGCTGACGATGTCCACCTGCTTGACGAACATGTTGCGGTCCTCGCCGGGCTTACTGGCGTCGTTGATGAAACTGATCTTCACCGTGTGCGCACCCTTTCGTATCTCGCACGGCGCGGAGACGGTGATCCAATTGCGGCTCGGGATGGAGATGATGTCTATCGGCTCGCCGTCCAGGCTCACATCCATCATGGGCCAGACGTCGTCCATCGGCGTGCCCTTTGCGGTGACGGCGACGCCGTACCGGCCGTCCTCAGCGATCTCGATCTTCTTTGAAACGGACCCATTCGTGTACATGCCGACGTGGTCCTCGGCCGCCTTGACGAATTGCCCTTCGACGGACATCTCGGTTGCCTTCAGGGACAGGATCGTCGGGCCGGTCTTGCGTGAGACGAGCGCGTAGTCTGCGACGCCGTCTGCCAGCGGCGTGTGCGCGTGGCCCGGACCCTCGTGCTTGCCGAGCCAATAGAGCGACTCGCGCGTCCAGCCGGAGGTCATGGGGTCGCCCCAGTTGATCGTCGCCACGCGGCCACGGTGCGGTTGAAGCGAAACGTCCTTCGGGAAGATTTCGCCCAGCTTCTCCATGTCCTGCGGTGCGAGATTGTGAAAGAGCGCGCGCCCGCCCGACTCCAGATACGACCGGATTCTCCTCTGCTGCGCTGTGGTCTCGTTCACATCACCCGCGACGATGAGCAGCCCCGGCAGAGGAAGCTCGCTTTGGTTCAGTTTCCCCGTGACATCCATGAACCGGAGGCGCATGGCCGTGAGAAGCCGCTTGAAATCCTGGGAATCGGAAGCCACCAGCGTTGACCGCGTATCCGGCGCAAAAATCGCGAGGTAGCTCAGTGCATTCTGGAGAATCCGCTTCGCGACGGGCTCAGTATCGAGCTTCTCCATAAGTCGCAGTTGGCACAGAATGAAAGTCCCCTGGCCGCGCGGCAACTCGAGCAGCGGAGAGTGCGAGAGACCAGAGGCGCTGCCCGAGACGACAATGGGCCGGCACCCGCCGCTCATCGGGCGCAAGACTTCATGTTCGGAGACGAGATTGTCGCCGCACCAGAACTTCAGGTCGTCCGCGGAGACGTCTTTCAGGATGGGATGATTCGGGGCCTGCGGGAATGTCATGGTAGATGCGTAGTCGGTAAGCTGGACGGGCATGAGGTTGTCAGGGTATTCCGTCTGCGCCAGGATGAGCACCCGCCCGCCGCCGCGCACGAACTCCATCAGGCGGTTGCGATCCGGATTGTCCCGTCCGATGACGCGCCTCTGTTCCGGCGCTGACGCCTTCAGTGCGCGTTCCCCGATAATGAGCGCGTTCGCGTCCTTGGGTATCATTGCAAGTAAGGAGATGTTCTGAAGGGCGAGGCCGGCGCCGGCAAGCTGTTTCCCGGTTTTCCCGTCAGGGTCGTAAAGAGCCATCTTGAGACCGGCTGGAGCGGACAGTCCCGCCTTCGGGAAGACACGATACGGCTTGCTCTCTTCGAAACAGACTTTTTGCCCGGCACGCAGCAACGTCACCTTGAACACGGCCTCCGTGGGCTTCGTCACGGCGGGTGTCGTGAATCTCACCGTCAGAACCCGGCGCTCGGCGGGGCCGAGTTCTACGGACTCTTTTCCCTCCGCCACGGTCTTGTTCTGGCAGGCAAGACTCCACATCAATCTGAAATTGCCGTTGTCGGGAGTGTCATTGTAGACCGCGAGCGTGCGCGTGACCTTGTCGCCGGCATAGAAGCGGCTGTTGTACTCCTTGATGAAGACCGCGTTCGGCTGGTAGCTGTCACGCACGGAGACCCACAGCGGATTGTTCTCGCGAGCGAGCACGCCGCCCGGGCCCTCAAACATCGTCCAGGGGCAGAGGCCGTTCACGCCGTACCAGCGGTACGCCTCGTTTTGCATCTTCCACGATACGGCTTTGGCAAGCGCGCGGTATTTCGTGAAATCATTGTACGCCTCGTCGCCGTAGAATATGGTATCGGCCGACGCGTCGGACGCCGGCACCCACAGGAACTCACCGATGTACAGCGGCTTTGCGTGGTCCCACTTCCACATCTCGCGCGGACCGTCCACGAGCGGGACCCGCATCTTGATTTCATCGTCCATCCAGTAGCAGACGTTTGGGTATTGGTTGACTCTGGGATATTCCGGATCGGGGTAGTGCAGGCCAACGACGTCGGCAACGCCGCAAGGATCGAGGTCCGCCTCGTACATGATGGGGCGTGTTGGGTCCCAGCCTTTCACCAGGCCGCCCATTTTCGCGAGGCCGGCCTTCGAAGGCCATTCGTTCTTTTTCTGCCACGTCGCGCAGTGAAGAATCTCATTCTCGAGGCTCCACATGACGATTGACGGATGGTTTTTCAGATTACCGACTGTCCGGCGCAGATGGGTTGCATAGTTCTCCCACCACTTCGTATCCTCGAAGCGATAGTTCTGGTCGCACCACACTGCGCCCTCGACGACGATCAGCAGGCCCACCTCGTCGGCAGCGTCGTAGAAGAGCTGTTGCCACGGCTGTGTGTGCAGGCGCATGGCGACGCAGTTCGCCTCCTTGACCGCGCGGAACATCGCCTCGGCGTCGCTCTTTTCCTCAACCTTGTGTTGGGGCCAGGTGGATGTGGCGAGAAGATTGATGCGCGTCCCGTTCAGGTAGAAGGCGTCCTTCTCCGTCCAGAATTCGCGGAAGCCGAAACGCGTAGAGCAGACGTCATGTGCCACAACCTCAACTTGCAGGTTATAAAGGTTTGGCGACAAGTGGCTCCACAGCTTCGGATCGGGCCAAGCCTGAGAAATGGTGATTGTCCTGGACTCTCCGGGCTTGAGCGCAACTTTCACTTCCGGCAGGTTGAGCGCCTTTGCGTTATCCTTGCAATCGAGAACCTGTCCTTTCACGACGATTTCCTGCGGGGCGGGGTCCTCGTTCACGATGGTCACGTCCGCCTCGATCCGCTTCTTACGCACCGACGTCTTGACGAACACATCGTCCACATGAACCGCAGGCAGAACACGCAGTGTCACGTCGTCCCAGATCCCGTAGAGTGAGAAGAGCCCGCCGATAGGAGACAAGAGGGCGTTCTTCGGCTGGCTGCGAAGTTCGTCCCAGTTTCTGGCCGAACTGAGGTCAGCTTTCTCACTGAAGACACCGGTCCAATCGTGGACGCCGACAAGCAGCTCGTTTGCCGCGCCGAGCTTGACGACGCCCGTGATGTCAACATCGAACGGCTCGTATCCGCCGAAGTTCCCGCCGACCTTCTGCCCGTTCAGCATGACAACGCTGTTGAACTTGACGCCGCCGAAGTGGAGCTTGATGCGCTTTCCCGCCCAGGTTGCGTCGGCATCGAAGCTTCGCTTGAGCCACGCGCGCTCGTAATTCGTACCGGTGAGATAGCCCGGCACGCGGAAGGGTTTCCACTCGCCTTTCGGTGGGGCCGACAGGTCGTCCACCTTCTGCACGAGCCAGTCGCCGTTGAGGATGATCTCGGATCTCGGCTCGGCCGCCATGAGCCACGCCGTCATCGTCAGAAGAACCGGGACAGCCGCCGCGACCGCAACAGACTTTCCCATGCGGACCTCCTTTTCGTACGCCCGAGAGACATCGAGACAAACACTGCACCGTGGCGCCAGTCCGCTCGGCGGTAACGCGCTTCTTCCGCGTCTGCCATTCCGATTCCGGCATAGCCGCCGCTCCATGAGATGCTGTACGAGAACCCGAAGTATCCCACTCCCGTCGCCGCGCCG
>Ga0315282_10010388_pt1 | contig 14612 bp, 19 predicted proteins | sample YL17G07_20_MG_FD_203693 | JGI IMG/M metagenome (GOLD analysis project Ga0315282, IMG submission 203693) | Sediment microbial communities from Yellowstone Lake, YNP, Wyoming, USA - YL17G07_20 | ecosystem: Environmental > Aquatic > Freshwater > Lake > Sediment | place: USA: Wyoming | collected...
TTTTTCGCCTTCAGAAGCTCAACGGAAGTTTCGCTTTAGTAAGCTCTTCTTTCATTCTTCTGTATTTCCGTAAGAGTCTACCATAGTCTGGTAGTGGGTTACCCAGTTCGTCTTTGTCTCTGTCTTTGTATTTTTTGAACATTGCCTTTGATATTTCTATGCCCAAGTCGATTTCTTGTGCAGCGTCTTGAAAGATTTGTTTCGCGTGTCTGCTGAGAAAATCATGTATTTTTTTCGATTGGGCTTCCGTGTAGCGATTCAGCCTTTTTCCATCCAATGCCCGCCAGAACGAATAGACCAAAGTGCCTGCGAGACCAAAACCGTCAGAAACGTCCAGCACCTCTTTCGCCTCGCAATCTTTGTCTGCACATTCTAGAACTATTTTCCTCTTTTCTATTTTCCGTATTGTCCATGGGTGGAGATGCCCCTTGATTTTCAAATTTTGCTCAACGTATTTTTCTATTGCTTTTTGCAGTTCAGGTATGGCAGCTTTTGGTACGTCCTGAGCATAGACCCTTCCAAGTTCTTTCATGTAGCCCAGGCGTAGCGTTCTTCGTTTGTAGTACCCCGATTTCTTTTTCTCCTCTTTTTCTCTTATTTCAGAACAGGCTCGCTTGAACAGTCGTTCCAGCTCCGGGCTTTCAGCCTCACTTTCTTTCACTTTCGCTTCAAACCTCATTTTCACTCCTCCCGAGCCCTCACAAGCGCGTTCGAAACCCTCTTTTTTTAAGCCTTATGAAGCAGCAATATTGATGCTAGTTTCGTTGTTTCTCAGTTTCCCATCGTTTCCCATCTTGTTTCCCCGTTTCCCATGTGGTTTCCCGTTTCTGCGTTGTTTTGGGAAATTTTTCTATGGTGTTTGGGAAACTATCCTGCGTGTTTTTCCCGGTTTTCCCGTGAAAATGCATTGATGAAGAGAAGAAACTCTAACTGAAAAGCAGTGTTTCCCACGGATGGGAAACGTTGGATCCGCATTGGATCCGTCGGGTTCTCTCTTATACTTGTGAAGCTCGGTATACCATGTTTTCATGGCTTTTTAAACTTTTGCGGTTTTCTTATTTTTGGAAATCACGCACCTGCTTTCGTTTCTGTTATGTTTTCCAGAGAGCTGAGGGCCCTCAGTGTAGGGTTTGAGCAGCTGGGGCACGGAAAATTTGCAAACTTTTTAAACTCTCACGTTTTCACATGTTGGGGTCAATATGCGAAAAAGGCGCAACTTGGGGTGGTTTCTCTGGTTTGTAGTGTTCGGCTTAAATGTTATTGGGCTCTTCCACGAGTTGGGACATGCTTTGGCTGCGGCAAGTTGCGGCTACCAAGTCTACGGTATTAGCCTATTCGCTTGGGGGCCGCTTGGTCTTGGTGCAGATGTGGAGTTGTCTGCAACCAATACTTTCGTTTCGTTCGCGGGCGGTGTTGCGCAATTGTTTGTTTTTGCGTTTTTGATGCTCGCGCTGATCCGTTTGTACCGCTTCAACCCAAACACCGCCTCAATTTGGAATTCTCTCTGGAATGGCGGACGCGCAAAGAACAGCGAGTTTTATTTTATGCTTACGTCTTTGCTAATTTGCTACTCACTTCTTTGTTTCGGCTACACGGTTTTTGAGGTTATCGTTTAAGAAAATAGGTGAAACGGCGTTTTAGGCTCGTTTTCAGGCGTTTTTCATTGTTTTCCCGTTCAAAGTTTTTAAAGGGATAAATTCATGTCATGTCAGTCTTACCAACCCAGTGATCAGATATGAAAGCAAGCAAAGAAGGCCAAGAGAATTCGCAGAAAAAGAATGGTTGCATAGTGGTTAAAATGGTGTATTGTGGGAAGAAAAATTGTACAAAATGCCCGCATGGTCCGTACACGTATCACGTAACCAAAAACAAAGGAAAACAGACTTGGCATTATGAGGGTAGGGCAAGCTGAACTCTTTTATTTCTCATTTTTATCCTTCCTTCAAAAGAGGATATGGTTTAAACTGTAAACCGTGCTCTCCAACAAATTTTCTGGAATGTGAGGCCAAACAGTAATTGATTCTCTCTTTCTCACAAAACGCTATTATCTCTCTGAAAACTCTGACATAGTAGTCGTCTGAATAGTTTTGGTAGTAGCGTTCTGGGATTCCTTGCGTTCTGTATTTATTCCACATGCCAAACTCAAACAAATCCACAACGTTCCCTAGTTCTCTGGCTATCTGCACAGGATTAGCTTCTTCAACTGGAAAGATGGGCTCACAACTCAGATAAGTGGAGATTCCGTTATCCTTCAAAGATTTCAACACCGCTATCCTTCTCTCATAGCTTGCCGAATAGGGTTCCAAGTCCTTCCTGAAACCCTCGTTAAGAGAGGTTATGGTAACACCTACTCTGCACAACCTGTAGCGTTTGAACAAGTCAATGTCTCTCAAGACCAGATCGCTCTTGGTCAGTATGGTGAAGGGCAACTCGTTTTGAATGAGAATCTCCACGACCTGTCTTGTGAGTTTATGTGCGGCTTCCAATGGCTGGTAGGAGTCAGTGATTGAACCCACGAAGATATCTTTTATTATGGCATTGTTTTCTGCCAGTTTTTTGATGTCTTGCAACAGGTTTTGAACGACGTTCTTTCGAGGCTTAGCTTGTCTCCAGTCATCGTACTTCTTCACCCTTATCGTCATCCCATAGCAATACTTGCAACCGTGTTGGCAACCGTCGTACTGGTTTATGCACCACCCAAAGCCAGTTCCGGAAGGTTTCAAAACCAACGTGTTAACCATGACAACCATCGTATTGAAAGCGCAGTCGTGTATGCACTCTTAAGATACCATGGTGATGCTAGAATTTAAAGATAATCTTGGCCAAAATACTTGCACTTATGCAATTAAAAACGCTTTTGAAAGCAACTTCTGGCTGTCTTCTTGCAAGCATTTTCGAAGGACTTGATCTCACATCTGCAACCTTTTTCGGCCGACCTGCCCCCCACATCCCCTTGCACACGCCCTCCCTCAAATTTTTACCTGTCCTTTTTCGTTTTCTAAACCTTTTTTGGTTTATAAACCAAAATCGTGAATTGAGGTTTATATGTTGCAGAGTGGGGCTTGTTTCGTCAAAAAGGCTAAAGGGTTTTTTCTGCTGACAGGCGACTCTGCTATGTTGATTTTCGCTAGCTTTGCCTCCCACAGCCCGAAATCAGCCCAAGCAGTTTCAGCGTGTCCTCGAACATCTTCCTGTCCACGAAGAACATCAGGCAGTTGTCCAAATCAAGCCACCCAGCACGGTCTCTTGGCTTGCTTTCGTTCCGCCTGAGTGCGTCGTCGAGGAGTATCGCGTCCCTCGAGTGCCTGTAGTTGCCCAGCGCGATGCGCTTTATGAGATGCCTGACTGCCTGCCTGTCGTCGCATCGGCAGAGGTAGAACACAATCCCGTCGGCCAGCCTCCTCTTTCCGGGATGCTTGGGATACTTCACTCCCAGTTCGCCCCAGACGAGATGCCCATCTTGTCCTGCCTGCCACATCGCCTCCAACGCTTTTGGCACGGCGCCCCACTCGTACTCGGCAGCCCCCATGTAGTCAAACGCGAAAGCTTGGTTCACCATCTTCCACGCCTCGTCCGTAAAGCAGCCGTGCTGGTGGGACATCATCCCGAAGGTGAACGGGTTGTCGACTGCCTTCGCGTAGGGAATCAGGAGACGCTGAACCAAACGCACCTTCATTAGGAATCCTCCTTTCCCCAATTCCTGAATACCCACACCCCGACGAAGATTTCAAATCCGCCGATGACGGCGAAGACGGGGGGCAGCACAGTCGACGCGAACGCCGGCGAAAACGCATAAGGGTACGGGTAGAACGCCATTATCGCGGTTGGAAATAGCGCAAGGCCTACGCCGATGCCAGCCGTCACAATTCCAAAAAGGATGAAGCCGCAAGCGATCAGCTGTGAAAATTCCATCACGTTCCGCCTCCCCTTGGCAGGACAGTCACGGATCCGGCGCTACTCCCCTGAGATCCACTGCTTCCCGGTTTCGATTCTCCGCCTGGTGCAGTTGCGTTGGATGGCGACCCGCTACTCAGGCTGTTTGGGCTCTGAACGTTGCTGGGATGTTGTGTTTTTGTTATAACTGCTGAAATTTCGCCGACAGAAAAGATGAATATCAAAAGGGCTAGGCTACAGATTAATACATCCTTCGCCAGCTTCACCAGTTTTCGTCGGCGTCTAGCAGACATACTGCCGCCTCCCAACATCCGTGTTTTTCGCCTCTGTGCAGCCTAGCGTGTAAACCGCAAAGAAGGCGGAGGTGTAGTCGACCACATCCCTTTTTTTGTTCGACCCGTAGACTATGTTCAATGGCCCCTCAATCTTGACTAGAAACGCCTCGTTCTCTGTTGTGAAGCGGGCTTTGAACGAGCCACACGTAAAACTTTTTTCGTCTCCACGTCGCAGGTTGGTCAGGAGGCTACTAATTTGCCGCTTGAACCTTTTGAACACAACCTCGCTGAAGACACTTTGCTCCACCATACTTGCACCAATAATTAGAATCGCATGGTCTTTTAAACTTTTGAGACGTTTTAGGGGGGTCACTGTTTGTCTTGGGGTTTCTCCTGTAGAGTTTTGGGTTGGCTTTTTTGTTAGATACTTTTCTCGCCGCCTTGCACACGTCTTTTCCAGATTTTCATCGGGGGCTTTTCATTTTTTTCTTTTTAGGCTAATTCCCGCTTAAGCTAGTGGCAGTACCTCCACCAAGTGGCAGTACTCCCGCTTACGCTTTTCAGAGTTTTCATTTCTTTTTCTGAGCTTTTGTTAAGTGAAAATGCTTAATAAAACTGAAACTGTTACTTTGGGTTTATTTCTGGTTGCTTGTCTTTGCTGCTTTTGTTGTGATGCCCCCTATTGTACAATACCCCCTACAGTGCTGTACCCCCTACTGTCGTCTCTCACTTTTTTCTTACCCTCGTTTAGGACCCCTCGCCATTTTGTCGCCTTTTCAATTTTTATTCCTTACCTCTTTCTCAATCTTCACTGTTTTTCAGTTCTTTCACTCTTAATCTCTTGTTTTTGATGTTGATGTGAGAGCCCTTGCCTACCGCTTTTGCATTACATTCGTCACTCTTTTTTTTCGTTTAGTCTATTAGGCGAATGTGCGGTTCTGGCTAAAAGAGGTAATAGTATTAGGTGTTTTAGTTGTTTGGGGGGTTGGAGCTTATGGTTCTCGTTTAGTTATTTATCCTCGTTGGGTGGTCGTGGTGCCGTGACCTGTTCTTATCTCCGTGACCTTCTACAATCTATGGACTCTTGTTGTTGGTTGTTGGACCCGCCGCTCGTTTCGTCTTCTGCTGTTGTTTGGCTGTGCTCGTTTGGTTCCGGCGTTTGTTCATTGTGGATCACAGTATGGATTCTCTCGTTCAGTGTTGTTTTCTCGTGGTTGTTCGTTGATTTTCCGCCTGTTCACCTCTCGAGCCTTGCATACGCGTTTTGGCTTTTCATTAGGGTTCACGTTGGATCATTGCGGATCTCTGACGGATCTCGGGTTGGTAAGATTTTGATTTAAGGGTCGGATGGATGTCCAGGTTAGAGATCCATAATGAAAACAGGAGGAAGGGTTGGTAAGATATTTATCAAAACGAAAAACAGTCAAGAAACAAGAAAAAGTATCTAACAGCGGACTATGACAAAAAATCGCTTTAAGAAAAAACGAGAAAACAAGAATCCAAACACAGAAAACGAGAAACAAGCAGAAAACAAGAAACAGACAAAACAAGAAACAAACCAAAAAACAAACAACATCAAAATAAGCAGACTTAACCGAGAAAAAAAGGACCAAAAAAATAAGGAGACAAGGGAGAGATCGGGGTCCCAGAGAGAGCGAATGAACTGTCAAGAAAAACCAAAACAAGAACGAAACAGAGAGCCAAACGGAAAACAAGGACAACAAAAACAAGACAAACCCACAAAAAAAAGGAAAAAATACAAAGGGCGTCTTTCTGAAGCTGCGTTATAGGACTATGATTCCTAAGGAGAACAAAAATGAAAATTTAGACGTAGAAAACCAAAAAAAGCCGTTGATCGGGTTGATAAGATGCAACGGGAAATGGCGCGAAAAAGGGCGGAAAGTCCATAGGGAGGCGTTGTCTGTGATGTTCGGAAGGCCGTTGGAAAGCGTGTTTCAGTTGTGAAAAAAGCGTGTTAGATACTAAAAAAGGGTGTGTTAGATACTAAAAACTGTTTGAAATGTGACGAAAACAAGGGTTGAACTTCTGAAAATTGCCTGCGAGGACGGGAAAACAAGCATCAGCGGGGTTTTTCGGCGTTTCTCAACGTATTCTCGCAACTTTAACCCAGTCTATCTGGAAAGTGCTGTCTTTGGTTGGCGGGTTTCTTCCCATAGCCTTTGTTCCGGCGCTGGTTTCAAAATACAAGCGCAGACGATTGGCATCGAAACTGCCAGTTGCCGAGTTCTCCACTGTGCTTTTCCATACGAGTTGGCAGTTTAGGTACACTTCAAAATGGTCGGGGAAAAGTTGGAAGCTCAGCGTTGTCCAGTCTGCGTATGTGCCTATTTTTTCCCATTTGCCAAAGAGTGGGTGAGTGTGCGCTTTGTCGTCGCTTCCGTTTATTCCATAGTAATAGCAGAGTTGTTGTTTGCCTTGCGTTGCGGAAAACTCCCAGTCTAGCTCTTGAAGTTTATGCGTGGCAGTTTCTATTCGGTAGTCAGCATATACGAAAATGGCGTAGTTGACTTCTGGTTGAGGGTTGACTATTCTGAAACGCACTTGAAACGTTGTGCCTGCAGTTTGAAAGGTTGTTTTGCTGCAGACCTTGTTGAGCAACACGGCGCCTTTAGGAACAAGCATGTTCAGTTTGCCGTTCTTCACGTAGACAAGAGAATAGTTCTGTTCATCCCACTCCTCCTCAATCCACTTCTGCAGATAGCCTTTAGGGATGGAATAGCTAAAATCGTCCCGCAACAATATTTTTTCTTTTAGGAGAGGGTTGGATGGTGCGCTAGCGAAAGCAACGTTGAGAAGCAGTAACAACCCGATCAACGCTATTAGACGGAACATAGGTCTTCAACCATGCCTAACGCGAGAGCTTAAAAAGTTTTGAAAAATCGAAAAAAAGGAGAAGGCAACCTTTAGGGACTAGTCTTTAAAGTTTTCGTGAACCATCAACACTTTTCCAGTAGCTTCAAAACGCCCCTTACGATTAGAAGCGTAAACAACCACACGAAAATTCTTAATTGGCAACTCGTCTCCCTGCAACTTTTTAAAATGTTCAACCAGTCGCCAACCCTCAACTTTCTGCGCCTCCTTCACCACCACCGCCTTTGAAACCAAACTGACTGTAAAATGTGGTCGCCTCACTCCCGCATAAAAAACCATTATTCGTTCTTGCCACAAGTCCCCCAACAAAACACTTTTAATTTCAGACACGACTTGGCGACTGTCCAGTTTTTGCTGCTTAACCATCGCCGGTTTACCCAACAACGCCATCAACTTATGGTTCGGGTGCAACGTGGCCGACAAAGTCGCCACAGAACGATTAGAGAAAAAGGTAACTACTAAACTAACGTTCAAACTTTCGAAAAGCTGTTTGGAGAGTTGTTTTGATGCGTCCATTTTAGTCCTCCACATATTCGCCGTCTGCTGGACCTTCGCGATGTTGATGTTTTGGGCAATAACACCTGTCGCAGCCTGTTTTAAACGGTTCGCCACAGTAGGCACACGTTTTTTCGGGCAGTCTGTTTAGTAGGTCGGCGATTAGTTTTGCGTCGCGGACTGTTGAGAAAAGGGCTGTTCCCTGCTCGTTCAGATAGGCGCGTAGTTCATTGGTTAGTGAGGGGTCGTTTTCGACAAGCCGTTTTATCTCGCTTAAAGATTGTATTTGACTGTTTTCTCCGTAAGTGTTCAAGTAGATTCCGTAGAAGGTTAATCTGCGGTTAAGGTTTCGGATTTCAACTACCTCATATTCTAAACTCATTTATGACGCCTCCCGTAGGGTTATGCGTGTTTGGGTTTCGCGTGGTTGTTCGTCAATGATTTTTTTCAGCTCGGCTTTCGCCTCTTCCACAGTCCAGAATTCTAGTTCATCAAAAACTTTAGGGTCATATTTTCTTATGTTTTGAACTATTTGCTCCGGATGAGTTTTTACCTCGCTTACCGTCTCTATCTCTATTGCAATAACTTTGTCGTTTGCGTAGTCGTAAGCGAGCAGGTCGTGCTGTTTCTCCGTTGCCGTCTGGACAATGACAGAGCAGAACCGTCCCCTCTGCACATAGTAGTTCCAGGTTTGTTCAGCGATTTTCTGTGCTTCATCTCCACCAATCAGGCCGAAGTTCCTGATTATTCTAAAGTAGTTTCTCGTCTTCTCAGTCAGGTCGGCTACTCCCACCTCTTTGGCTGCTATCTTCTCCTTCGTTGCAGTGAGGTGGTCTTCTTTGATCAAGTAGTTCCAGGCGGCTTTGCTTTTTTCGTCCCGTCTCACTCCTGCTTTAGCGCAGGCTCGGCTAAACGTCATCTTTCCTTCTCTGAAAACTGCAAGTACAAGTTTCCACTCAAGCTCTGGAAAAATTGTTGAAACAGGCAGGTATTTTTGCCACGCAGTTTTCTCGGTTCGCTTTAGTGTTGGCGGCTTTACCTTCATCATTTCCTTCATCGTGTGCTTTCTCATCATTTTGATGTATTTCTCTATTTGCTTTTCCGAATTGACTGGTGGAAGCGGAGCTGGGACTAGGTAGCGTGCTGGAGGCGACTGCTCTTCAGTTCCTTTAGCTTGAACGCGGGCCAAAGCATTATACATTGGAATTGTCGCAACTGTTTGTTTGATTGGTTCCCTGTATCGGGGGTCCCAGTTTGCCGCCAGTTTGGAAGCGTCGTCTCCCGTCACTCTGAAGCTTATTTGGACTCCGCAGTTGCCGATGATCGTGTTCAACATTTCAGGAGTCAAAACTTCCAGGTTCTGATGTGCCAAGACCAGCGTTAAACCGTATTTTCGGCTTTGGGTAAGCAGTTCCTCAATAATCCGTAGCTCTTTTACAAGGTGGAACTCGTCGATTATTAGGACAACCCACGGCTTCTCACCTTTAAAGAACAGGTATTGCAGATGGTACCATAGTTTGAGCAGGAAGATAGTCATAACTATTTTTGCAGCGTCTGTCCCTATACCCTCCATTGAAGCCAAAGTCAGTTGTCCCGGCTTGAGCATGTCTTCTATGTGAATTGTTGAAGTTGTGCAGAAGGTTTGGTGTATGAAGTCGCTTGTGCGGAAAAGGTGTAAACGGTGCAGCGGAGGGTCAAACGCGGGTTTTTCAAGCAGCGAGACAGATTCTAAATCGTTCGCCAGCGCCGTTTTTCCTTTCTTCACCAACTTCTCACGCAGCTCACCCAGAATCAGTTGGCCACTGCCCGCTCTAAGCTCACGCATCAGGTCATAGATATCCGCCAACGTTGGAGCGTCGGTCACTTCGTAATAAGAGGCAAGGGTCGTGTGTAGGCTGTGGAGCATTCTAGGTGCGGAGTCAGGAGTGCTCGCGTACAGCTCTTCGAACAGCTTCATAAAGTTCTGAAGCCACAAGAAAACGATTCTTTCACGTTCTTCAGGATGATATTTTCCAAGTTCAAGCGGGTTCAACGACGCTCCTGTCCGTGCGGGGCTAAAGAAGAGGGTCCTGTCCAGAGGAGCATATTTCAGAGCTGTTAAGGCGCCTTCTCCGTGGGGGTCAAGATAGATTATTGCTGGCGGGTTTGGCTGCTTCATCCACTCCATCATCAAACGGATTTGCAGCATGGTTTTGCCTGCGCCGGACATTCCAACAATGTACTTGTGGTATCTGTCAAGCAGGTGCGGTACAAGATCAGAAAAGTTTGCGGGAGTGGTTGTCAACTGCGGGATTGAACCTTCGCGGGTGTAGTTCACAGGCAAAGAGGGGTCTGTTGGCAGGTGGACAAAGATGGGCATCTCTTGAGGCGTTAGACATAGTGTTGGGATTAGTTCGCGTCCTTTTCCCCATTCTTTTAGGAAGCCTCCTTTAGCGTGTAGGGTTAGGAAGGGAGCAGGGTCAGGTGTTGCCCGTGCCCGCATCCACCTTAAAGCTCTCGCATCTCTAAACTCTATTGCGAACAAACCGTCAAGGTTGATTTTGACTGTTGAAAAGGCGGAGGCTAGCGTGGTGGTTGGTTCGGCTACTAGTCCGCGAATGTGAAGAATTATGCCTGCTGTTGCGTGAGATTTTTCAAAGTATTGTTCGGCGATGGTTGGGCCTAGCTGGACAATCGTTGTGCTGGTTAGCTTTGCTGATGCAGGCGCGTATTCAAAAGAGGGCCTTACGTCGATGCCGCTTTTTATTTCCCATTTTGGAGCCAGCTTTTTTTCCGTAAGCTCCATCACAGCCTGCTGCCAGCACATTGCAGCCTCTTCCGCAAATTCTCCCCAGTGGTATCTTTGGAAAACTATCTGGATCCAGCACGGCACGTTCATCAGTCTAACAAGGTGATCTATGAATGTTCCTGCCTGTTTTAGGTCTAGAAAAGTGAAAGGCAATGCGTGTCCCTGCTCAACGCTGAAAAAGTAGGGGCACTCTTTTAGCGTGTTCACGAACTCTGGCTCTGTTTTCTCCATTTTCTGGAATTTGCATCCGGGATAGGCGCTTTTCCAGATTTCCAGCACGGTTTCGTTTTCAACGTAGACGCAGATGCGGATTTTTCCGTCTGGTTCTCTCCAGATTTCGAGGGTTCGGGGAATAGGCCCAGCTAATGCTTCAAGAAACGCCAGCACTGGCTTTCGGGCTGGGTCAAGTGGAGGAGAAACCTCGTACAGTATGCCGGGCGTTTTCTCTGGTGTCTGCTCCATGTACGCTTTGAACGCTGGAAGATACTTTGGCACGCCTTTCATTTCGTCTTTTCCCATTTCAGGCTTCCTCCTTCACGATTTTTTGCCAGTCTTCTCCTTCCGCCTCTTTCTTTTTGGCTTTGAAAAGTTTCGGCATCTTTCTTTGCGTTCGCCACAGTCTAAAGTCGTTCACCAAAAACACGAAGAAATACAAGAAAATGAAGAGAGGCATCAGCAGGTAGCCCGCTGCGAAGATGTGGTGTCCCATCTTACGAGTGACGGCTGCAAGATAGACTACCGCTCCAATGTAGAATAGGAGTGCTGCTACCACGACTTCGCCTGGAACCCCTGCAGAAAATGACAACGCATTAACCCGTAACAACAGCAAATAAAGAAAGAGAATCAAAACAGGCGGGTAAACCCATAGTGCCGGTTGCCACTTAACGAATTCCTCGTCTCTTAATTTTATCCAGAACACAGCTGAAACGAGGACAAAAAAGAACGTCACTAAACCGCCTAAACCAACCACAAGGATAAAGACCCCTGCAACAAACAGGGCAATCCAGTTTCTAGTAGACGGAGAAGGTAAAAACGAGATTGTTAGGTTTCCCATCCATGCTGCTACGACGAGGGCAAGGAAAACAACAACCGCTGCCGAAATGACGTATAGTTTAAACGAAGATCCACTCATATCTTTTCCCGCCCATGCATGATCGTGAGTCCTTTTAAACTTTGGATGATCACCCGTTGATCAGACGTTAGCTTCAACAGGGTATTGTTTTCCGTCAGTCATCGTGAGGATTATGTAGTATGTTGGGTGGTCGGAGACTTTTCCAGCAACCGCGTTTGGAAAATCAATGTAGAAGGAGTTTGTGCCAAGGGTTGAAAGGACAGGGTTAACTGCTGCCGTAGTATTTCCCGTGATGTCAACGAAAGTTTGGTTGTCAGTGCTGATTTCAACCTTTTCAACAGTCATGGTCTCGGTGACTATTATTTCTAGTCCCATCCAATCGTCTAGAGGGCCAACGACTATTCTTTCAACACGGAATGGTGGAGGCGGGCTTTCAAGCGTAACCGCTGCGTCTCTGCCGTCAAAAGTGAACGTGAAAGTGTAGAAGGCACCGAACTCGTATGAGAAGTTGATTTCCGCCGGTTTCTGTTCTGACGGAGACAAAGAGAAAGGCAGGTTACTGTTCTGCGTCAGGTCAGTGCCGTTCACGAGCACTTTGTTTATGGTGCAAGCTGTTCCCCCTACGTTTCGCAATGGTATCTTCACTCTTTCTTTAGTCCACTCTACGCCCCAAGCGTCTGTGATTAGCTGTGCTGGAAGCGGCGCAGAAGGGCTTAATGAAACAGAACTTTCGGAGTGCCCGTCGTATACTAGAGTGAAGTTGTAGGTGGTGTCGTAAGCGTAGGCGAAATTGACTGAAACAATGCCTTGCCCTTGCGAGTTGAGAGACAAAGGCATGTTAGAATGCTGAGTGTAGTCAGACCCGTTGATGAGGATTTGACTGATTGTGAGTGATGCGTCTCCCACGTTTGAAACTGGAATTTGCACGGAGTTGTCTTGCCATATGGCGGAATAAACTATTAGCTGAGACTGGTTGTCTGGCGGCGTGCCGTCAGGCGGATTTTGACCGCTTTGGCCGGAGAAAGGCAAAACCAGAAGTACTAAACTAGACACTATCAAAACAAGAGAAAAAACAATAGCAACATTCCCGACTTTCATTAGTTATCCAAAAAACCATGATCGCATCCCTTTAAAAAGAAATGCAAAGTGGAGCGTTCATTTTGATGACTAATTTAGAGAAGTATTTATATATCAGAATACTATCTTCTTAGATTGGTTAAACAGATGTCCGAAGAATTGAGGGTTCTCAAAAATATAGAGAGCAAATTGGATCAGCTTTTGATGTGGACGAGGTTTGCGGGGATGCAGCAGCTTCGCACAATTTTGGCTCAAAATCTGACAAAAGACTTAGAGATGTTGATATATGAATTGTCTGATGGTGAGCGAAGCACAAGGGAAATCGCTGAGCTTTCTGGCGTAGGCAGCAATGCTACAGTCACTAATTATTGGAGAAAATGGAGTAGACTCGGCATTGTTGAACCATCAGAAATACGTCAGGGCCGTTTCAGAAGAATTTGCTCTTTGGAGGAGGTAGGTCTCACTGCACCTCCCATATCAGGGGCAGAGGCAACAGCGATGGAAGAGGAACAACCTGAGGAGGAAGTTGCAAATGAACAACACTAGCGTTGAAAAAATGGTTGCGCTGCTCCAAGAGATGCTAAAGTGGGTTAAATTTGCTGGAGTTCGAGAAGTGAGAACTGTGCTGATGAATATTCTGGATACCGAGCAAAAGCGCTTGATATATCATTTGAGTGATGGCGAACGCGGTAGTGTAGAAATAGGCAAGATGGCTAATGTCAGTGACAGTACCATCAGACGATATTGGGAATCATGGGTGCGCCTTGGAATTGTAGAGCCTCTGGGAGTGCGAGGGGGAATTAGATATAAAAAATCATTTGAGCTGGAAGATTTTGGATTCATCATTCCCCAGGTAAAAGTAGAAAAGAAAGAGGGTGTACTTGAGGAAAAATCGGCTACGTCAGATACTAAGAGTGAAACGGAGGCATAGCAATGTCGGAAAGAATCAGTAAAGAACTAATGCAAGCACTTATGGCGAGTACTGGGCTTAAGCAACCCACTATTTATGCAAAGATTGCGGAAATCGCACGCGTTGATGGAAATAGCTGCAGTCATTTAGTCTACGCCCTTGAGTATGCATACCAGAATGGATTGAATCCTAAAAAATTCGCAGACAAGGAGATCTTGCAAGAATACAAAGACTATCGGCGTTCACGCCCAAGCGAACCTATTGTAATTACAAAGACCAAGATAATCCCAGAAAAGAGGATTGCAGGGATTAAGTTCGTTGCCGAGCCTGATATACCCGAGATAAACTTGCCCGCTGAAAAAGTGAATGAAGCAAAAAGAATGGCGGGAATCTATCCATACATTTATGTTCTGGAAAACTCGATAAGGGAGCTCATTAGATCTACGTTAGAAACGATTCACGGAACGAATTGGTGGGACGGCTGTGCACCTAAAGAAGCGATAGGTAAATCTTCAGAGCGTCAAGATAAACAAGGTAGATCAAGGTACTATGGAACAAAAGCTCCACACCCAATCTATCTTGTAGATCTCGATGACCTAAGGAATATAATAATCCGGAATTGGAAGGATTTTGAACCTAAACTACCCAAGCTATCTCATACTCAAGCATGGGTTATTAACATCATTCAGATGATCGAAGAAACTAGAAACATTGTAGCTCACAACAATCCAATATCGAAGGATGATGAGCAAAAAATGAAAGTTCATTTTAAAGATTGGGCTAATAGAATTAGAAGTGAAACTGCATGAGCCAGACAGACAAATTGTTAACAGAGATTTCGGAAAAAATGGATAAGATGTTGAGACTCCTTGCTATAGGCACCGTCAAAGGAATTGAAAAAGAACAGGACAAAATTGAACTATTGGATTCGCTTGGATTTAGACCGGTCGAAATTGCGAAACTTCTTAACAAAAGCCAGGACAACATCAACGTTCAGTTAAGCAAGATCAAGAAGAAGAAAGAGCCTGAGGCTAAACCAAAAGCGACAGAACCAGCGCAGGCCGCCGAGAGTCATGGAAAGAATACGACGGGAGTAGGTGCATCTAAGCTGTCAGAACAGACAGGTGATCAAAAATGAATGAACTGAGTAAAGAAGACACTTTGACATTGCGTGAACTAAGGAAGATCTCGAAGATATTGATACTCGCC
>Ga0315282_10010389_pt1 | contig 14610 bp, 15 predicted proteins | sample YL17G07_20_MG_FD_203693 | JGI IMG/M metagenome (GOLD analysis project Ga0315282, IMG submission 203693) | Sediment microbial communities from Yellowstone Lake, YNP, Wyoming, USA - YL17G07_20 | ecosystem: Environmental > Aquatic > Freshwater > Lake > Sediment | place: USA: Wyoming | collected...
CGGCCGTCGGTCCGGCAGTGGGCGTCGCGGTCGGCGGTGGGGCATAGGGCGTCGGCGAGACGGGCGCGGCAGCGATGGTTGCCCGCACGACTTCCGGCGGCGGCGCTGTGTTGTCGACCTTGGGGTTGCTCGGCCCGCCGAAAGCCAGGTCCATCCCCAGAGCGGCAACGATGACGACGATGACAGCGGCTATCGGCGCATAGGGCAGTAGTCCGCGCCAGTCTCGCCGCGCGAGAATCTTTCGCCATTCTTCGCGTGACACCTCGCCCTCCTCACTAACATATTCTCGGAAGCTGCTCGCCGCTCATGACGTCGACGATGCGCTCGCCCCCGATACGCGTCTTCATCACCACCGTGCCCGCATGCTCCGCCACGGCGCGCCCGATGACCACCGCGTCACGGCCCAGCGTGTGCCGTCGCAGCGCCTGCATGGCGCGCTCGCCCTGGGCGGCGCGCACGAAGGCAAGGAAGTTGCCCTCGTTCGCGACGTAGAGCGGGTCGAGGCCCAGGATCTCGCAGACCCCCTGCACGTCCGGCCCGACGGGCAACCGGCTCTCCTCGATGACGATTCCCGCGCCGCTCTTGCCGGCGATCTCGTTGAGCGACGAGGATACGCCGCCGCGCGTCGGGTCGCGCAACATGTGAATGTCGATCCCCTCATCGACCAGGGCTTTCACCAGCGGAAAGACCGGCGCCGAATCGCTTTCGATGGCGGCGTCCAGCGATAGCCCCTCGCGCAGCGCCATTATAGCGATGCCGTGGCGGCCAAGCGACCCGCTGAGGACGATCTCATCGCCCGGCTGCACGCGCTGCGATCCCACGTCAAGCCCGGCTAGGACCGCACCGATGCCGGAGGTGTTGATGAAGACGCCGTCGCCCTTGCCGCGCTCCACGACCTTGCTGTCGCCGGTAACGACCTGGACGCCGGCTTCCTTTGCCGCCTCCTTCATCGACACGATGACGCGCCAGAGGTCCGCCATCGGCAGGCCCTCCTCGATTATCAGGCCGCAGCTCAGGAAGAGGGGGCGTGCGCCGCACATCGCCAGGTCGTTCGCGGTACCGAAGACGGCCAGGCGGCCGATATCGCCGCCGCGGAAGAACGGCGGCTGCACGACATAAGAATCCGTTGTGAAGGCGAGCCGCGCGCCGTCGAGGTCGAGCAAGGCGCCGTCGTGGAGGGGCGCGAGATACGGGTTATCGAACGATGGCAGCAGCACGCGCTCGATCAGGCTCTGCGTGAGGCGTCCGCCGCCGCCATGAGCCAGCAGCACGCGGGGGTATTCGTCGAGAGGCAGCGGGCATTCCGGGAAGAAGGTCATCGAGCCGCCCCCTGTCGCGCGTAGTGGTAGTAGGCGGCGCAGGCGCCCTCCGACGATACCATCGGCGCGCCCAGGCAGTGCTCCGGCGTGCAGTCGCTGCCGAAGGCCGGGCAGTCGACCGGCTTGCGAATGCCCCGCAACACCAGGCCGGCGATGCAGACGCTCTCAGTCGCCGGCGCTGTCGCAGCCTCGAGCTCGAAGGCGCGCGTTGCATCGAAGCGGGCGTAGGCGCCCTTCAGCCGCAGGCCGCTGCTGGGGATGACGCCGATGCCGCGCCACCCGTGGTCGACGACCTCGAACACGTCGTCCATTACGGCCAGCGCCTGCGGGTTGCCCTCGCGCTTCACGGAGCGGCTGTACTGGTTCTCGACCTCACAGCGGCCCGCTTCGAGCTGCTGTACGAGCATGTACGTTGCCTGGAGGAGGTCGAGCGGCTCGAAACCGCTGACGACGATGGGCATGCGGTAATTCGTTGCCAGTCGCTCGTAGTCGACGTAGCCGGTGACGGTGCAGACGTGGCCCGGCGCCAGGAAGCCCTGCACGCGGTTATCCGGCGCGGAGGCTATCGCTTCGAGGGCCGGCGGCACGAGGAGGTGTGAAGTTAACATAAAGAAATTGTCGACGCCCTCCTTCTCGGCGATGACGGCAGCCATGGCGTTCGCCGGCGCCGTCGTCTCGAAGCCGATGGCGAAGAAGACGACCTTCCTGTCAGGGTGCTTGCGCGCCAGCCGCAGCGCATCGAGGGACGAGTAGACCATCCGCACGTCGCCGCCTTCCGCCTTGACGCTGAGGAGGTCCTTGGCGCTTCCGGGCACGCGCAGCATGTCGCCGTAAGAGACGAGGATGACGTCGGGCCGCGACGCCAGGGCAATGGCCTGGTCGATGATCTCGACGGGCGTAACGCAGACCGGGCAGCCGGGCCCGTGGATGAGCGCGACCTGCTCCGGCAGCATGCGGTCGATGCCGTACTTGAGGAAGGAGTGCGTCTGGCTGCCGCAGACCTCCATGATAGTCCAGGGCCGCGTGACGGCGCCGGCTATGGCGTCGAGGAACTTGCGGGCGGCGTCGCCGTCGCGGTACTCGTCGAGGTAGCGCACTACGGCTCCTCTCCCAGCTTCCTCAGCATCTCGAAGACGTTCCCGGCCTCTTCCGCGTCGATCTTGCTCAGCGCGAAGCCGACGTGGACGATGACGTAGTCGCCGATCTGCGCGTCGGGCACGAGGTCGAGGTAGACGTCACGCATGGCGCCGCCGAAGCGCACCTTCGCCGTGCGCAACTGCTCGCTCTCTTCGATGGATACGATCTCACCCGGTATTCCTAAGCACATCCCTTGTCGATCCTCGCTGCCGCCACCAGCACCTGCCCGAGCGCGATGCCGCCGTCGTTTGGGGGCACGCGCTGGTGCGTGAACGGCCTGAAGCCTTCGCCCTCCAGGCGGTGGAAAGCGCGCTCTGTAAGATAGCGGTTCTGGAAGACGCCGCCTGTCAGCGCGACCCTCGACGCGCCGGTCCTCTTCGCGACTTCGACGATGGCGTCCGCCAGCGTGTTGTGGAACCTGGCGCATATCACGCCGGCCGGCACTCCGGCGTCGCGGTCGCGAACGATCGCGCGGAACAGCGGCTCCCAGTCCAGTACCAGCGGCTCGCTCTGCCGCAGCGCGAATTCGTAGCGGTCGTCGACGCCGCGTTCGGCGCGAAACTCGACCATCATGGCCGCCTGCCCTTCGAACGAACAGACCGACCTGATGCCAAGCAGCGCGGCGACCCCATCAAATAGTCTACCAGCGCTCGTCGTGACGGGCGAGTTGACGCCCTTCGCGAGCATCTGGCTGAGAAGCCCGAGGTCCTGTTCCGAGAGTGGCTCCGCGTCGCTCGGCGGCGGCAGGAGGCCGAAGTCCGCGCCCATCTCGTGGAGCAGGCCGAGCGCTGTGCGTCGCGGCTCCTTGATCGCCGCCTCGCCGCCGGGCAGGCGGAACGGCCGCACGTGCGCGACCCGCCGGTAGCCCGAAGCGTCGCCCAGGAGGAACTCACCGCCCCAGAGCGTGGCGTCGTCGCCGTAGCCGGCGCCATCCCAGGTGACGCCGAGCACCTCGCCCTCGAGGTCGTTCTCGGCCATGCACGCCGCCAGGTGTGCGTGATGGTGCTGGACGGCGATGGCGGGATAGGGCGCGCTCCTTGCCCACTGCGTCGACAGGTAGTCGGGGTGGGCGTCGTGCGCCACGGCGAGAGGCGTCACCTCGTAGAGCGACAGGAGGTCGGCGATGACCTTGCGGAAGGCGAACAGCGCCTTCGCCGTCTCCAGGTCGCCGATGTGCTGGCTAAGGATGACCTCGTTTCCCCTCGACACGGCGACGGTATTCTTCAGATGGCCGCCAACGGCGAGCAGCGGCGGCAGCGTCCGCCTGACGACGATTGGCAGCGGCGCGTAGCCGCGGGCGCGTCGCATGACCATCTCGCGGCCCAGTTGCACGCGCGCGACGGAGTCGTCGACGTGGCGCTCGATGGGCCGGTCGTGGACGAGGAAGCGGTCGGCGATGCCGGCGATGGTCTCGACCGCCTCTGTCTCATCCGTGACGATGGGCTCGTCGTGCAGGTTGCCGCTGGTCGCGACGACGGGGAAGCCGAGCTCGCGCATAAGCAGGTGGTGCAAGGGCGTGTAAGGAAGCACGGAGCCGACGTACGGGTTGCCCGGCGCTACGGACGGCGCCAGCGCGCTGTTCGATAGCCGTTCGAGCAGGACGATGGGGCTCTCCGGGGACATGAGCAGCCGCTCCTCGAGGGGCGAGACGCGAGCGTACCGCTTTAGGGATGCCAGGTCCGGGAACATGACGGCCAGCGGCTTTTCCTCGCGGCGCTTCCTCTCGCGAAGCCGCCGCACCGCCTCGTCGTTGCGGGCGTCGACCAGCAACTGAAAGCCGCCGAGCCCCTTGAGCGCGACGACGAGCCCTCTCGTCAGCGCCGCGGCCGCGTGCCTGAGGGCGTCGTCGTCCGTCGCCAGCGTGTTGCCCCGCTCGTCCCAGAGGGCGAGGCGCGGCCCGCAGACACCGCAGGCATCGGGCTGGGCGTGGAAACGACGGTCTTTCGGGTCCTCGTATTCGCGACGGCAGCGCGGGCACATCGCGAACGAGCGCATCGTCGTGTTGGCGCGGTCATAGGGGAGCGCGCGGACGATGCTGAAGCGCGGCCCGCAAAGCGTGCAGTTGGTGAACGGATAGCGATGGCGCCGGTCGCGCGGGTCGAGGAGCTCATCGCGACACTGCGGGCAGGTCGCGATGTCCGGCATGATGACGGCGGAACGTTCGCCGGCATCGTCGCTGCGGCGGATCTCGAAGGCGTCGTAGCCTTGCGGCTCCAGCAGTGAGTACTCGAGGCTCTGGATGAAGGAAAGCGACGGTTTCTCCCCCTCCAGGCGCAGGAGGAACTCGTCGAGCGTCTCCTTCGCGCCCTCGACTTCGATGAAGACGCCCTGAGGACTGTTGTTCACCCAGCCGCGGAGCGACAGCTCTGTCGCCAGGCGGTAAACGAAGGGGCGGAAGCCGACGCCTTGGACGGCGCCGCGGATGGCGATTCTCAAGCGCTGCATCAGACCTCTAGCTCAATCCGCTTCAGGATGCAGTCGCTCTTGGCATCGAGGCGGGCGTCGGCGGAGCCGCAGCGAGGGCAGCTCAGCGGCGGCAGCGGCAGGTGGTGGTCATGGTATTCGGGGACCTCCGGCGGCCCTTCAAAGCCGCAGGCGGCGCAGGTGAGCGTCGACACGACGACGTCGATGTTAATCGCGGCGTTTGCGGCGCGACCGCCGGCGAGCGCCTGCCGGACCCACATCTCCATGCTGACGGGATCGAGGAACGCGAGGTCGCCGACCTCCACCGCCACGGACACGACGCTCTTCGCGTTCGCCTTCTCTGCCTCGCGCGTCACCTTCTCGGCGATCTCGCGCGCGATTGTTATCTCGTGCAACTAGAACCTCTTGTGCTTGCTTCCATATCCATTCTACACAAAGGGTCATCGATAGCGCAGTTGGTCGCTCCCGAACGGCTATGGCTTGGTGCCGATGACGAGTGACGTGCCCGCGGGCGGCGACAGGTCCTGTACACGCGGCGAGACGAACCCCGTATCACGGAGCCAGGACATGATCTCACGCCCGCTGTAGGAGCGCCCTTCGCCGGTGTTGACGAGCATGTTTAGCGAGAAGAGCACCGCCCCAACGGGCGCTATCTTGCTTTCATTCACCAGCGACTCGTGGACGACAACGAGACCTCCACTCACCAGCGAGTCTCGCGCTTTGCGCAACAGCAGCTTCGCGCGCTGGGGCCGCATAGAGTGAACGATTGCCGACAGCAGTATCACGTCGTTCCCCTCGCCGAAGTCGTCGACGAAGTAGTTGCCGGCCCGTGTGCTCACCCTGTCAGCGACGCCCGCCTCGGCGATTAGTTGGCTCGCGATCTCTATCGCTGGCGGCAGATCGAAGACAATTGCCCGCAACTGGCGGGTCTTCTTCACGAGGAATACCGAGTATGTGCCGGGGCCGCCGCCGGCATCGAAAAGCTGGCACCGTCCTCGCAGATCGAGTTCGTCCGCCAGGATCGCGCCGTTGCGCATCGCACGGTCGTGCATTGCCAAAACGAAGTCGCGGTAGCCGGTCTTGAGGTCGACCGGGCCGCGCGGGGCCGAGGCCGCCTTGTTGTTCTTCACACTCTGCGCGAGACACCCCCAGCGGCTCCAGAGGTCGTCGGAATGGTTGATTCCGTCACCGATGTGGGCGTCGCCGCCCTTTACAAGCGTCTGCAGGCCGAGCGGCGTGTTCAGGTAGCGCCGGCGGCGACGCTCCAGGAAACCCAAAGCGACACACGCGTCGAGGAGCAGCCGCATGGAGCGAGGGTGGGCTTCGCAGCGCCGTGCTACGTCGAGGGCGCCTGGCGCGTCGCGGCCGATTGCGTTGAAGACGTCCAGGCGGTTAGCCGCCATGAGCACCCTCGCTGGTTGCCAGCCTGCGAGTGCTCTGACGATGGGATTGAAACCAGGGGGCTGAGAAGATTGCTTGTCTACCGTTGGGCACCTCGTTTCTGACGCGCGACCGGCCCTGAAGTCGGAGGGGCCACATTATAGCACTGCCCGCTTCGGATGAACCCCTTCGCTCATCTGTAGACCGTTGACTACGCTGGTGGCCCGTGCTATAGTTTCATGTCAGTCAGGGTATGTTGCCGAAGAAAACGTTAACGAGGTTACAGGCATAGTTCGCGAACTCCGTATCAATGAGGCCATTCGGGTCCCAGAAGTACTCGTAATCGGAGCGAACGGCGAACGATTGGGCGTCATGCCTGTGGCCCGCGCGCTCGAGATCGCCCGCGAGCAGGACTCCGACCTCGTGGAGGTTGCGCCTAACGTGCGGCCTCCGGTCTGCCGCGTCCTCGACTACGGCAAGTTCAAGTACGAGCAGGCCCGGAGAGAGCGCGAAGCGCGCAAGCACCAGAAGCAGGTCGTTACCCGCCAGGTGCGCTTCAGGCCGAAGATCACGCCCCACGACATGGAGCTGAAGGCGCGCGTGACCGAGAAGCTGCTGCGCGAGGGCGATAAGGTAAAAGTATCGGTGATGTTTCGCGGTCGAGAGGTGACCTACCCGGAGCTGGGCAGGAACCTCCTCGACCAGATATACGACAAGGTCAGGGGAATAGCCGCCGTCGAGAAGCCCGCCTCCCTCGAGGGACGCTTCATGACGATGATCCTGGCGCCGGCCGCGTTCAAGCAGCCGAAGCCGCATAACGACGATGGCCCGCCGGCGCAGGCGGCAGCGGAGCAGTAGATTGCCGAAGATGAAGACACATAAGGGCGCCAAGAGGCGCTTTCACATCACCGGCACGGGGAAGGTCATGCGCCGCAAGGGGAACATCAGCCACCTGCGACGCAACAAGGCCACCCGCGCGAAGGGTGATGTGAGCGGAAAGCTCGAAGTCAACCACTCGGCCGCGAAGGCGCTGCGCAAGCTGCTGCCTTACGGCAGGGGATAGATAGGATACTGCCGTGACCAGAGTCAAGCGCGGCGTGACCGCCCGACACCGGCACAAGAAGATCCTCGCCATGGCGCAGGGGCACCGCGGCGTACGCCATCGCCTGTTCCGCCGCGCCAACGAGTCCGTCCTCCACGCCCTCGACTACGCCTATCGCGACCGTCGCGACCGGAAGGGCCAGTTCCGTCGATTGTGGATCCAGCGCATCAACGCCGCCGCCCGCGCCCAGGGCATGACCTACGGCCGCTTCATCGAGGGGCTGGCGAAGGCGGGAGTCGAAGTCGACCGCAAGATGCTCGCCGATCTCGCCGTCCGCGACGCCGCCACCTTCGCGTCGCTGGTGGGCACGGCTCGGAGCGCCCTCGCCGCCTCCTGACCAGTCGACAATCGCAACTCACAACCGCGGCCGAGGCTTTCCAGCCTCGGCTTTCGCGTCACTCACCAGTTCCCCTTGTCTAACGACGCTCAAATTGTGCGATCAGCATGACGAAGGCTCGCCGAAACATTATCTTGCGCGGTCTTCGCCGGTATGCCGACGATCAGTCGCTAGCCAGGCAGGCCAACAGCGACTATAATCATTGGCACGGATCGAGCGAGGGTCGAACAGCGAGGTGAAACCTTAGTCGTCGAAAGGATCGGACGATGAAGAGGCAAGCTTTCATGCGGAGCATTTTCCTGCTGGTTGTGATGGCACTCTTTGCGTTCGTTCTCGGCGGCTGCGCGCAGAAGGAAGAGGTCAGCAGCCGAGGCGGGTCCATCAGTCTCCCCGGCGAGCTGCAGGGTGTAACCGATACCGAAATACGGATTGGCACCCTCTTGCCCCTGAGCGGTAATCCCGCTGCAGCCTGGGGAGTCGCCATCAGCAAGGGCATGCAAGCCTATTACGACTACATCAATGACAACGGCGGCATCTACGGCCGCAAGATCAAGCTCATCGTCGCTGACAGCCAGTACTCAGGCCCAATTGCATCGGAGGCGGTACGCAAGCTCGTGGAGCAAGACAAGGTATTCGCTATCCAAGGAAGCCTGGGCACCGAAGCCCACAGCGCGGTCTACAAATACCTCGAGGAGCGCGGCATCCTGGACATGTTCATTCTTACCGGCAACAGTAAGTGGACTGTTCCGGTTGTGCCGACTCGCTTCTGCGGTCTGGTCGACTACATCACTGAAGGGCGGATATTCGCCAGATACATAGAACAGAACTTCGACGGTCAAAAGCTGGGCATCCTCGCCCAGAATGATGATTACGGCAAGGAAGGCGAGCGGGGCGTCAGAGAAGGGCTTGAAGAACTCGGCGCCAACATGGAAGTCACCGTGGAGTACTACGAGGAAACGATGTCGGACGTTACGGCTCAGGTGCAGCGGTTGAAAGGCGCCGATGTCGACATCATCGCTTTCTGGGGCGGCCCCGTCCAGGCAGCGAATATGATCAAGACCGCGCGTGAGACCCTGAGCTGGAAGGTACCGATGATGATCAACGGCACCAACGCTCTGGAGATCGTCGGCCAGCTTGCGGGCTACGACAATATAGAGGGCACGGTGAGCGGGATGATGGGTCATCAAGCCTGGGAAACGAGCATCCCGGGAATCGCTGAGAGAAAGGCGATCGTGGCGAAGTATGCGCCGGACGTGACCTTCGATAATACGGTCCTGGTTGGCTACTCCATATCTGAGGGAATGACTGGCTTTTTCAAGCAGGCCGGCAAGGAGCTCACACGGGAGTCTTTCATCAAGGCTGCGGAGTCGCTCTGCAACTACAAGTCGGACATTGGCCTCGTCGCGGCGAGCACGAGCCCGACAGACCATCGGTCTTCGGAGGCAGACGTTCTAGTGAGGGCCGCAGTCGACCGTTCGAGCGGCACGCCGGTCTTCCGCTGGGAGCCCTTCGGAGACGTCATCGGCTTCGAGTCGACGACGGATTGTGTGGTGCCGACGCCGCCGGCCGACGCCGAGAAGCAGCCGGGTCCGCCGCTGCAGAGTGAGTTACAGACGCCCGAACCGTAGGCTCTCCGGCGCAGAGCATATCGTCGCTCTTCTCGCTCTTTCGCGTCACTCAGCCAGATCCCTCTTGTCTAACCCCGCTTCACTGTGCGATAAAGGGACGAATGCTCGCCAAAGTACTATCATGCGCAGTCGTCGGCCTCGAAGGCGCCGTCGTCGAGGTCGAGGTCGACATCGCCTCCGGAATGCCCGCGTTCTACATCGTCGGCCTGCCGGATGCCGCCGTGCAGGAGGCGAAGGAGCGTGTCCGCTCCGCCGTCCGCAACGCCGGCCTCCGCTTCCCTCGGAATCGCATCACCGTCAATCTCGCGCCTGCTGACGTCCGCAAGGAAGGCCCGGCATACGACCTGCCGATTGCCGTCGGCATCATGCTGGCCTCGGAGCAGGTCGTCGCCGATTTGTCGAGCGCGCTCTTCCTCGGCGAGCTGGCGCTCGACGGCCAGGTGCGCCACTCCCACGGCATCCTGTCGATGGTCGCCCTCGCGAAGGAGCGCGGCCTCGACACTGTCTACGTGCCGCAGGCCGACGCCGCGGAGGCCGCTCTCATCGAAGGCGTGAGGGTACTGCCGGTGGCGTCGCTGGCGCAGCTTGCAGCCCATCTTGGCGGCTTCGAGCCCATCGAGCCCTTCGTCGCTGGGCCGCAGGAGCTTTCGATGGACGGTCCGGTGTGGGACGGCGCCGACTTCGCCGATATCAAGGGCCAGGAGCACGTCAAGCGCGCCCTGGAGGTCGCCGCGGCCGGTGGCCACAACTTGCTGATGACCGGGCCGCCCGGCAGCGGCAAGACGCTGCTGGCGCGCGCCATGCCCTCGATCCTGCCACCGATGAGCCCGGAAGAGGCGCTGGAGGTGACGAAGATCTACAGCGTCGGCGGGCTGCTGCCGGCCGATACGCCGCTCATCCGGCAGCGGCCGTTCCGGGCCCCGCATCACACCGTGTCGCACGCCGGTCTGGTCGGCGGTGGACGGCAGGTGCGCCCGGGCGAGATCACCCTCAGCCACCGCGGCGTCCTCTTCCTCGACGAGCTGCCGGAGTTCGGCCAGGCCGTCCTCGAAGTGCTGCGGCAGCCGATGGAGGACCGCATGGTCACCATCAGCCGCGCCCACGGCACGACGACGTTCCCCAGCAACTTCATGCTCGTCGCCGCGATGAACCCCTGTCCCTGCGGCTTCTACGGCGACCCGACGAAGGAGTGCACCTGCTCGGAGTCGACCGTCAGCCGCTACCAGAAGCGCATCTCCGGGCCGCTGCTCGACCGCATCGACATCTTCGTCGAGGTGCCGCGCGTCGAGTATGAGAAGCTGGCCGCAGAGACCGCCGGCGAGCTGTCCGCCAGGGTGCGCGCGCGTGTCAAGGAGGTGCGACGGCGTCAGTCGGTGCGCTTCGACGGCACGCGGCTGCTGTGCAACGCGGAGATGACGCCGACGGAGGTGCGCGAGTACTGCCAGAGCCGGCTATCGGAGCAGGCGAAGGGCCTGTTGCGGCTGGCGATGACGCAGTTGGGGCTATCGGCGCGGGCGTTCCACCGCGTGCTGAAGCTGGCGCGCACCATCGCCGACCTGGCGGGCAGCGAGGAGATCGGCCCGTCGCACCTGGCGGAAGCGGTGCAATACCGCCACCGCGGCGCATAGTTCAACGATCTACCGACCGAGGGGAGGAAGCGACGATGCCAAACACGCGTGCAAACGGCGTCAACTTGGAGTTCGAAGAGATCGGTGAGGGCGGCTCTGCGCCGCTGCTGCTGATCATGGGGCTCGGCGCGCAAATGATCGCATGGGATGACGGGTTTTGCCATCAACTTGCGGACAGGGGGTTCAGGGTAATCCGCTTCGACAATCGCGACGTCGGGCGTTCGACCAAGTTCATCGACAGGTGCCCGAACCCGACGCCGTTCTTCGTGGACCTGTTGCAGGGGAAGACAGTCGCTGCCCCCTACACGCTCGACGACATGGCGGATGACGCCGCGGCACTCCTGCAAGAGCTCGGCATCCCCGCGGCGCACATCGTCGGTGCCTCCATGGGCGGGATGATCGCCCAACTCCTCGCCATTCGCCATCCTGATCGAGCGCTCACTCTGACTTCGATCATGTCGACGACCGGAGAGCCTGACTTGCCCCAGGGCGAGCCGGCCGTTCTTGCCCTCCTGTCCCAGCCCTTACCCGCCGGGCGCCAAACGGCCATTGAGCAAGCCGTCGCGACGTCGCGTCTTCTCGCCGGCGGAGGTTTCGAGTTCGATGAGGCCCGCAGCCGAAGACTGGCCGAGGCGTCATATGATAGGGATTCTGACGCCACGGGCCTCGGACGGCAGCTCCTGGCCATCATGACCGCGCCCGGCCGGAGGGCAGCCCTCAGATCGCTGAAGGCGCCGTCTCTGGTGATCCACGGTGCCGCCGATCCTCTTGTGCCCCTAGCCTGCGGGGTTGACACAGCGGAATCGATCTCGGGTGCCGAGATGCTGGTTATCGATGGCATGGGCCACGAGTTGCCGGAGGGCGCCTGGTCGCGGGTGATAGACGCCGTCGCAGTCCTGGCGCAGCAACGCGAATAGGAGGCAGCAATATCTGCTTCACACGCGTGGTCGGGACAGGCCCTCCGAACCAACCGACGGAAAGGAGACCGTTCTCATGTCCTGTAAAACCCGTGCTGGCTTGATCGCGCTATTACTTGCGCTTGTCGTCGGAAGCCTTTTGGCGATGGCCTGTGGTAGTTCCAAGAAAAGCACTACGATACCGCGCACCGTGTCCGTAACGATCAAAGACTTCGAGTTCACGCCGGCGACTGTTACCATCAAGGTCGGGGACACGGTCACCTGGACGAACAACGGCCCGTCGACGCACACCGTCACCGCCGACGACGGCAGCTTCGCCAGCGGCAATCTGTGGGGCGACACCTTCTCGCACACGTTCCAGACGGTGGGCACCTTCACCTACCATTGCGCGATTAGCCGGTTCATGACCGGGACGGTGATCGTGCGGTAGCGCCGCGAGTCTTGCCTGGCGCGAGTTCACCGGCCGCGTTTCTTGACAGTCGCTTCGGCAGCACTATACTTGCCACGAAGCCCATGTGTTCAGGTTGAAAGGAGGTCTAACCATGGCCAAGCCCACCCGAGAGGACGCTGACATTCTGCTACGCCTTGCTGAACTTTCCGCTTTGTCCAACTTGCCCGCTGCCGCCGCCTACATTTGGAGCGATGATTTCCCCACCGATTTCGCCCGCTTCCGCGCCAAGTTCCCGAGGGGCAAGCGCGGCGAAGAGGAGAGTCTTCTCCGGCGCTATCTCGCCCACTGGGAAACGGCCTGTACTCTGTACCGGAACGGTCTGTTCAATGAAGACCTCTTTTTCGACTGGATGGACATTACGGTGGTCTGGGACCGAGTCAGGGGTTATGCCCTGGGCGTCCGAAAGGAGATGGAGAACCCCGCCTTGTATGAGAACTTCGAATACGCTGCGGAACAGGCGCGGTCCTGGCAACCTAAGCGCGCATAGCCGCGCTACGGCGAGCGCTTCCCGTCTCGGGCCGGGCAGCGTGGCCCTGACGGGCTTCGAGGACCGGCGCAGATGGGAGCAGCCTTGCCTCGTGGGTCGATGATCGTGACGTTTTCGCTCGCTCCGGCGAAAGACGGTTCTGCCCCCTTGTTATGATATGCTTCAAGTAGAAGCATTCTTGTCTCCCACGTATCTGCGAAGGCATCGCCGTGCATCGCCCACGACCCGTCTTCCTGCTGCCGGCCGTCCTCGCGATGGCCCTAGCCCTTACGCCGAAGGACGTCGCCTTCCACGAAGGGAGCATCGCCTTCATCGGCAACAGCCTCACCCTCGGCGCCAACGCCTCCAGCCCCTCGAAGACGTTCGTCTCACTGGTCACCAGCTTCATCGACGAGCGCTCGTCGGACGAGCAACGCAGCGACTTCCTCTCCTTCGACCCTCTGACCGACCCCGCGGCCGCTTCCGAGGCGATGCGGCACAATCGCCGCTTCGTCATCATCGAGATCGGCGTCCACGCCGCCATTGACGAATCAATCTCGGCCGACCAGTTCCGGCAGCTCTACGGGTCGATCCTCGACTGCGTGATCGGCGACGGCACGATCGTCACCGCCGGCACCGTCCCCTGGCTCGGCTGGGCCGCCGTAACCCCCACCTATGAGCGCGCCGACCTCTTCAGCCAGATAATCGCCGAGGAAGCGGCGAAGCGGCAGGTAGCCGTCGCCGACCTGTGGTCGGCGACGAAGCTGCGCCTGAACCTCATCTCGACGGCGCAGGACCACACCTTCCTCGGTGTCGGTCACGGCGACAACTTCCACCCCAATGACGCCGGTCATGCGATCATCGCCGAGACGTACGAGCAGGCGCTCACTGCGGAGCTGGCACTTCCGCCGGACCGGCCCTTCGACAGGCAGTGCCACTGACGGGGCGGCCGCTATCTGTCCACGAATGGTATTATTGGCGGGAACCACCCTCTGCCCAGGAGGGGCGTTGCGCGACTACTGAAAGGAGCGCCCTTTGCCCGACACGGCTGTCGCGGCGCTGATACTGGGGCTCACTTACCTGGCGATCGCGTCGGAGCGCGTGAACCGGACAGCGGCGGCGCTCGCCGGCGCCGTGGCCATGATCGCCGTCAAGCTCGACGCCTTCGACCAGGACGCCGCATTCGCCTCTATCGACTTCAACGTCATCTTCCTGCTCGGCGGCATGATGATCCAGGTCAGCGTCCTCTCGCGGACGGGCGTCTTCGAGTGGCTGGCGACGCGCGCGGCGGCTATGGCCCGTGGCAGCCCTGTGCGCATCCTCATCGCGCTCTCGCTGGCGACGGCGGTGCTGTCGGCGTTCCTCGATAACGTGACGACGGTTGTGCTCATCGCGCCCGTGACGATATCGGTCGCCAGCGCGCTGCGGATGAAGGCGACGCCGCTGCTCATCTCCGAGGCGATAGCGTCGAACATCGGCGGCAGCGCCACGCTCATCGGCGACCCGCCGAACATTGTCATCGGCAGCGCCGCGGACCTGACCTTCGTCTCCTTCCTGGTCAACGTGGCGCCCATTATTGTGCTCATCCTCGTGATCTACCTGCTGGTGGCGCCGCGGCTCTTCTCGCTGCATCTCTTGGAAACCGAGTCGCGGCGGAAGCGCATCGAGGAGATGGAGACGAGGGCGCTAATCAGGGAGCCGCAGCTCCTAGGCCTGTCGAGCGCGGTGCTGGCGCTGACAATCGTCGGCTTTGGGCTGCACGGGGTGCTCCACTACCAGCCGGCGACCGTCGCCCTGTTCGGCGCGGCGGTAATGCTGCTG
>Ga0315282_10010390_pt1 | contig 14609 bp, 14 predicted proteins | sample YL17G07_20_MG_FD_203693 | JGI IMG/M metagenome (GOLD analysis project Ga0315282, IMG submission 203693) | Sediment microbial communities from Yellowstone Lake, YNP, Wyoming, USA - YL17G07_20 | ecosystem: Environmental > Aquatic > Freshwater > Lake > Sediment | place: USA: Wyoming | collected...
GGTGAGTTGCTTACTTATCAAGTGCCGTTACTTCCTTGGAAGCTACCTAGGGGTAGACCTTCTGAGCGTTTGAAAGAGCTTATTAACCGATGGAATCTTTGACCACATTTTAATGTGGGGCTACCAATCTTCTCTTATATTCCGTATTTTGTTTTTTAACTAGAGTATCATCAAGGCAAGCATCTATAAAGGAAATTTGATCATCAATTACGACTTTATCAAGTGGAGATGGATTAGGGTCTATTATCTCAAGAAAAAATTCTTCAGAATCCTCTTCTAAACCTGTATTATTTGCATTGCTTAGGATTTCTCTACCTTGAGTTCTATAATAATTTCTAACAAGATTACCAGCAATTTTATAAATCCATGCTTTGAAATCTTGGAGTAGAAACTCGTTTCTATACACCCAAACACGCATAAATGTATTTTGGGTTAAGTCCTCTGTATCATGGAAATGAAGAACTCTCCTATAAATATAACTACGTATTTTCTCCTGATAACGACATTGAATGACATCAAAAGCCTCGTCATTACCTTGCTGTAAAAGCTTCATCAGCTCTAGATCATCTAATTCTTCATAATCCTGCATTTAGTGTCTCCAATAAAAAAGACAAGGAATATCTGAACTCCTTGTCTTTATACTCAGGGTTAAGAAAAGCCAAAGTTCTGTATAGACTTCTCTTCGAGTGCTTTATACATTTCTGTTGCGATTTTACGGCAATAGCTACACATAATTGATCGATCATCATTTCTAAGTTTTCTTGCATATCAAAACCTTTAAGATAATATTCGATCTGTTTTAAGGAAAGGCAGAATTCAGAACAAGCATCAGCTGTTTCTAATGTCGCCAATTAATATAAAAACTTCAGTAAATGTTCTTGATATAGTATTTGTGCATGTAGTTTAACATATCGCAATTTGTATGTCAAGAAATTGAAGACCCTATCACAAGTATCATATCTATTTTATAAAAGCACCCCGCGAGTTTGTCCAACTAACCAGATAGTCATTTTATCTACTATAAATAGTGACAGTTTTTATCTATTTAACTTGACAATGTTAAATTAGGATCCCCATGAAATCTAGCCTTATGCCGATTTTGTGTATTTATTGGGTAACAAACCAATTGGCAATTCACTGTCTAAAATTGATCAAAGCCAATTTAGCACTCTTTAATAGATACCTGAATAAATACATAAGTTGAATTGGTGAAAGTAGCTCAAAACTGCATTATTGTTACATCTACGTTCAATCGGCTATTTAACATTGTCAGGTTAACTCATTAATATATTCTGCAACTACACATTTTCAGCAAAAATCTTTAATTATGCTGAAAATAAAATAAAGAAATCCCTTGTGTCATTTGTTATGGCTTTTGTTACAGTTATTTCGAGTTTCAAAATTTGGGTTTTGTGAATATTTCAAAAGGATTTGGCTTGCTTTTTTGTGCATCAAAATCCGTATTCGCAATTATTTACAGAACCGAAAATGTGCATATATTCGCAAATAAACGAACCTGAACGTTTCTTATTTAGAAAAAGGTGGTATATCATGCAGAAAAGTATTTGGTGTTGGCTCAAAGTAAAGCTTGTTCCAATAACTAAGTGGAAAGAACTATATGAATGCTTAGAAAAAGCAAAAAAAGAAAGTATAGAAGCTCGTTATGATACACAAACAGCTTTAGAATTGGCTATTCAGACAGAGAAAGAAAAATCTGAATTGAAAATAAAACTACAAGAAGCTGTCTTACAGCTTGATATTATCAAATTCGAGTTAGCAAACCTTAAAGATAAGGCAGCAGAAAAAAACAAACAAAAGATTCTCATAGTCGGTGGTTCACCTGGCAGGAAAGAAACCATTAATAAAATCGGGGAGAAATGGGATTACCTTGATATTGAATGGCTTCCTTCTGAAAAAACAAATGGGAAAAGCAAGAGTTGGTCTAGAAGCCTGGATAAAAAGGTAGGTTCAGCAGATTTATTATTGATAGTTCAAGATTATATAGGACACCCAAAGCAAGAAAGTGCTTTGAAAGCGTGTCGCAGTAATAATGGACAATACAAAATAATCCCAACACTCTCATGTAAAGCCCTAGAATCAGCTTTGGATAACTACGCATACATAAAATAGTGTAAAAAATGCTTTATTCCGATTAAAAAGATTTGATTTTATCACCAAAATGGCATTTGTTCTATGAGGGAACATTGACAAGCAAAGATATATAAATATCAATCAGACTCTTTGCACCTTGTTGCATTATGATTGGTTAAGATAAGGTCCAAAAATCCAAGGAGGAACTCATGTGTATTGAGAACAATTTGCCACTTTCTATATCTAATGCAAAAGAAAGATTAGGCTTGATTATTGATTCGTCAAAAACAGAAGAATCAGACCTTATCGCTGATTTGTATCAGGAATATAAGGCTCTCGTCAATGCCTTGAAAGAACGAAGTCTTCGCAGAGACCCTGAATTGCTAATGAGGCTATCATTGGTTATGAGAGACTTGGGCATATCCCAAATCTCTCCGCCATGAAGCAGTATAGATATTTATTTAGTAATGCTCAAAAACATAACGTTTGGCAGAATGTGACATAACCCATTCACACGAATATCCAATGATGAGGAAAAAATATGGAACAGAAAGCAGATAACAAAAATGAGCTAACCATCAAAGCGGGGAACAACGAACTAATGGAAGAAGGTAACTACACAATTTTATCAGAAACCGGATCAGATATAAAAACATGGCGAAATAACAAACAAAACCGGTTTATGGAATGCATAAATTCACTCCTTGAGGCATTTCAGCGATTGTTAGCAGCTTTGGATAGATTCACAGAAAACCAAGTTCAGAAAAGTCATTTATCACCAGCAAATTGCTTTTGGTGGCTGATCGTTAAGCCCAATACAATGCATGAATATTATGCTCAACTGGATGATAAAGACAAAGAGGAACTGGACAGTATTAGATTTACTCATTACAACCTCATATTTTGGTTACCAATACTTTTGGCATGGTCCTGGATATCCTCGAGTCATGACATATCATCGTTTGCAGATAACTTCAGTTTTCTTGAAGGTAACCTTTACCGGTCATTGCTAGATCACTGGGGATGGCTGCTGCTGGCAATATCAGTAAGCTGTTTTGGGGCAAGAAAAAAATCAGAAAGCACGATCGAGGAACTAGCAAGATTTCCCGGAGCAATCGCTGTGGCAATGCTTGTAATGGTATTAATGAACGCAATAGCTGGGGCTATTTCAGGCATATTAAACGGATACTACTTCATTATATTTGGCGTTATAGCATCTGCAGTGATGTATAGCATTATGCATAGAGTATCAGAAGAAGACCCAAAAATATCTATATATGAAAGTTCTGGGGTATGGATTGGATGGTTCGCTGGGCTAATACTCAATACGAAGGTATTTGATGCTGATATCGTCATGCTATCTGGCATCTCACCATTCGTAATATTAGGTTTAGGGATTTATGTGGCAAAAGCCACCAAGAGAGGCTGGACATGGGCAGGCTGGCTAGCTGCGACTATACTTGCAGTCTCTTGGGTGGCAATATTTGGACTACTGCTTTGGAACGCCGGCAATAATTTATTGAGCATCATCTCACAGTGAAATAGTGAAATGTTGAATATATATCTGGTTTCATCGGAAAAAATATATATATTCGTTTTTATCAGCATAGCCCAAAAATGACTGTGTCTGTATAGGCAACAGAATTAAGCTTAAATGGAGCACAAACCAGGAAAGGAGCTAATCATGCAGAAAATAATAATAGTAGCGATAATTATTCTTGTCGTAACACAGATCGTGTATTCAGATGAAGGCTCATCATATATAGCCTTTCCATTCGATGTATCGGGTAGCATGAAAAAACATGGTTTTGATAAAGCTAAGGAACAGGTCATCGAGTATATGTATACTCTCCCTGCTGGAACATGCTTCTGGATTATCCCATTCTCGGAAAATGATATGCCCGGATACGAAGCGGAATTGACAGAGACAAATCGCGATGCCACTCTTAAAGAAGCAGAGAACTTCATAGGAAATCTCAAGGTTGGCGGCAATAGGGGAGAGACTTATGGTTTCCATACAAACTTAGATGAAGGTATAGATGCTGGGAAACTGGCTGTCATACAACAACCCGGTGCAGGCAAGAGAAGCATTGTTTTGATTGCAGACGGCATATCAGAACCGGACGCCCATCACAACACCGTGAATATTCAGGAACTGGCAAAGAAGGTCCCTGACTCCGTTAATCTATACTTACTCGACCTTGCTATAGGTGATGAGCAGTTGCCGGCTGAGTGGAGGAAGTCTGTTGGTTCTATACAGGGATTTCAGGTGCCGCAATCAACGGTTATCCTTGTTCCAGTACACGCTGCTGATCTCAAAGATACGCTTAACCAGCTATCTGTCGAAAAACCAACGGCCCAAGAACAGACCACAGCAAAACCGCCTGTTCCCAAACCATCATTATTGCGTAGAATTTTGCCATTAGTGGCGATTTTCATTTTCCTAGTGTTGTTGTCTTATCTGATCATAAAGGCATCTAATAAGATCGGGCAAAGCCGGCGGAAAATGAAAGGCATAATCCAGCAGAAAGAAGCACTCATAAAGCGTAATACACCACAAAAGGCAACACCGTCTATGGTATTATCCATAGCGGGTAAGACGAAAAGCTTTCCCATTAAGCCCTTTGCATCGATTAGGTTTGGCACACAGGAAACTTTTGACTTCCCAATAACAGACCCGGATAAAGGTCACATTGATGGCTGGCTGAAGGTTAATGAAAGTGGAAAGGTTGCATTGATAAACGGTGCATCCACATTTCCATTCGTTATCAACGGAAAGATAGACGTCCCTCGTGGTAAACAGCAAATACTTCCAAACCACGCTGCTATACAAATATCCAAGAGACTAAATCTCGACTTTCGTGTCGAATTATTCACAGATACCGTTGTCGCTAATTCTGTAGATGATCTGATAAAAAAATATCAGCCAAAGGGGGTCGCTCAACAATGATAAAGGATGAAAAAAATAACATGAAACCAGTAATAACTCCTTCAATCGGGATATTCGTAAGTTCAACAGCTGAAACAACGCGTGAGTGGATATATAGAGAAGTCCTAAGGTACTTCCCTGAATCCGTATTTGGCTTGACAAGGATGATTCATATAGATTCAAGCTGGGAGGAAAGCATATTTGTGCCTCCATCTGGTGACCCATCATTGGATGAGAAAAGAATGAATCCAGGAAGTTTTTTCGGACTTTCAGATGAAACTGTCGACCTTGCGGGACAAATAGAGGAAGGTAAGTTTCCACAGTTGCGTTTTGCGCCATTGAGACTCATGGAACTAGGCAGCGCGAAGACCGGAGCTAGAAATGCCCCAGCACTCGGTCGCATCCTATTCCTTTGGAATCAAACAGAGCTGAAGAACTTTCTTTCTGAACAGGTGCTTGGCGTTCTTAGAAATCAGGAACAGGTTAGGGCTATTGAGGCAGATTTTGAGGTTGCACGAGTGGATATATGCGCATATATCGTCTGGTCTCCAGGAGGCACAGGGTCTGGAATCGCCACTGGATGTGCATCACTCATACGTGAGATATCCGAAGACTTGAACCTTCCTATCACGATCGCTGGCATCAAACTTCGTCCAGGAGCATTCAAAAGCTCATCTGATTGGCGATTATCTGCTAACGCCTATGCGAACGACATGGAGCTTTATGCCATACAAAGTGGTCGGCTAATACAGGTCGAATCTGTTATGGGCGAAAGGGAGGATTAGAATTGTCATATCAATTCAGAATGAAAAATGCCCGACAGAGAAAGGTGTTTGACGTAATATACCATCTGGATGATAAAAATGGAGCAGAAGCAGGACGGAATCAGACGGTTGCCAGTGATGATCTGGCAGCACTAATCGGCATGACCGCAAGATTCGGCTTTCTGACAAATTTCACAGCCATTGGTTCCGTTTATAAAGCAAGGCTAAACGATAGTATGGGTGACGAGTTAATGGCAACGGATGAGTATGGAATACCCAAAAATATGCTGTCATTTGGACTTGCAGAGCTTTATCTTCCAGAGAAGGAATTGCTGAGATTTGCTCCTTTCTATCTGGTCTATAGAGTCGTGGATAAAATAATAGGTTCCTCACTTCCTGAAGATACACGCGGGACTATATTTATAGACTTCCTTAATAGGATGGGCATAGATGAACAGCTTTTCTCTCTTATGGAGAGCATGATCCAAAGAGTAACAGATGAGGGGATAACAAGATCACTTCCTGATTATATTCGGACACGATTTCGCACCCTACTGGATCTATCACTTCAGGAAAAACTCAGCACAATGCCCATATTAGTTGAGAATCTGGAAAACGAACTGCCAGACATATTTGAATCAAACGCGGAGCAGGTACTTAGAGAGAAGCGTGAACAGCTTATATCAGCAGCTTCCAGATTATCGGAAGAAAATGGGCTCACACCCCTAGTGGAAGTAGTCAGTGCTTTTAAGAACTTTCTTGATGAACGCAAATCTCAATTACGCGATAAAATTGAGGAAATCATTATTGCCAGAAACCAACTGCTAGAGCAAAAGGTCGAGTTTGAGGGTCAGATTGCCCAGTTTCACTCACTTGCCTTCGGACCGATCAAAAAACGCACGTTCTGGGACATATCGGCTAGGTTAGACCTAAATCAGGAAAGGGAACTAATAAAATATAATGTTGCTGAATGGGCAAATAACTTACACATATTGGAGCAAGATAATCTCATTTTACAGGTAGACATAATGCTGCGTCAGAAGGCAATTGAACTAATTGATCAATTGAGTAATGACATAGATGAGCTAATAGACAAAGCGCAGAAGTCCATGATACGATTCGGCGAGTTGAAGACACAGACGGAGCCAGATATTAACCGGCTTTTGAGTCTGGATTTTAAATTCCACGTCCCGGTAGGATTCAGCCTGATACGTGAAGAGCCAAATCGTCAAGATGATATAGACCATTTTGTGGAAGAGCTGGTAATAGATGAATCATCAGAACAAACAGTAAAGACTGTTGCGATGAGACTATGTGAACAGATAGGTGAATACTGGGAGCTAATGGATACTGAATCGCTGGATGATCAATTCTCGTCTCACCGAGTAACAGAAGAACAGATGCTGGCTTTGGCAAATGAGCGATTGAGGAAAAAACTCCATATATGGGAGGAGATGAAGAAGCAACTTAGCGAAGAACAGATACAAGCTCGAATCGACTACTGTATAGCCGCAAGTGCGGAATACATATTAACAAATAATGCGATTAATCATGACAACAGGTCATGGATAAAGATCATAGGGGCGCCGCAGGAAGCTCATAAGCCGCTTCAGCAGATACTTAATGCCTCCGGTAAATCCGATTGGATATTTGCTACTACAAGCGACTGGACACGTATCAGTTTTATGCAGGTTAGAGTGGGCATCCCTTTGCACTCCATTAAGAGCATTAAGACAAATCTGGAGGCTTATGTAATGCAGTCAGCGCAGCATGATGAAGAAAGGCTTCATACGCGTCCTGAGTGGCGTTTCCTTCCAGACGTTACTCCTATTGAGAACCGCAGCGATCCAAGAATAAATGTCTACGTATTGCAAGGAGTTGCAGCAGAAAGGCTCATATACCAAACAGAGACAAATAAATATTGGTATGTGCCTGTTTCGGGCTCGAAGGAGCCTATGGGAACTAACCACACAGAAGTGACCCAATATCTAATCACTCATCAGCTCAATTTTATCGAGATCGTATCATCCTTTTATGCGATATTTCACCTAAAAGGCAGCGTTAAGCCGCTAATACAGATTGTGAATGCAGTTGCTCAGAATCCAGGGCAATTCTCTACATGGATAAATAACAGTGCGGTAGATACAGTTATGGCACAGATCGAATATGTGAGAAAAAATTATGATATTGGCGGTGATCTATGATGCTATGGTTATTATATACTGCGATATTTATCATTACTCTAATGTTGATACTCACATTCGTTCGGGGATACAAAGCCACAAGGCAATATATAGCGGTACAGCGGAGAGTGCTGACTATGCTTAAGAACACGAAATCACGCACGATAACCAGAGAAGTCGCATTACAGAATGCGCGACGGCTGATTAAAAGCCGGGAGAAAATGCAAAACGCTAAAGGCATTTTTAGAATTGATCCATCGAGATATTTTATGAATCGTAACGAAACAGAGATAGCAAAACGCTTGCGTGAACTAGGTATCAATCCTGGTGAGATTGATATACCGCCAGGCATAGAACAGATCGATAGAGATGATAGAGGAGTGCTTTTACCACCAAACCCCACTGACGGAATGAACAACGAATTCCTTCAACGACTAAGAAGGAATGGTCACTAACAAATGATTATCTGATGCTTATACAAGGAGAAAACACAGTGAACGTTCCAGCATTAAACAAGGACCTAAAGATAGCGATGGCGATGCTTGGTAAAGATAACGTGACTTGGAGCACAGACCCGAGCAATATGTTCATAATAATCAAGAATCTCAAGCTTCCCAGCAACATTAAGCCTGCTGTCACATCAGTGAAAATCCCTATTCCATTGAATTTGTATGACCCGGCAGAGGCAGGGAAGTTTCATTACTACCAAAACGTATTTGTCGATCCCGGTCTCCAAGTGCGATATCCAAATGGCTCATGGGGAGCGATACCGAGGCATCATGATGCTCCAGTTAAAAAAGACGACAATGGATGGAGATTCCTGTGTCTCTATCCCAAAGGCAAGGTCGATGAGCGCACCAACATAGCCTATTTTATAAGGTTATTACAGGTGTGGTTCAAAAATTGCCTGAAGCTCAATTAAAGAGGGGAGGTGAAAAAGATGGGTGAAAAGACCGTTCATGTGGATAGTAAGCCGGTGGAAGTCTCCAAAGACGCCACCATCGCTGAAACCATAGAGAAAGCAGGCCTGCCGAAGAACGTTAAGGTATATGACGTCGAAACTGGCGAACTGCTTGACAATGGTGAAAAGGCGCCAGCCAAGATCGGCACTATAGACCCCTTTGAACAGGGCTAGAAGCCGTTTTGGCAGCGGGAGGAAAGACTCTTTTTCCTCCCGCTTCAATTAGTAGGACCAATACTGTGGAACATATTCTAACGATAACAGATGAAGCATGGAAGATAATACAATCCCGTTTTACCGATAATAATGGCTGCGAACACCTGTTTGCTGGCCTATTGACCATAAATGAGACACCAGATCGCCGTGAGTTTTTCCTCAAAGAGATAATTAAGCCCGAACAAAGCGACTATATGGAGCAATCAGCTTGTATAATCACCATAGAACCAGATTTCATGGCAAATCTGCTCCTAAAGTCAAAACACCATGGCGGAATATTCCTCATGCATAACCATCTTGGCAGCGCCGTGCCGTCAAATGTCGATGACAAACACATCCAAAAAGCGTTGCAGAACGCAGAAGACTTCCGGAACGGAAACTTCATCATCCGAAGCATCTGGGGAACTAATGGAATTTTTGCAGAAGTAATGAACGCTCAGATGGATGATTGGACGCCAATCGATTTCATTAAGATTATTGGTGATGAAAATATGCGCATTCATTACCCAATAAACTCACAAAGTGAAAATGATGATATTGATGAGGAAAGGCACAACCGGACACTAAATCTGCTTGGAGAGCATGGACATGAAGTGCTGAACTTAATAGGGAAACTTAAATGGGGGTTCATAGGCGCTGGCGGCACAATGTCATGCTTTATATACATGATGAAGTTCCTCGGACCAAAACGCTGCGTGATTGTAGATGGTGACAGGATCGAAAGATCAAATGCCAACCGTTTATTCGGCTACAGGGATGGTGACGATCAGAAGTATAAAGGCGACGTAATGCGCCGTGAGCTTCTAGCCTACGACCCCGATATGCAGATCGAGGTTGTGAACTCTTTCTTTCCATCACAGGAAGCGTTGAGCGCATTAAAGGACTGTGACATCCTTATCTGCGGACCGGATAACGACTTCTGCCGTTACCATGCAGCAGTCATTGCCAGCAGGTACTGGAAGGTGCTTTTAGATTTCGGCAGCGGCATAAGGCTGGATAAAAATACGGGGATACCTCTAGCAATCGGAAGTCAGGCCAGATTGCAGTTACCCACCAAGAATGGCAAATGCCTGGCATGTCTGGGACTAGAGACAGATAACCTCATAAATCCCAAGATCGAGGATGAGATCCGTCAGTCAAGCCTGCAAGTTGGATATATTCAGGACAGCGACCTGCCTACGCCAGTATCAGTAGTGACCATTAATGCTGTGATCGCCACTATCGGCGTGCGTATGCTGCTTTCATACTTCAGCGGCATAGGGAAGACTCCGGGCTACCTGATATATGATGAATTAGGACTACAACTGCGGGACGTATCCTCAGTATTAAAGAAACGCGAGGATTGCCCTATTTGCGGGTCAGGAGATAATTCCACTTTCGGCTGGGGTGACGATCTACCATCGAGCCTTAAAATGATGGAATCAACTGAGGAGATCACAGAGGAAATTCTGGATGTCTGTGTATAAATATCATTGAGAAGGAGTGAATCATAATGTTACTGCGTGAAGATACAATACAGCAGGTAAATACTGACCTGAAAAGAGAACACTATGCAGTTATTAAGCAAGTTATTCTCCCTGCACATTACTTCAGGTCTCATCAGAAGGGCAACGCATCGAATATATTGCTGATGCGAACAACAGAGGGTTACTTCCACGTATACATTGATGACGAAATAGAATATCTCGGTAAAGGTCTTCCACCCAATATTTTCACAAATGAATCTCGAAACGGCTGGAAACGTCTCAATATCCCTAACGATGGCGATATTCAATCAACTCTTGAAACCGTTTCTGCTGTATTGGGGCTGGATGGTAATCCACCGAGACTGCCGGACAAAGACCATAAGCGACAAGATACGGGTAAAGACGACGTTTCCATTAAGGGCAGCCGTTTCAGTGCCTCTCTATATAAGTTCGGCAAAGACCTGACTTCTATGGCACAAGATGGAAAATTGGCGCCTGTAATAGGGCGCGAAAAAGAGATACAAAGCGTGATTGGCATTTTGCTGAAACATGGGAAGAACGCGCCTCTCCTGATCGGTGAACCCGGCGTCGGCAAAAGCGCAGTCGTGGAGGGATTAGCACAGAATATAGCTGAGGGGAAAATCATAGACGAGTTTCATGACAGCCGCATATTCGAGATAAACTTGGGGTTCCTGTCAGCAGGAGCGTCAATGAAGGGTGAACTCGAGGAGAGGGTGAAAAACATAGTTAACGCAGCTAAAGAGAACCCAAGGGTCATCCTTTTCTTTGATGAGCTACATATAATATGCTCAAATAATGGGAATAATGATATAGCAACGCTCCTGAAAAGCGACCTTGCCCGTGGAACGTTTAAGGTGATAGGCGCCACAACATACAGGGATTATAGGCAATCTATTGAGAAAGATGGCGCTTTGGCACGAAGGTTTCAGCAGGTGCTGGTGAAAGAGCCATCTGAAGAAGAGACTATAGAGATGCTCATGGGATTACGTCCCAGGCTTGAGGCACATCATGGCGTCGGTATTCCCGATGAATCAATAAAGGAGGCAGTGAAGCTGTCATCCTTTTACATCACTGACCGATACCTGCCAGATAAGGCAATAGACCTTATCGATCAGGCTTGCGTAAAGATGAGGCTTTCATAAAGCAGAACAGTAAGAAAGGAGTAACAAGAGATGTCAATTCCAGAATTAACAGCAGACTGTATAAAAGAAGTGATCTCGGAATGGACTGGCCTGCCCATAGGACAGATAGGACGCTCTACTATGACAGTGGAGCGATTGAATGAGCTTGAGGATTATCTCAGAACGCACATCATCGGTCAGGAAGATGCGATAATGGCGATAGTGAATGCTCTCAGAAATCGCTTTCTACTGGGTGAGTCCAATCGTCCCATAGGGTCGTTCCTTTTTGTCGGTCCCAGCGGCGTTGGCAAGACTGAATTGGCAAGGTCACTGGCAGCCTATCTTTTCTCAAATGAGAAGAACCTGATCCGGGTCGATATGTCGGAGTATCAGGAGAAGTTCACTGTCTCACGCCTGATCGGTTCCCCACCTGGATATGTAGGATATAACGAGGGCGGACAACTGACCGAGGCTGTGAAGAGACAGCGATTCAGCGCCATTCTTTTCGACGAGATCGAGAAGGCACATCCTGACGTTTTCAACGTATTGCTTCAGATACTGGATGATGGCCGTCTGACGGACGCCACGGGTATCACAGTCGACTTCCGACACACGGTCATCATCCTGACCTCAAACTTAGGCAATACGTATGTAGGGGAACTGACTGCGAAGATGGGATTTCATAATGACAATTCCATAGACTCAATTGAGAATGAAACACAGAAAAAGGTTAATGCGGCAGTGATGGAGTTTTTCCATCCTGAGCTTCTCAGCCGGATAGATAAAGTCGTATTGTTCCGAAGGCTTGATTTCAATGACCTGATGGAGATCGTTAAGCTGGAGCTGTCAAAACTGCAGAATAGGGTATCCAGGAACCTGCTTTTTTCTCCTACTGATGCAACATTGAATGAACTCACAAGAAGATCGGTGAACATGGATTCAAACGCCCGTGAAGTCAGCAGGACGGTGGAGAAAGAGATCGGCGGAAGACTAATTGACTTAATATCATCCGGTGAGATTACCTTATCTGAGCAACAGGAGATCAGCATAGACTTTGACACTGAAAAGAATTTCACTCTTAATATTAACCAGAATCAGGCAAAAGCCAATAACGAACTGGTTTAATGTGAATACAGACTAAATCTGATACAAGGGAGGTAGTAAATTGCCATTATTGGAATCCCTGACTATCCACGCATTCAACAGATTATCTGACTTATGGTATTACTTTGGGCGCAGCATAACACCGAACCCATCGTCTAAACAGTCTCTGATGCTGGGCATCGGTTCACAGCCATATCATACCAAACGCAAGATACCTGTAGTTATTATGCCCAAGCATCGTGCAAAACACATATACGCCATAGGCGGTACAGGGGTTGGCAAGACAAAATTCCTGGAAAACCTGATACGGCAGGACATACTGATGGGCAATGGTTTCGGTCTAATAGATTGCCACGGCGACCTGATAAAGTCCACAGTCAAATTTATCGCATCCCTTATTCCAGACCTATCCTCTGTAAATGATGCGGAACAGGCTCTCCTGAAAAGACTCGTTATACTGGACCCATCTTATGGAAACTATACTGCTGGATTCAATCCGCTTGAACTTACTCAGGGATTGGAGCCTTATGGACAGGCATTGGAATTGCTGGGCGTCTTTGACAAGCTGTGGGATTTCTCATCAGGGCCAAGGATGAGTGAGATGCTGCGCAATACTATGGCAACGCTTGCAGAAAACGGGCTAACGCTGTTGGAGGTCCAGCCACTGTTGACAAATGATGCGTTCAGAGAACATGCTATTCAAAACTTAACTAATAACGAGGTGCGCAGATACTGGCTTGAAAGGTTCAATCCTCTGTCAGCGGCAATGAAGGCACAGTATAATGAACCGGTGCTTAACAAGGTAGGAGCATTCGTCACTGACCCCAATATACGTGCTATCATAGGGCAACAAAAAAGCACAATAAAACTGCGTGATATTATGGATTCTGGTAAGGTCCTGCTTGTAAATCTGGCCAAAGGATACTTAAAGGAGAACTCAATGCTGCTTGGTGCGTTATTGCTAGCCAAAATTCAGATGTCAGCAATGAGCAGAGCTGACATGCCCGAGGATTCCAGAAGACCATGGTATCTATATGTGGACGAGTTCCAGAACTTCGCTACGGATTCATTCACAGAGATACTATCTGAGGCGAGGAAATTCGGTCTTAGCTTGGTTATGGCAAACCAGAATTTATCTCAACTCCCCACTACGCTCAGGTCATCCATCAAAGCCAATGTGGGAACACAGGTGGTATTCCGGGTCTCACAGGATGATGCTATGGAGTTCGCTAATGAGATTCTCCCTAAACAAAAGGAACGCATCGCATCCACAATTACTAATCAGGAGATAGCGCACGCCCTTGTTAATATTAAGGGACAGGGACCTGTGGAAATTAGGGTGCCGAACGTGCGAGAACCAAAATCTGACAGGAATATTGTCGATCTCATATATCAAAGGTCGATAAAAAAGTATGGACGACTCAAATCTGACGTTGAGGTAGATATCAATAACAGGAGACAAGTTACAGGTGATACAAAACAGAGGAATGACCATGAAGACAACGGCGATGATGCCAGTAAATCGAAGCCTGTCAAACCCACAAAAGCTCCCTTCGCACCAAAAGGAAAATTTAATGAAGGCAAGTAGGTTCATCCGCCCGGAAACAGCACACCCAATCATACTTCACTGAGAATTCTAAAACTTCAAACAACCATAAATATCATAAGCCTTTAGATACCATAAAGGAATGAAAATGCTCAGAGAAGAAAGAACATATATCAATCTCTCGTTTGGCTTGTATCTTGAGCTGAT
>Ga0315282_10010391_pt1 | contig 14609 bp, 12 predicted proteins | sample YL17G07_20_MG_FD_203693 | JGI IMG/M metagenome (GOLD analysis project Ga0315282, IMG submission 203693) | Sediment microbial communities from Yellowstone Lake, YNP, Wyoming, USA - YL17G07_20 | ecosystem: Environmental > Aquatic > Freshwater > Lake > Sediment | place: USA: Wyoming | collected...
AAATGAGATTATGAAAATTATCTTTTGAAGATTATGACTTGAAAAGTTGTATGAAAGGAGGATTTTTAGAAATCAGGACTTCAGGAAGTGGGAAACGGGTAAGGCCACGTAAAAGGGGAAGGAAAACGACCCGCGAAGAAGCGTGAGCGCGCGGGTCGGACGAGGCACCCCATGGAAGAGAGGTAGCAGTGGGCGCTGAGCAAGAAGTAAGGGAGGGATGCTAATCCTTAAAGGTAGATAATGTCGATTGCAGATCGGGGAGGCTGAATCGTGTCACTGGGATGGGGTCAGAGTTGTTTATTGTTCTTCCTCAAAAGGTATATCGGCCTTAGGGTGTGCAATGAAGATATTTGGCACGCCCGGAGGTGCCGGAGGAGGAGCCCATCCTCTTTTGAACCTAAGATTGTTGAAGGTCAATGGGAAGTGGGAGCAGGAATGTCCAATGAAAAAATCCAGTCGAAGCCTTTTTTTCCCTTGACAAAAATTTTTGCTTTTGGTATCTAAGAATTCGAACGATCATTCGCTAACAAATCTAAAAGATTCTCATGCTTTCTATTAATCTTTATGGGTATCTGATTTATTCTTCCCTTTTTAAAAACGAACTGGTAAATGCCACAGCATCGATTATCAAATTTTATGTTTAATTATGCGTCGAACCGATAACCCTTTTTAAGAATCCGAGGTAACTCATTCGGGTAACGGATAAGGGAAAGGGATAACCAAATCATTCCGAGAACAGACTTGAATTTGATGCGGACCGGTAACGATTTCATCCCGGACATCAGTATAGACGAGGGTCTTGGGAAGCTTAATGGGTTAGAATAAATTTCGAAAGAGATATGAAATAGCCTATCACGGCCTCACTGAGATAACCACGGCAGATACACAGCATATTATGAAATTTGAATCATCATTGAGGGGGTTAGGGAAGATTTGTTCTGAGCAGGGCAGAGGGAGAGATGAGATGGGGAGGATTGAAGAGTGTCTGAAGCAGATCAAGTGATACTGAGAGTTGAAAGGGTGTCTCTCAATTTTGGGAATATCAGTGCGATCACTAACGTGAGCATGGAAGTCCGGCGTGGTGAAATCCTGGCGATCATCGGTCCCAATGGAGCGGGCAAGACCTGCCTTTTAAATTGCATCAATGGGTTTTATCGACCTCAGATCGGCAGGATTTTTTTCCATAAGAAAGACTTGACCCGAATCAAGCCCCACAACGTTGCCAAGATGGGCATTGCACGGACGTTTCAGAACATTGAGCTTTTTACCGGCTTGAGCACTTTAGATAACCTGATGGCAGCCAGGCATATGCTGATGAAACGGGGAGCATTATCGGGAGGGCTTTTTTTTGGTCCAGCCCGAAGAGAAGAGATCAAACACCGCCACATGGTTGAAGATGTCATTGATCTTCTGGAATTGGAAGAGATCAGAAAAAAGATTGTTGGATCCCTTCCGTATGGACAGCGAAAGAGAGTGGATCTGGCGAGGGCGCTCTGTATGGAACCTCAGGTATTGCTGATGGACGAGCCGATGGCCGGAATGAATGTGGAAGAGAAAGAGGATATGGCCCGCTTCGTTCTCGATATCCATGAGCTGAAAGGTACCACCATTGTCTTGGTCGAACACGATATGGGTGTGGTGATGGATATTGTCCAGAGGGGGGTTGTGCTTGACTTCGGCGTGAAGATCGCAGAGGGAACTCCTGAAGAGATTGAGAAAAATCCAGATGTGATTCGGGCTTACTTGGGCGAGGAGTATTAGAAGGATGGAAGCCGGAGAAAGATTGGATACATTACCCAAGCTTTTAAGAGACAATTATCAGCGGCATCCGAGCAAAGAGGCGCTTCGGGCAAAAGACCGGGGGATCTGGAAGAGCTTCACCTGGAAGGACTACTATGAGAATGTAAAATATTTCTGTCTGGGATTGAAAAGCCTGGGCCTCAAACCCGGTGATAAAATCTCCATTTTGGGTGAGAACAAACCCCAGTGGTATTACGCAGAACTTGCCGTTCAGGCAGTGGGTGGTGCTGCGGTGGGGATCTTTACGGACTGTGTGCCAGATGAAGTGAAATTTTATGTGGAGCATTCAGACTCGGTTTTTGTGATCGCCCATGATCAGGAACAAGTGGATAAAATGCTCAAGATTAAAGATCAGCTTCCTCTCCTTAAGAATATCATCTACTGGGAAGATAAAGGGTTATGGAACTACAAAGATGCCGTACTCCTCTCCTTTGACGAGGTCATCGAAAAAGGTCGGAAATATGAAGCATTGGAACCGCGTTTTTTTGATGAGAGCATTGATCGTGGCAAGAGCGAAGACATTGCCGTCATCTGTTATACCTCCGGAACCACTGGGATTCCGAAAGGAGCCATGTTGGACCAGAAGTTCCTTGTGGAAGGAGCGAGGACATGGGGGTTACTGGATGGGTGGGTTGGAAAAGGATACAGCTACCTTTCCTTCATTCCTGGAGCGTGGTCTGTGGAACAGGTGATTGGAATTGCCGGCTCCCTTTTTGCCGACATGGCTGTGAATTTCCCAGAGAAACCAGAGACCGTTCAAGAGAATTTGAGAGAAATAGGGCCGAACCTTCTCTTTTACGGAGCCCGTCTATGGGAACAGGTCAATCGAACCATTCAGGCCAAGATGATCGATTCGTCCCTTCCACGACGATTGATTTACAAGATATGCCTTCCCATTGGATTGAAGGTTGCCGATTTGCGATCCGAAAGGAAAAAGGTCAGTCTTCTCTGGAGAATCCTCTATGCTCTCGCATACCAGGCCATCTTTAGACAGTTACGAGATAGGTTAGGATTAAGTCATGTCGAAGTGGTCTATTCTGCGGGGGCAGCGGTCAGTCCAGAAATTATTCGTTACTTTTTAGCCCTTGGAATTGAGATCAAACTTTTCTATGGGGCCACTGAGCTGGGTGCTATTTCCATCCCCCGGAAAGGAGAGATTCGACCCGATACCTCCGGGCCCATCGTCCCTTGGGCAGAAGCCAAACTTTCCGAGGATGGAGAGATCCTCATTAAAAGCAAATATATGTATGCCGGGTATTATAAGAACCCGGAGGCGACCCAGGCCAAGTTGAAGGACGGTTGGTTCCAAACCGGTGATTTTGGATATATTGATGATGATCACCATCTCATCGTCATCGATCGTATGGAGGACCTTAAGGAATTAGCAGGGGGTAAGAAATTTTCGCCGCAATATACAGAGGTAAGGCTCCGCTTCAGTCCTTTTATTAAAGATGTGATGGTCGTCGGGGGTGAAAATAGAGAGTATGTCACGGCCCTGATGAACATCGACATGGAGAACGTGGGCCGATATGCTGAACAAAACCGGATTTCCTACACCACTTTTTCAGATCTGTCCCAAAAGCCAGAAATCATTGAACTCATTCACAAGGAGATACTCCGAGTCAATCGAACCCTGCCAGATCATGCCCGCATCAAGAGGTTTGTCAACATATATAAAGAGCTGGATGCCGATGAGGCGGAATTGACAAGGACGAGAAAGCTGAGGAGGTCCTTTGTTGAAGAGCGTTACAGTGATCTGATTGGGATGGTTTACGGAGAAAAGGACGAATATGCCGTGGAGGCTTCTGTTACCTATCGTGACGGCCGAACTGGGATATTGCGAACGACCATTAAGGTGAAGCAGGTGGAGGAGGAGAAGAGATGACCAATTTTATCCAATTTTTAGTGAGCGGGCTCCTTGTGGGTGGAATCTATGCCCTGGTGGCTGTGATCGTTGTCCTCGTTTACAAAGCCACCCGGGTGGTGAGCATTGCTCATGGTCAACTTCTCGCTTTTGGCGCCCTCTTTTTCTGGTTTTTTATAGGGGCTTTGAGTCTTCCCCTATGGATCTCTTTTCCGCTGGCCATGCTCCTGAGCGGTCTTGGAGGCTTTTTGGTCGAACGCTTGACCATGCGGCCATTGATCGGTCAACCCCTCTTTGCAGCCTTTCTCATGACCTTTTCCATTTTTATGTTTTTGAATGGGATCCTTCAGCTCTACCTTCAGGGACAGAGTCGAGCCTTTCCTCCTTTTCTTCCAAAAGGAGTGATCAAGTTTGAAGGTGTAAGTGTGGCGCAGGATCAGATCATCAGTTTTGTCACGTCTGCGGCCTTTTTTCTGATTTTAGCCTTCTTTTTCAAATATACAAAAGTTGGGCTGGGCATGAGGGCTACGGCAGAGAATCATACTCTCGCCCAGAGTGCGGGTGTTCGTGTGAGAACGATCTTTACCATCGTTTGGATTCTTTCGGCCATGGGAGCCTGCGTGGCGGGAATAGCCGCTGCCAATATCATGGACATCCATTATCCCTTGCCTTTTATCGGCATTAAAGGGCTCATTGTTGCGATGTTAGGCGGTTTAGAGTCGATAGGAGGAGCCTTTCTCGCTGGGTTGATTCTGGGTGTTTTTGAAAATATTAGTGCGGGCTATCTCGACCCGCTGGTCGGTGGTGGGGTGATGGAGGTGGCGGCCTATGTGATGTTGCTCTTTATTCTATTAGTGAAACCTTACGGCCTTTTTGGCCTCAGAAGAATAGAAAGAATATAAGAAAAGGAAGGAGAGAACCTTGCGTCCCTGTGGTGTCTTCGATAAAACATATGAGAAAGATATTGCCATTGTCAGAACATGGCAGCACTGGACGATTCTGGTGATCACCCTCCTCTTTCTCTTTTTTCTCCCCTTGATTTTTTCGCATCATCTTGTCAGCGTTGTCAACCAAATCTTTATCAATGTCATCGTGGTGTTGGGGCTGCAGATCGTGATGGGTTATTGCGGACAGATCTCATTCGGACAGCCCGCGTTCGTGGCCGTCGGTGCCTACACATCGGCCATTCTCACGACGAAATTTGGTTTCTCCTTTTGGTTAGCCTTACCCATTTCAGGGATCATGGCGGGCATTGTGGGAATCATCGGAGGGGCACCCTCCTTGCGCATCAAGGGTTTCTATTTGGCGATGAGCACCATCGCCACCTTTTTTGTGGCGATATGGGTCATCGTCCATTTAAAAATTACAGGCGGTAATACGGGCATCACACCACCCTCTCCCCAAATTGGAAGCTTCGCCTTTGATTCCGACGAACGGATGTACTACATCATCATGCTGGTTGTGCTCGGGATGACCTATTTTGCACGCAATCTCATGAGGAGTCGGGTGGGCAGGGCTTTTGTGGCCATCCGTGACAACGATTTGGCGGCAGAGGTGATGGGAGTGAATCTTTATTACTACAAGCTACTGGCCTTTTTTATCTCATGCTTCTATGCAGGGATAGCGGGCTCACTGATGGGCCACTGGTATATGGCCATTAGTCCTGAGCAGTTCTCACTGATCCATGCCCTCATCTATGTCGGGGCGATCATCATTGGTGGTATGGGAAGCATTCCAGGCGTATTTTTCGGAGTGATCTTCCTCCAGCTTCTTGACGAACTTGTCCTTTTTGGCGGTCCCAAATTGGCAGAGACCTTTCCATGGATAGGCTCGGCACCGGCTGCATCATTGGGTGTGACGGCCTTTGGGTTAGTCCTCATCGTCTTTCTCATCTTTGAACCCAGGGGCCTTGCCCATAGCTGGGAGACCTTTAAGGCTTCTTACCGGCTCTATCCCTTTAAGAGCTAAATTCTGAAATAAAGGAGGTGATACCAAAGAAAAGATTTTCTCAAAACATTTAACGCTTTGGAAAAAAGGAGGCAGATCAATGAGCAAGAAACTGTTTAGTATTCTTGGAATGTTTGCGCTGGCTTTGTTATTAGCGGGGATTCCGAATTCTTCTCTTGGACAGGAGAAGTCTGTGAGCTACCTAAGCCTCGCTGACTACACAGGGCCAAGTGGCGGTCTGGATAACTTCATTCAAATGGGGTCCGAAGATTGTTTTAAATACATTAACGATCGGGGAGGGGTCGACGGGGTCAAGATCAAGTTTATCGGCTTGGACACTCGAGCTGATGTGGCCCGTGTGGTTGCAGGGTATAAGAGATACAATCGAGATCCGAAGGTGTTAGCCTTCTGGAACAACTCTACCCCCTCCAATAAGGTCATTGTGCCGCTTGCAGTAAAAGACAAGCTCGTGATGCTCACCCCTGCGAGCGGTGAAGCAGTGGCTAAACCGACGAATGTCTTCTGCTGGGGACAATGTTATCAGGATGGCTTTGGAGCCACGGTGGACTGGATATTGAGTGATTGGCAGAAGAAAGGAAAGACGGGTAAACCGACGGTGGGGTATATGAGTCTTGACAACTCCTATGGTCGTGCCCATATGGAGGGTGGAAAGGAATATGCGGAAATGAAAGGGGTCAAGCTTCTGACCGAGTTTTTCAACCCTGGAATTCCTGACTACACGACCTTTCTAACCCGTTTAAAAGATTGCAACTATATTTTCGCAGGAGGCATTGACCCTAATCCCACCAATGCCATTCGAGATGCGCACCGGTTGGGGATGACCAAAACGATACAATTTTTATGTGATTATTGGGGTCCGGAAAGAGGAAGTGGAATGGGGATTGCGATGCATAATGAAGTGGTTCAGGATGTTGTTCTCATGAGCTTTTTTATTAGAGGGAAAGATGCTGATGCGCACCCATTAGCGAAAGAGATTTGGCCGAAGTATCGTCAAAAACCGATGAAGGAGATGCAAGGATCCTATGTAGGTGGATTCACACTGGCATTGGGATTTGCAGAAGCCCTAAAGATGGCCTTAAAAGAGGTGGGCTATGAGAAGATCAGTCGAGAGGATATCTACAAGGCCTACCTCAAACTGACAGGAAGTAAATTTTCGCAGGGAATTCAAACGGAATGTACCTACAGCCCAACAGAACGGCGTGGAAGCAAAGGGATCAAATTTTACAGAGTGAAAGGAATGGATTTGGAGGCCATCACAGATTGGATCATGGCTCCTGATACTGTATCGTTGCACAAATTTTGATGGCTCATTTCGACTATTAGAGAGGAGGGAAGGAAAATGATTAAATTGAAAGAGTTAAGGGTTCTCGTTTTCTTTATGTCTCTTTTCGTATTCGTTCTCGGGGCTTGTGCTCCGATGAAACTCAATGTCATACCGGAGAAGGCGTCCATCACCCCTGATTTACTCAAAAACCCTATTAAGTTTTCAGCCGCCGGTTTTCGACCCAATGAAGTGGTGTCCATTGAATTAGTTGTGCCCAAAGGGGTGCCGATGAAAGGGCTCGGCGCAGGTGAAAATCGGGTGGGGGTTGGCGTGGCTACGGCTGACGATAAGGGCAACTTTGAAGTAGCGATGGCCGCTATCTCCACGTTGAATAATCTATTTCAGGTGGGCTGGACCTCTGCAATGACCCCCGACTTTAAACAGGCCAATCCACTTCCTGCCGGGAGATATGACATTGTTGCCACTGGCGTTGAGTCGAATAAAGTGGCGAAGGGAGTGATAGAAATTGTACCGCCCCCGGGTAAATAGGATGAGCCTTCATGCTTTTTCAGCATGAAGGCTTTTTCCTCCTCAGGGATTTGTTGTAAATTTCCTCATGGGTCTTTGAATCAGAAGGAGGACGACCTTTCAATGTTATCCTTAAAGAATGTTGAAGTGATTTATAGCGGAGTGATTCTGATACTCAAGGGGGTCTCATTGGAGGTTCCAGATGGTAAGATCGTCGCATTTCTGGGTGCCAATGGAGCCGGGAAGACCACTACTCTAAAGGCTATTTCCGGTTTGCTCCACACCGAGCTTGGAGAGGTGACGGATGGAAGTATCGAGTTTAAAGGAGAACGGATTGACAGGAGAAACCCCGAAGATATCGTTCGGATGGGGATCGTCCAGGTCCTGGAAGGCCGTCCTTCATTTGAGCAGCTTAATGTGGAAGAGAACTTGATGGTGGGAGCCTACTCCAGAAGTGATCGAGATGGGGTTAAGAAAGACCTTGAGATGGTCTATAAATATTTCCCGGTCCTTGAGAAACTTCGCCATCGCGTGAGCGGTTATCTATCGGGCGGCGAGAGACAGATGCAGGTCATCGGTCGCGGGCTGATGGCCCGTCCAAAGTTGGTTTTATTGGATGAGCCCTCTCTTGGGCTCAGTCCTCTTATTGTGAAGGAGATATTTGGAATCGTTAATAAGATTAACAGGGAAGAAGGAACCTCCATCCTTTTGGTGGAGCAGAATGCCAAGGTTGCCCTCTCGATTTCTGATCATGCCTATGTCATGGAGAATGGTCGAATCGTCCTTGAGGGTCCAGCTGAGAAGGTTAAGGAAAACGAAGACATTAAAGAATTCTACCTCGGTTTAAGTAATGTCGGAGTAAGAAAGAGCTATCGAGAGGTGAAACATTATAGAAGGCGAAAACGTTGGTTAGGCTGATGAAACTATTTTCAGGAGGGGGGAAATGGATTTTACACTGAGCAAGGAGCAGAGAGATATTATTAATGCAGCAAGGGAGTTTGCCGCGAAGGAATTTACGGATGTGGCCCAGGAATTTGATCGCAACGAGACATTTGATCTCAACCTCTGGAAAAAGGCATGTGAGTTGGGTTTTGTGGGGGTCTATCTCAGCGAGAAATATGGAGGTGGGGGCTATGGTTTCCTTGAGCATTGTTTGATCATGGAAGAGTTCTTTGCAGCCGATGCAGGAATTGCCGTTGCTATCCTTGCTACAACCTTTGGTTCCGAATTGTACGAACTTTTTGGCACCGAAGAGCAGAAACAGTTGATCCTGCCAAAACTGGTCTCCGGCCAGGCCATCATGGCGACGGCTGTCACGGAACCCGATGCTGGATCAGACCCAGCAGGCGCAACGACTACTGCTGTGAAAGAGGGTGACCATTGGGTGATGAATGGGTCAAAAATGTTTATTACAAATGGAGACCTGGCCGATTTCATCAATGTCTTCGCCCTGACCAATCCGGAAAATCCATCTCGTCATGGTCGACACAGTTTTATCCTTGTCCCCAAAGGCGCTCCTGGACTCGAGGCGAATAAACTCCACGGAAAACTTGGCGTCCGTGCCTCCGATACTGCCGAGCTCTCCTTTTCGGATGTGAGGGTTCCTTTCTCCAACCTGATCGGAGAGGAAGGGAAAGGATTCGGTCAATTAATGGAATTGTTCAACAGGGCCCGTCTCCAAGTCGCTGCTATGGGAGTGGGTATTGCCAGAGCGGCATTGGAAGAGAGCATCAAATATACCAAGAAACGGAAGCAGTTTGGTGTCCCCATCGCCTCCTTCCAGCTCACGCAGGTAAAGATAGCCGAAATGGCAACCATGGTTCGGGCTGCGAGAAACTTATATTATGAAGCGGCTTCGTCGGTTGACCGCGGAATCATAGACCAGGGCCTTATTGCCATGGCCAAATGGTATGCAGGGGATGCGGGGGTAAGGTGTGCAGAAATGGCGCTTCAGTTGCACGGTGGTTATGGTTATCTGGATGAATACAAAGTCCAGAGGATTTATCGCGATGCCAAGATTGTCGATATTTGGGAAGGGACCAAAGAGATAGAAAAGCTTGTGGTGGCCAGAGCTGTCCTGCAACAATGAGGTCTTACCATTTGAAGGTGGAGAAGGAGTTCTATGACAGTGGATTATGACCCGACGCTTCTCAGCGATCCAAATTATACATTCGGTGTCCTCTGCTCAGAGTTTTATGACCGGGTTGGTGAAAAGGCCGCTGAGATCATCATGAGAGTCTGCTACCAAAGGGGATTGACATTAGGCAAGGGGCTTGGCAAAAAAGGAGAGAAGTCCTTTGAGGATGCTGTTGAGTTGTTTGTAGCAGCCTCGGAGAAGACTAAAACACCGGCCCAACTCATCTCCCTTGAAAAGAATGCCGCTGTATTCCAGGGGAATGGTTGTCCCTTGGGATTAAAGGGTAGGGGACGGGCTATCTGTGAGATGATGATGAGTCTGGACCGAGGTATTATTGAGGAAGCATCCGGTCAGAAGGTCAAGATCAAGGTAATTAAAACCATGGCTGCAGGAGATGATTTTTGTGAGGTCCTTTTTGAAGTGGAGGGATAAAAAAGAATGGACCCCCATCGCTTTACCGTCTATGACATGGTGAAAAGGAATGGAAGGCATTTCAAAGACGCCGTTGCCTTGGCCTCTCACCAGGAGCGGATGACCTTCGGTGAATTTCTCAAAAAGGTTCAAGCACTCTCCGCAGGTTTATTCAGAGAAGGAATCCACCCCGGAGATCGCCTCGCCGTCCTCGCCCAAAATAGTCCCAGCTACTTTTTATTGTTGTGCGCTGCTGCAGCGACAGGATCTATTCTGATTCCCATCAACTGGCGACTTTCAAAGGAGGAGATTCAACACATCCTCTTAGACTCAGCCCCTAAGGCGATCTTTTTTGATGCGGAGTTTAAGGAACTGGCTGCTTCTTTTAAAACGAGCTCTGAATCTTTGAGAAAATTCTTCAACCTTGGGAATGGCCAAGGAGACTCCATCCCTTTCACCGAATTGATCGTCAATGATCCATTCCAAGAGGTTGATCTCAACGGCAATGAACCTTATCTCCTTCTCTACACAGCAGCGGTCCAGGGAAAACCGAGGGGAGCCATTCTGAGTCAGAATAATGTGGTCTTCTGCAATGTGCAGGCCATCGGCACAATGGGACTGAACTCAAAAGACACCTATTTAACATTTCTGCCCCTGTTTCATATCGCTGGTCTGGCCCTGGCATTTTCAGTCTTTCATGCTGGGGGTAAAAACATCATCCTCTCAAAATTCGATCCCAAAGTGATTGCCAAGGTGATCGATCAAGATAGGGTGACGGTCATGGGGAGTTTCCCTCCTATTTTAAGTCAGCTGATGGACGAGGCATTGAGTGGGGGGAGTGATCTCACCTCCCTGAGACATGTCGTGGGGATCGAAGCCCCGGAGACGATCAGGAGATTTCAAGAAACCTTCCGTGGACAGTTCTGGTTGGCATATGGTCAAACCGAAACCATGGGGTTGACCAGTCTCTTCGTCGATCCTGAAAAACCAGGCTCTGCCGGAAGACCGGGACTTCTGACGGAGATCAGGATCGTGGATGAATACGATCGGGAATTGGAACAAGAAAAGAATGGAGAGATCTTGGTGAGAGGCCCTCTGGTATTTCAAGGTTATTGGAAACAGGAGGAGTTGACAAGATATACCTTCCGTGAGGGGTGGCATCATACTGGAGATATCGGACGGTCGGACCAGGAAGGCTCATTGTGGTTTTCTGGAAGAAAGGTGGAAAAAGAGCTCATTAAGCCGGGTGGTGAGAACGTCTACCCTGCTGAGGTGGAGAAGACGATTTTAGAACACCCCGCCGTTGAAAAGGCAGTGGTCTTTGGCGTTCCGGATCCCAAGTGGGGAGAGGCCATCAAGGCGGTCTGTCAATTGAAACCAGGTGAGAATCTAGAGGTCCAGGAGTTGATCGATTTTGTGGCCCATCGAATCGCTCGCTATAAGAAGCCCCATCATGTCACCTTCGCTGAAGAATTGCCTCTGTGCAAGGATGGGACGCCAGACAGAGCTAGGGTTAAAGATTTATATGATACCTCAGCAACCCACGAGATCTCGGAAAAAGTTCAAAATTAGCGATTCCACAATTTTATTGAATGTTTTGTTGTCGGGCTCGCTCCCCATGAGAAAAGTGATTTTTTGGAGAAGCCGGCCATTTTTGACTCTTTCCCAATTTACAGGCTGAATTTTCTCAAATTTTTCTCTTGACAAAAATCGGGCCTTTTGGTAATAAGTTTTTCGAACGATCATTCGGTAACAAAGAAATAAGTATCGATCCTGCCTGAACGGGGGTTTTCAGGCAGGGCGAAGGTGGGGGACATTTGATTGCGATGATTCACTCTTCATCATCGCAGATCAATATTTTTTATTTCCTGATAACATTTTACTTGATTCTTCACTCCTCGTAAATCTGATTATGATGAAGTATCGGTCTGTGGTGCCCCTGCGCCAGTGAGCTTGATAAATGCCATTATAAATAAAGCGAACGAACACTAGCTCGTTTTTATGATCAAATGCTTGATCATCATTGAACGATAAATCCATGGGGAAAACGATGTTAAAAGTAGAGGGGATTCATCTCAGTTTCGGCGGTGTACAGGTATTAACGCAAATCAGCTTTGAGATGGAGGAAAGATCCATCTATGCCATTATCGGGCCGAACGGGGCGGGAAAGACTTCATTAGTCAACTGCATCAATGGATTTTATCGGCCTCAGAAAGGTGGCATTTACTATAAGGATCATCAAATTAACAAGCTCCCATCACACCGGATTGCCAAATTAGGGGTTGGGAGAACCTTTCAACAAATTGAACTGTATACGGGCCTGACGACGGTGGAAAACCTTCTGGCAGGGAGGCACATGCTCTTTAAATCAGGTATGGTGACAGGGGCTCTTTTCTATGGAAAGGCTCGAAGAGAGGAGGTGATTCATCGAAGAGCAGTAGAAGAGATCATCGACCTTTTAGAAATGGAAGCCATTCGAGACGAGGTCGTTGGTAATCTCTCCTACGGACTTCGAAAGCGGGTTGAATTGGGAAGGGCTCTGGCGATGGAGCCCAAGTTGCTTGTTTTGGATGAGCCCATGGCCGGGATGAATGTTGAAGAAAAGGAGGACATGGTACGATTTGTCCTCGACATATACGACCTCAAAGGAACATCCATTCTGCTGATTGAGCACGATATGGGTGTCGTCATGGATATCAGCCAAAAAGTCATTGTCCTTGACTTTGGGATCAAGATTGCAGAGGGGACTCCCAGCGAGATCGCTAAGAATCCTGAAGTCATTAAAGCTTACCTTGGAACGAAGGGAACGAAGGCAGCATAGAGAAAGATAGAAAAAATGACCCATCCTTTTAAAGAGGAGCATCTGAGTTTATGAAAGCAGATACATTACCAAAGCTTTTGTTAGAGAATTACCAAAAGTATGGTGCCAATAAGGTAGCAATGCGTCGAAAGGATTTAGGTCTCTGGTATGAGTATACATGGAAAGATAGCTACGAAAACGTCAAATATTTTTTCTACGGTTTGCTTAGCCTGGGCCTTAAACCCCAGGACAAAGTCGCCATTATCGGAGAAAATGACCCTGAATGGTACTGGTCAGAATATGCGGCACAAGCAGCTCATGCCATCCCATTCGGTATTTTCGTTGATTCTCATCACGAAGAGTTGAAATACTATTTGGAGCATTCCGACAGTACCATTGTTGTAGCCCATGATCAGGAGCAGACAGATAAATGTTTGGGTTTAATCGATGAACTTCCCAAGATCAAGAAGATTATTTATTGGGATCCGAAAGGGCTGTGGACCTACGAGGATGATCGAATCGTTTATTTCTATGATGTGATTAAATTGGGCAAGGAGTATGAGAAAGCACACCTGGGTCTCTTTGAGGAAATGGTGGAGAAGACCAATGAGGATGATATTGCCTGTTTCTGTTACACCTCCGGGACCACTGGGCTTCCAAAAGCGGCGATGCTTTGCCATTCGGGTATCATCGAGACCGCTCGAAATTGGTTTGCCATCGATCCCTGGCATCCCACCGATGAGTATCTTTCCTACCTTCCTCCGGCCTGGGCGGCAGAACAGTTTTTAGGAATTACAGGCGGAATGTTGAGCGCGATCACAGTCAATTTTCCTGAAAGGGCTGAGACAGTTCAGGAAAACATGCGGGAAATGGGGCCTCAAATCGTCTTTTACAGTTCCCGTCTCTGGGAGAGTACTGCCTCCTTGGTTCAGGCAAAGATTACAGATACCATCAAGATAAAAAGATTCCTTTATAATCTCTTTATGCCAATAGGGAATAAAGTGGCCGATATGCGCTTTGATAAGAAGAACCCCAACCTTTTATGGAGAAGCCTCCGTTTTCTGGGTGAATGGATGGTTTATCGACCCCTCAGGGACAAGATCGGGATGCGAGATATCCGATACGGCTATTCTTCAGGAGCAGCCATCAGCCCAGAAATGATCCGGCTCTTTCATGCCATGGGAGTCAACTTGAAATCGCTCTATGGTCTCAGTGAAACAGGGATTAATGTGATCGGCCGTGATGAAAATTTCAGTCCTGATGTGACGGGTAATGCACTTCCCAACTCTGAAGTAAAGGTCAATGAGGATGGGGAAATTGTCATTCGCAGCAAGAGTATGCTCAGGGGGTACTATAAAAATCCAGGCGCTTATGAAGAGAAGGTAAAAGAGGGATGGTTTCATACCGGCGACTTCGGATATATCGATGAGAAAAACCGTTTAACCGTCATCGATCGGATTGAGGATATGAGAGAGTTAAGGACGGGAACTAAGTTTTCACCCCAGTTTACCGAAATTCGGTTGAGGTTTTCTCCCTATATTAAGGATGGCCTGACTCTTGGTGGCAAGGACAGAGATTTCGTTTCAGCGATTATTAATATCAATTTTGAAAATGTGGGCAAGTGGGCAGAAGCAAGACATATTGCTTACACAACCTTTGTTGATCTTTCTCAGAAGGAACAGGTCTATGACCTCATCTTACAATACATCCAACGGATCAACAAAGTCCTTCCCGAAGGGGCGAGAATAAAAAAGTTTGTTAATCTTCATAAGGAATTCGATGCCGATGAAGCGGAACTCACAAGAAGCAGGAAGATCAGAAGATCCTTTGTCGAAGA
>Ga0315282_10010392_pt1 | contig 14608 bp, 9 predicted proteins | sample YL17G07_20_MG_FD_203693 | JGI IMG/M metagenome (GOLD analysis project Ga0315282, IMG submission 203693) | Sediment microbial communities from Yellowstone Lake, YNP, Wyoming, USA - YL17G07_20 | ecosystem: Environmental > Aquatic > Freshwater > Lake > Sediment | place: USA: Wyoming | collected...
TGTGCTCAACAAGAACCTCGAAATCTAATCAAATTTCGAGGTTTCTTCTTTCTGGGAACTTTGACAGTTGCATGTAACGTTTTTCCGACGTAACTTTAAAGGAGTTTTCTTTTCCGAGTGATAAGTGATCGAAATTCAGATTGTTAGCGGGGCAGCTTAAGACAGCGTCGTCATTGGGGTTTTAAACTGCTTTGGATCCAAGGGGTTATTCCACTTGGGCAGAGAATCAACCTTTCCAGGCTTTGTCGGTATGTACTGAAGAAAGACCGTGAAGAAGGGGTGAAACGCCTCACCCGGATCGAGCAGTATCTTGACGAATGGCGAATTCAATGGCGATAATGAACTTGGAGGTGGTTCTGAAGAAGCTCTTTTCGATTTCCTGTCTGGTTGCCGTAGGAGCAATCCTGATGGCCGTTCAGAGCGGCTGCTCGCAGCCTGCTGCTGTCTCGTATTTGACCAAGATCGACCACAGCCGCAGCGCATCCAAGGCTGATCCCAAAAAGGACGCCCCCACAAGGGTGGACGCAGGAACGGCTTGGTCCATAGACCGGTATGGCCGCTCGGTGCAGAGGTATGCAAATCGGTATGACCTCGACTGGCGGCTCGTTCTGGCGGTGATGAAGCGCGAGTCTCGTTTTTCGCCAGAAGCAGTTAGCCACAAAGGGGCTTACGGCCTTATGCAGATCATGCCGTTGACGCAACAAGAGCTCGCCGGGAAGCTGGGTGTGAACGACCTTCAGACCCCCCTCAACAACATCAGAGCAGGTACGTTTCACCTCTGGTCCCTGTACCAGGCGTTCGACCAGGCGGACGACGAGAACCGCATCAAGCTGACGCTGGCTGCCTACAATGCGGGACTGAACAGAATCCTCGACGCTCAGGATGTCGGCGTCTACCTGGGCGACGACCCAAACGATTGGGAGTCCGTCAGGGCTGCTCTCCCACTTCTTTCCAGACGATATTCAACACTTCACGGTAGGATCTGGCAGAGTGGAAAGCCTCGAGCAGGCTACTTCAGCGACTGGCGACAGACTCAGGCTTACGTCGACACGATCGTGTCCTACTACGACGAGTATCAACTCGCTCTGAAGTAGACCCGGACGGAGCGGGCGATTCGACAATTCCAGCCCGACATTCCTTCACGTTCCTTCTGCCAAACCTGCAGAGGACATCTTCTTTGAAGGTGAAGGGATTGAATCTTATCAGCGATCATCCTCCCTAACTGGCGCCGCCGGAACGATCCGGCAAATCTTTCGTCAAACAGTATTGAAACTCCCTCGGACATTCAATATATTGGGGGCAGATGACCAGTTACGAGCCTAGACATATTCGTGCCACTGAACTCTACGGGGATTTCTGGTTCAACTCCGAGCCGATATCCATCAGTGCTCTGAAGGGGTATGTCCTGCTGCTTGATTTCTGGGACTACGCCTCAGCGAGCTGCATTCGTTCCCGGCCGTATCTCAATGAGTGGTACCGTCGGTACAAGGATTTTACGTTTGTGGTCGTCGGCATTCATGCGCCCGAATTCAAATTCGGAAGAGATCCGGAGAACATCCAGCGAGCGATCAAAAGGGAGGGTATCGAGTACCCCGTTGTGATGGATAACGACGCGATTATCTGGACGGCCTACTCGAGCCGTGTTTGGCCGACGAGGTATCTTGTCGATAAAGAGGGCTATGTCCGTTATTGCCAAGAGGGTGAAGGAAGCTACGAGCAATTCGAGCGTGCAATTCAATCGTTGCTTGCTGAAGCCGGATACCACGGCGCCATGCCTGAACTGATGGAGCCGCTTCGAGAGATTGACCAGCCGGGAGCGATCTCGTTCCGGCCGACCGGTGAGGTCCGGCTCGGCTACCTGAAAGGGACGCTGGGCAACGCAGAGGGTTATGGGCCTGAATCGACAATCGAATATGACAACGAAGGCCTGCACCTGCCGGGACGAGTCTACTTGAAGGGAAAATGGTACAACGAGAAAGAGTCCGTGAGGTTTGACGGGGAGGCTCAGGAGGAGGGGCGTGTGTCCCTTGTCTACGAGGCAGTCGAAGCGAACTCGATTCTCGACGCCGAGCATCGCTCTCCTTGCAGAGTATTCGCTCTGCAAGACGGGAAACCGCTCACGAAAGCCACCGCGGGCGCCGACATCGCGTTTGACGGTGAGGGAAAAAGCCTCCTGGTCGTGGACAAGCCGCGCATGTTTCAGATCGTTCGGAACGCCGAGTTCGGTCAACACGAGCTCGGATTCTTTACCAACTCCCCCGGGCTTGCTCTGTACGCCTTCAGCTTCGGCACAGGCGTGATACCGGAGCTTGTCTCGAACAACTAACTCTCCCGTAGCGGTTCCGCGGAACCTGATCCTTCCTTCTCATTCATCGATTGTCATTTCTGGTCTTGAGTTGACCGATGGACGCTGAAGCCTCATCGACAGCTTGCATGAGGAATGTGCTTTTAGTACTATTCGGCAGGGAGGACACCATATGTCGCCTCCAAAGACTGCTGTAACCGCTCACGCGGACCTGTCGGACACCCGAAGCGTTTCCGTTAGTGAACGATGGTTGAAGACAGGTCACCCGCGTTCAAGTAGGGCTGAAACATACAATGTTCCCATTGATGACCCCACGCTTCCGGCAGAGCCGGGGGCTTGGGGTTTTTGTTTTGAGGGGCTGGCCATCATATCAACATCAGGAGGGAGGAGGCCATGAAACGAAGCATTGTGTTGATCGCATCTATCCTCTGGATAATTCCCTGCATTCTCGCAGCACAGACAGAATCTGCAAACCTGATCAAGAACGGTGACTTCGAGAAGTTCACGGGGGACGAGCCGGTCGATTGGGAAACCTCCAATATCCCTGGGAGCTTGACCGTGGTTTCGCCGGATCGGCTGTCTCACGGCGGGACGAAGGGCGTCAGGTGCGATGTCAAAGACTTCTTCGGCACGAAGATCGCCGGTTACGTCTACCAGAAGAACATCCGGCTCACCGGGAGGAACCTGCAGCTCTCCGGCTACTATCTCATGCACTCGACGGGCAAGGATGCAGGCGTGATCATCATTTGCTTTGTGAGCCCGGGAGGTGCCACGCTCGGAACGGCTGAAGAATACTTCCGGGAGAGCAATAAGGATTTCGCCCACTTTACGAAAGACGTAGAGGCTCCGGCGGACGCTGCGACGTGCCACGTGCGCCTGACCATCCTGAGCGACCCGGAGGCTGAGACACTGCATGCAGGTTCGTACGTGATCTTCGATGACGTGAAGCTCGTCGTCGTTCAGCCAAAGCTACAGCCGGTCGGTCAGTAGAAGATTCTACCCGGAGAACTCGCGGCTGAGCATGGAGATGCTCTCGTTGAGCTGAACATTGCGACGATTCATTCTTAGAGCCGTCGGCTCGCGCGCCGGTCACAGGAACGTGTGATGCCGAGTCCCTCGAGACCTTCCCCGCATTTTAGTTCCCGTTGTACCACAGCTCAAGGCCTCGCTCTTCCTCTGCCCTGCCTTGTATTTCCGTCGTTTTTTGGATATTTTGTTTGACGAATTGCCAATTGAAACGAGGCATTTTGATGAATTGCGTCCGCATCCACGAGCATGGAGGCGTGGAGAAGCTTCTCTACGAAAACGCGCCGGTCCCCAAGATCGTGGCCGACGAGGTTCTCGTGAATGTCAAAGCCACTTCGATCAATCATCTCGATCTCTGGGTAAGGGACGGCCTGCCGGGAGTGCGCTTTCCCTTGCCTATGATCCCGGGCGTCGATGCAGCAGGGGTCGTGGCGGAGAAAGGAGAGGCTGTCCGGCACGTCAATGTGGGCGATCGTGTGGTTGTCGCGCAGGGGATCTCGTGCGGCCACTGCATCCACTGCCTGAACGGGAACGACAACCTGTGCAGGGAGTACAAACTGATCGGAGAGCATCGTGACGGTGCTGACGCGGAATACATCGCGGTCCCCGGGCGGAACGTCATTCCCCTCAGTGAGGCGATCAGCTTCGAGTCGGCGGCTGCCTGTGCGCTCGTGTTCCTCACAGCCTGGCAGATGATCGCAGACAAGGCGAAGGTGCGCCCCGGCGACGATGTGCTCGTGATCGGGGCGAGCAGCGGTGTCGGGAGCGCCGGGGTTCAGATCGCGAAGCTCTTCGGAGGCCGCGTCATCGCGACAACCAGCTCCAACGAGAAAGCTTCGAAGGTCAAGGAGCTCGGGGCCGATGACGTCATCAACTACAAGGAACAAAATGTCCTCGAGGAGGTCCGGCGCCTGACCGGCAAGAAAGGCGTGGAGGTGGTCTTCGACCATGTCGGCAAGAGCGTGTGGGAGGAGAGCATCAAGTGCCTCACGAAGGGGGGACGGCTCGTCACGTGCGGGGCGACGTCCGGTTCCGAGGTCGTGACGGATCTCCGCTACGTCTTCTACAAGCAGCTGCAGATCCTCGGATCGACGATGGGCAGGAAGGGAGACCTGAGCACGATCTTTAAATTGATCGAAGAGGGGAAACTGAAACCCGTGATCGACCGTGTCCTGCCGTTGAGTGAAGTGCGTGAAGCTCACCGGATCGTCGAGGCGGGCAGACACTTCGGCAAGATCGTGCTCCTTCCTTGAACGATCAATTTCCTTGACAAGACGACAAAAATGTCGCATACTCGTTTGCAATGAAGATTGATGCATTGAAATGGGTCGATGATGGTCTGCCTATGCTCGAGTCAGGCATGTGGACAGAGCAGAAATATCTGACCCTCTTCACTTACCTGGAGATCGTCTCCACCGGTATGAAGAAGGTGTGGGGGAGAAGAATATATGTTGACCTCTATTCGGGTCCAGGCTGTACCCGAATAGAGGGGACAACGAGGGTTCTGAAAGGCTCTCCTCTTATCGCCCTAAGTGTTAAGAGTCTATTCGACAAATACCTTTTCTGTGAGATGATCCCTCAGAGCGTTGAAGCACTCAAGAAGAGAGTGACAAACCTCAAGCCCTCGGCAGAGGTCACGTACCTCCCTGGAGACTGCAACGAATGCGTCGATGACATCGTTGCTCAGATTCCGGAGCCGTCAAAGTCAAATACGGTATTGACATTCTGTTTCGTTGATCCATTCGATTTAAGCATTCAGTTCAAGACGTTGCGTAAACTGGCTGACGCGAGAAGAATCGACTTCATGGTGTTACTGGCTCTATTCATGGATGCGAATAGGAATGAGAAGCACTATACAAGCCTAGAGAACAAGAAGGTCGACCTCTTCTTGGATTCATCCCGATGGAGAGACGAATGGAGCGAGTATAAGGCAAAAGACGATAGCTTCCCAAGATTCCTCGCACACGAATTCGAAATGAGGATGATAGAGATTGGATATCTGAAGAGCACCCAAAACACGAAGGAATTTCGATCATCAGAAAAGAACCTTCCTCTTTATCACCTCGCCTTCTTTTCTCGCAGTCAGCGGGGTTACGACTTCTGCAAAAAGGGTACCTCTTACAGCACCCCCCAGATACCACTAGATTTCAAGGTCGTCACAAAAGGGAGCTAACATGGCTCAGCGATCCTCGATTGAATGGACCGAGGCTACCTGGAACCCGGTGACCGGGTGCAGCAAGATCAGCCCTGGCTGTGCGCATTGCCTTGATCCATCAACTAGGGTCTTGATGGCCGATTGGACATCTCGCCCGATTAAGCACCTGAGAGAAGGCAACGTAATTGTCGCTTTCAATGAAGGATCAGAAGGCGTTGGGCTGAACAAGGTTTACGAGAAAGCGACTGTTGAACGGTTGTGGTGGTCAACAAAGCCTGCTGTGCGAATTGAGACCGATGACGGAGGAGTTATCGTGGCTTCATTAGACCACAAATTTCTAAAGCCTCCACGCGGCTGGTTTAAAGCAGGTAACGCGAGAGTGCTACAAACACGCATTAGACGGGTTGCGTGTGCAGAGCCTGCGGAAGGCATGAGCGATGACTACTGCGCGGGATACATTGCCGGAGCAACCGATGGCGACGGCACTATGAGTGAAGGCGAGGATGGGAAGCAGTACAGGGAGAAACAATGGTATTGGAGGGTAGCTGTCTCAGGTAGACAAACGGAATTCATTGAAAGGCTCATTTCGTGTGCTTCGCATTTCGGCGTGCGTCTTCAAAAGAAGGTTTTCAATGGTGGGACAGGGTGTGAAATGATCAAGGTAGAAACGCGCAGGGGGGAGGACATCCGAAAACTGTCCTCACTCTGGGAACGCTCGAACCTTGAGTTCTCGAAAGGATATCTAGCCGGCATCTTCGACGCGGAGGGTCACTTCGGGAAGTCAGGGGGATCCATACCCACATCCCTAAGAATAGCTAACACGGACGTGGCACTCCTCAACGCGATTGTTGAGCATGGACGGCGTCTCGGACATGAGTTCAGGATAGAGAACTTCCACGGAAGCCACTGCAAGACAGCACGGCTTTATGGGTCGTTAGATGAAATCGGAAGGTTTCTTGGCGAAACGCGGCCAGCCCTGAGCTATAAGAAGCAGGCTCAGTTTGGATGTCGAATCGAAGGACGAACGCCCACGGTGGTCTCAGTGAAGTATCTCGGCGAACAGGAGCTTGTGGACATCCAGACATCAAAACGGACATTCATTGCAAACGGATATCTGACTCACAACTGCTACGCTGAACGCATGGCTGTTCGCCTGCAGGCGATGGGCTCCCAACGGTACCGCAATGGATTCAAGGTAACCCTTCAAGAGGACATCGCAGAGTTGCCGCTGGAATGGAAGCAGCCGAGGGTGATTTTCGTGAACTCCATGAGCGACCTATTTCACAAGCAAATCCCTAGCGACTTCATAGTCAAAATCTTCGACACGATGAGACATGCAGATTGGCACACCTTCCAAATTCTGACAAAGAGATCCGATCGGTTGTTGAGCCTCGCTCCGTATCTGCCGTGGCCTGAGAATGTCTGGATGGGCGTGAGTGTCGAGTCCCCGCGTTATACCTCCCGCATTCGGCATCTGCTCAAGGTGCCCGCGGCAGTGAGATTCTTGTCGCTCGAACCCCTTCTAGCACCAATTCCGAGGGTCCCGCTCAGAGGGATAGATTGGGTAATCACAGGAGGCGAGTCGGGACCCGGTGCACGCGAAATGAAGCCGGAATGGGTGCGTCAAATCAGGGAGCGTTGCGAGGAAGCGGGCGTGGCTTTCTTCTTTAAGCAGTGGGGCGGGGTGAACAAGAAAGCTGCTGGTCGGGTTCTGGATGGTAAAAAGTACGATGAAATGCCCACGCCAAGACTGCGCCAGAAAAGCCCTGTCCTCCCGCTAGCCGAACTTCAGGCTGTATGATGTGAGGGAGGGCTGGCTCAATCTCATGGTTTGAACGCCGGTTGCGCTTCCGAACATTCTTTACTAAGTTCTGGCGTGGCGATTTGAGTGACAGCTTGCGGCCACGTTAAATCCCGCTGCAAAGGTTCGTTTCTCCGAAAGCGGGACCCCGTTGAGCGGGGCAAGTTGCTAAAGCGTCGGTAACGAGTATCTGACATCCCCGGCGCCGATGCCGGGTTTTTTGTTGCTCTGTCGACGACCCGATGTTTCAATGGCCTAATGACCCGATGAACAAGTCCTTCCTCGACATACTGAAGGAAAAGATCATCGTCTTCGACGGTGCGACGGGAACGCACATCCAGGGCCAGAACCTCACGCCGGACGACTTCGGCGGCGAGCATCTGAACGGCTGCAACGAATACCTCGTTGTGTCGAAACCCTCCGCGGTCGAGAATGTTCACCGGGACTATCTCGATGCCGGCTGTGACGTCATCGAGACGGATACGTTCGGCGGCACACCGATCGTTTTGGTAGAATATGGTCTCGCAGAGCAGGCCTATGACCTGAACCTCAAGGCCGCCCGGATCGCCAAGCGAATGGCCTCCGACTTTTCTCAGAGTGGTCACCCCCGCTTTGTGGCCGGCTCGATGGGTCCGACGACCAAGCTTCCGTCGCTTGGACACATCTCGTTCAAGGAGATGTCGGCCGCCTACTCCATCCAGGCCAAGGGTTTGGTAGAAGGTGGTGTCGATCTCCTCGCCCTCGAGACGTGCCAGGACGTTCTTCAGATCAAGGCTGCACTCTGCGGCATCTTTGACTGGTTCCAGCAGGCGAAGCGCCGCGTTCCGATCATCGTCTCCGTGACGGTTGAGACGGTTGGCACGATGCTCCTCGGGACGGAGATCTCGGCGGCTCTCACGTCGATCGAGCCGTACGATGTCGACGTGATCGGCATGAACTGCGCGACCGGCCCGAGGGAGATGTCGGACCACGTCCGCGTTCTTTCCTCGAGCAGTCCGAAACCGATCTTCGTGATGCCGAACGCCGGCCTCCCGGAAAATGTCGGCGGTGTGGCACACTATCACCTCTCTCCGGAGGAGCTCGTCCAGTATCTCTCTCATTTCGTGAAAGACCTGGGTGTTCAGATCGTCGGCGGATGCTGCGGCACAACGAAGGAGCACATTCGTCAGCTCGTGAAGGCCGTCGGCCATCTCTCTCCCAAAGAGCGAAAGTATGAGTTCGTGGCCAGCGCTTCCAGTCTCTACCAATCCGTACCGTTCCACATCGTCCCGCCCCCGATCCTTATCGGCGAGCGGACGAACGCGAACGGAAGCAAGCTGTTCCGGGATCTCCTTCTGAGGGAGGACTGGGAGGGGATGGTGGCGATGGGTCGCGAGCAGGTGAACGAGCAGGCCCATATGCTTGATGTCTGCGTTGCGTATGCGGGTCGTGACGAGGCGGCCGATATGCGGGAGCTCATCTCGCGCTTCAACACCCAGATCGCCATTCCGATGGTCATCGATTCGACGGAGGCGCCCGTCATCGAGGAGGCGCTCCAGCGCATCGGCGGGAAGGCGATCGTGAATTCCATCAATCTCGAGGATGGCGAGGGGCGGCTGGAGCGGATCGTCTCGCTCTGCAAACGCTACGGCGCGGCGGTGATCGCTTTGACGATCGACGAGCAGGGGATGGCGAAAACCGCCCAGGCCAAGCTTGCAGTCGCAAGGCGCATCTACGACCTCGTTGTGCGGAAGCACGGTATGGAGGCGCGCGATCTCATCTTCGATACACTGACCTTCACGCTCGGCTCGGGCGACGAAGAGTTTCGTCGCGCCGCTCTTGAGACAATCGAGGCGATCCGCCTCATCAAGAGGGAATTCCCGGACGTCCACACCAGCTTGGGGGTGAGCAACGTGTCGTTCGGGCTTTCGCCTCAGACGCGGCACGCGCTGAACAGCGTGTTCCTGCACTACGCCGTCGAGGCCGGACTGGATATGGCGATCGTGCACGCTTCGAAGATCATGCCGCTCTTCAAGATCGACGAACGAGGCAGGGAGCTCTCCCGCCAGCTCGTGTTCGATGAGCGGAGGTTTGAAGGCGAAGGGCCGGCGCGCGTGTGCACCTACGATCCGCTCTCCGAGCTCATGGCATACTACGCGGGACGGAAAGCCGAGGTGCCATCCCTCTCCGCCGTCGTCGGGAAGACGATCGAGGATCGACTCAAGAATCGCATCATCGACGGGAACAAATCCGGCCTGCAGGCAGACCTTGACGAGGCCCTCAAGAAATACCGGCCGCTCGACATCATCAATGTCATCCTCCTCGGCGGGATGAAGGTCGTCGGGGAGTTGTTCGGGTCGGGCCAGATGCAGCTTCCGTTCGTGCTCCAATCCGCGGAAGCGATGAAGGCGGCGGTTTCGTGTCTCGAGCCGTTCATGGAGAAAAAGGAAGGGAGTCAGAAGGGGACGCTGGTCATCGCGACGGTCAAAGGGGACGTGCACGACATCGGCAAGAATCTCGTCGACATCATCCTCACGAACAACGGCTACCGGGTGATCAACCTCGGCATCAAGTGCCCCATTGAGACGATGCTTCATGCGGCCGAGGAGCATCGAGCGGATGCGATCGGGATGAGCGGGCTCCTCGTCAAATCGACGCTGGTGATGAAGGAGAACCTCGGCGTGATGAACGAACGCGGCATTACGATGCCGGTTATCCTTGGCGGCGCGGCGCTGACGAGGCGATATGTTGAAGGCGAGCTTCGTCCACTGTATCAGGGGGATGTCCATTACGCAAACGACGCGTTCGACGGGCTTCGCTTCATGGAGACAATCAGGAGCGGCAGTAGAGGTAGTCGTCTTCAATTGAAGACGGACGCGAAAGAGGAAGATGCGCTCACCGGTGCCGAGGCGAAGATCGCCCTGGCGATGGAGGAGCAGCGATCGGACAGTGCTCGTGCCGCGGCCAGAGGAAACCCGCAGATCTCCGTCGCTCTCCAGCCTTCCCGATCAGGTGTCGGAATTAATATCCCAATCCCTGTCCCACCGTTCTGGGGCTCCAGGATCGTTGAAGAGATCTCGCTCGACGAGGTATTCCAATACGTCAATGAAGCCGCGTTGATCCGAGGCCAGTGGCGAGTGGTCAGGGGGTCGATGAGCGGCGAGGAATACACGAAGCTCCTCGACGAGCAAGTCTATCCCGACTTCAAGAAGCTCAAGGAGGAAATCAAGCTAAAGAAGCTCCTGGAGCCGAAGGTCGTCTACGGATACTTCCCCTGCCAGTCGGAGGGGGATGACCTCATCGTGTACCATCCGCCGGACGAGAATCTGACGCCAAATTCGAAATCCCAAATCCGAAATCCGAAATTGCGTGAGTGGCTCAGGTTCACCTTCCCGCGCCAGGCAGGCGATCGGCATCTCTGCATCGCGGATTTCTTCGCCTCTCTCGAATCTGGGGAACTGGATGTGCTCGCTTGCCACGTGGTGACCGTCGGTCGGAACGCGTCGGAGCATTCGAAGAAACTGTATACTGCAAATAGTTACAAAGATTACCTATATTTCCACGGCCTGAGCGTTGAAAGCGCGGAGGCGGTGGCGGAGCTCTGGCACAAGCGCATACGGGAGGAGCTCGGGATCGCGGGGAAGGACGCGGCGGAGATCAAGAGGCTCTTTAGCCAGGGATATCAGGGATCGCGCTACAGCTTCGGCTATCCAGCATGCCCCAATCTGGAAGACCAGGTGAGGCTGTTTGCGCTCCTGCTGCCAGAGAGGATCGGCGTCACGTTGACAGACGAGTATCAGATGGAGCCTGAGCAGTCGACCTCGGCGATCGTCGTTCATCATCCGGCGGCGCGGTATTTTAATGTGAAGTGAGGCCGGCGGCTGAGCGCCGCTTGACGGTTCACGATTTACTATTCACTGTTTACCAACTCATCACACGAACTGAACATGCCTAACCTTCTTCTCTTACGTCACGGCGAATCACGATGGAACCTCGAGAACCGTTTTACCGGCTGGACCGACGTTCCGCTCTCTCCGAAAGGTGAACAGGAGGCGCATGAAGCGGGGGAAAAACTGAAATCATACAAATTCGACAAGGCCTTTACGTCTGTCCTGAAGCGTGCGATCGACACGCTGAACATCGTGCTGAAGATCATCGGCCAGGAGAACATCCCGATCGAATACGATAAGGCCTTGAACGAGCGACACTATGGGGCGCTCCAGGGCTTGAACAAAGCCGAGACCGCCAAGAAGTACGGCGACGCGCAGGTGAAGCTCTGGCGGCGGAGCTATGACGTGGCACCGCCGAAGGAGGTCACGGAGCTCAATCCGCTCGGCATGAGCGAGAGCCTGAAGGACACGGCCGCTCGGACGCTTCCGTACTTTGAGTCGAAGATCATTCCCGAAGTCAGGGCTGGGAAGCACATCCTGGTCTCCGCTCACGGCAACAGCTTGCGCTCTATCGTGATGAAGCTCGACAATCTCACGAGGGAGCAGGTGATCGAGCTTAATATTCCGACGGGTGTGCCCTTACTCTACGTCTACGACAAGGCGGGCAACATCCTCGAGCACCGGTACCTGTAGTCAGCCCCCCAGAGAATCAGAAGGCACGATCCCATCCGGGGAGCATGCCTTTGTTTTTCTGCCTCGCTCCCTCGAAGCAAGGAGTTCTTCAAGTAGTTGCTGCGCCGAATCTCACCTTCAGGAAGGTGGCCGCGCGGCCGCGCATTTTTCTTGACTCTTTCGTAGAAGTTCACCAAGATTCGCACAGATTCTTCCCCAGCACCGTGCATCATATCGGAGGCCAAAATGTCGCACCGCTGGTCTCGTCCCTGCCTCGTCCTGGCAATCCTCATTCCAAGCTTCGTCTTTGCCCAAGTTCGCATCCGTGAGAGGGTGGAAATCAGCCCGCACCCAAAGCCTGCAACTGCCACCAATGCCGCAAGTCCTGGAACAAATTGTCAGTTGAGTACAACTACGGAGCGACGATCTGGACGTTTCCGGGTGGATCAGTAACCCTTTCTGCCTATCTTGACGGTGAGTTGATACAGCAGAACAGCATCCCGGTCAGCTGTCAATGCAGAATGTATCTTCCATTTTGGGTGACGTTGTTTGATAACTTCGATCTTGCGGCTGGCAACAATAGGATCGCTCATGGCGAATCCAACTCGTTCCAATTGTCGGGCACTCTCTTGAACCTTTGTTCGCCGACTGTCTGGCACCCGGAGGTGCAGACGACGTTGACGATCACGTCGGGGAGTGAGCTTGGTCAGTTAGTTGATCAGAGCGGTCAGCCATTAGGCAGCAGCGTCACGAGAAAGGGATCGGAGCTGAGCCGGGTTCGTTTTGCTGCAGATGGAGAGCAGCCGCGAGATCCAGAGGGGACTGTCGTCGTAGAGGCTTCAAGTCGTGGGATTACAAAGACAGTGACGTTTACGGTCTTGAGGACAGCGCCACTGGTGGATCATTTTGCGATCACACTGGAGCACGACGAGATTGCATTCACCGAGACGTCGAAGATCTTCGTCCAGGCGAAGGATGCGAATGACGAGGATGTCGTCTTTGATGACAACGAGAAGTTATTCTTCACCGTGATCGAGAATGGTCAGTACGGCACGTTCATCAACAAGAACGGAGATACGGTGAGAACCGAGCCGCCCACGCTGGGTGATGCCACATACGCCGATGCCAGGAGCGGCCAGATTCGATTTGCTGCGGTGAAGAAGAATCCTGCTGTCAGAGAGCTAGCAAAGATCCGGGTGGCGTGGCAGGGGGACGAGACGAAGAAAGGGGAAAAGGAGATTGCGGTCCTGGAGCAGATGCTGAAGATTGTGCTCTTCGGGCCCCGCGAGATCTGGCCGCTTCTGCCACCTGCAGATCCGGAGCATCCACATGCCGACAACAGAACCCTGCTCGAGATACAAATGACAAGAGGTAGTGAGCCGGTGGCAGGACATCCATTCAAGCTTTGGACAGCATATGTCGATCGATCTGGCGGCCACGATCACGATGAGCAGCAGACCCGGACAGGGAGACCAGAGGGTGCCTTCGCGTGTAACGGTCACTTCCTTTCAGCGCAGAGCACGCCGAACACGCGAGCCAACCCAATGGAAGAGAGCACACAGACGAATGGGAGGGCTTACTATGCAAAAATTGGCGGAAGGTGCAACCACTATGGTCCGCGCGATGACAACGCGCATCAAGGCTGTCGAACGCCAGACAACAATCACTGGGGAACTGCTCGGATTATACAAGCACTTGATTCGATTGCAGCAAACTATCGGACACTGTTTCCGAACAACGCGATGCTGCAGATCAACGATATCAGCCTTCCGCTCGGTGGGAGATTTGACATCTACGCACAATGGGCAGGCGACGATGATCACGGTTATCATCGACTTGGCAGAGACGTCGACATTCGCCGAACTTCGATCCCACAAGCGAACAGGGCCATGTTTGAGCAGTTATGTAGGCGATTTGGAGTAACAAGACCGTACCCGGAAGATGCTTCGCATTATCACCTATTCTTCTGGAGGCAGACTGCTGGCAACTAGTCTAGGATCAAGCATGAACGAAAGGCACGAACAATGAAAGTCACTCGAATACTCGCATTCTTGATCGCACTCTCCAGTCAGCAATCCCTCTGTCAGGACCGTGACACCTTGATTTATGACCCCACCATGGAAAACTACACGATCTGGTATCGTACCAAGATCCCCTATGCGAGAAAAGCAGATGGATCCCTGAGGAGACTTTCCCGCGATGACAGCCTGCTGGAAGGAGAGACCTACATTCAGAAGGACACCATACTGTCCACAGTCTTGGAACCGACAACGAAGATAGAACCTGAAGTCCGTTGTTCAGTGACGTTCGACGAGACTTCAAGATCGTTCACTTATTTCTATAGCGTGAAAAATGAAGAGACAAGCAGACAGGATCTTCTTGAGTTTACAGTTGGATATGGGAAACAGACGGCAGCGCTTGGCGCTGACGGGACCATGTGGTTCGGCGGACAACAGTATGAGCCAGGCGCGGACAGACTTCTCAATAGTTGGTCATGGCTGGCCGCGGGTCCAGGGACAAGCCCGATCAAGCCCGGCTCCTCTGTCGAGGGCTTTCGACTCATAAGCTCCGCTGCTCCCGGTGTATCAGTCGCGTACTTTGCAGGCAAACGATCGATATTTGCAGAATTTGTAGGAGGACTTTCTAACCAGATCCTTCAGAGGACGTTAGATGAACTCGACGTGTTCCCTGCTGGTCGTGTCATCCGCAAAACAGTCGCGCCAATCGCTCCTGAAGCAGGCCTTACGCCAACGGACTTGCTCGACACGTTGACCTCCTAC
>Ga0315282_10010393_pt1 | contig 14608 bp, 15 predicted proteins | sample YL17G07_20_MG_FD_203693 | JGI IMG/M metagenome (GOLD analysis project Ga0315282, IMG submission 203693) | Sediment microbial communities from Yellowstone Lake, YNP, Wyoming, USA - YL17G07_20 | ecosystem: Environmental > Aquatic > Freshwater > Lake > Sediment | place: USA: Wyoming | collected...
CCGGCCTTCGCTGCCAAGAGCGCCTGGTTCGGCGAGAATACGAGTGTGACGTTCGTCTTGATGCCCTCCTTGGAGAGCACCTTGACCGCCTTGAGGCCCTCGGCCGTCATGGGTATCTTCACCACGATGTTCTTGTGCCACTTGGAGAGCACCCTCGCCTCCTTGATCATGCCCTCGAAGTCCATGGAGACGGCTTCCGCGCTGATCGGGCCGTCGACGACCTTGCAGATCTCGTCGATCCGGCACTTGAAGCCGCAGCCCTCCTTGGCCACGAGCGTCGGGTTGGTCGTCACGCCGTCCAGAATCCCCCAGCTGTTGACTTCCTTGATGTGCTCCAGGTTCGCCGTGTCTATGAATATCCTCATCGACCCATCACCTCACTTCTTCCTCTTGAGAACATCGTGAGCGGCCTCAACGATGTTGTCGACCGTGAGCCCGTACTTCTCCATCAGCTCCTCACAGGCTCCCGACTCGCCGAACACGTCCGGGATGCCCACGCGCTTCATCGGCACGTGGAAGTTCTCCACAAGGACCATGGCGACCGCGCTGCCCATGCCCATCATGACGGAGTGCTCCTCGGCGGTCACGACACCCCCGGTCTCCCTGGCCGCCCTGACTATCGTCTTCTCATCCAGGGGCTTGATCGTGTGCAGGTTCAGCACCCTGGCATCTACCCCGTGCTTCGAGAGCTCCTGGGCTGCCTCGAGGCACTTGGCGACCATGATCCCACAACCGATGAGCGTCACGTCCTTCCCCTCGCGCATGAGCGGGGCTTGGTTGAGGTCGAACGGCGCCTCGGGATCGGTTATCGTCGGCACGTCCGCCCTGCCTAGCCTCACATAGACCGGGTCCTTCGTCTTGGCGACCGCCTTGATGACCTTGTAGGTCTCCGGTGAGTCTGCCGGCACGATGACGTTCATGTTCGGCAGGACGCGCATGAGCGCGATGTCCTCGACGATCTGGTGCGAGGCTCCGTCGCCGCCCACGGTGATGCCCGCATGCGACGCGACGATTTTGATGTTGAGCTTCGGATAGGCTATGGACTGCCTGATCTGGTCGTAGCACCGGCCGGTCCCGAAGACCGCGAACGTGGAGACGAACACGGTCTTCCCGGACGCCGCGAGCCCTGCGGCGGTGTCCATCATGTTCTGCTCCGCGATGCCGCAGTTGAAGAACCTCTCCGGGAACGCCGCGGCAAAATCCGCGGTCCTCGTGGAGCTCGACAGGTCTGCATCGAGCACGACGATGTCCCCGCGCTCCTTCCCGAGCTCGACCAGCGCCTTGCCGTACTGCTTCCTCTGGCTCTCCATCTTCCACGCCATCTTGGTCACCCTCCCAGCTCCTTCATCGCCTGCTCGTACTCCTGCTTATTCGGGGCCTTCCCGTGGAAGTGCAGTGAGCCTTCCATGTAGCTCACTCCCTTGCCCTTGATGGTGTGACATATTATGATCGTCGGCTTGCCCTTCACGCCCTTCGCCTCGTTGGTCGCGTGGATGATATCCTTCATGTTGTGGCCGTTTATCTCGATCACGTGCCAGCCGAAGGCCTTCCACTTGTCGGCCAGGGGCTCGAGGGACATGATCTTCTCCGTTGGTCCATCCAGCTGGAGCATGTTCCTGTCAAGGTACACCGTGATGTTGTCGAGCTTGTAATGGGAAGCGAGCATCGCGGCCTCCCAGGTCTCGCCCACATCCATCTCCCCATCGCCCACGATAACGTATATCCTGTAAAGCTTCCTGTCCAGCTTGGCCGCGAGGGCCATGCCGTTCCCTGCCGCGAGACCGTGGCCCAACGAGCCCGTGGACATTTCGATGCCAGGGGTCTTGGTCATGCACGGATGGCCCTGGAGCCTGCTGCCCATCTTCCTCAACGTGCACAGCTCGTCCACCTGGAAATAACCGGCCTGGGCGAGCACCGCGTACAGCGCCGGAGCCGCATGGCCTTTGCTCAGCACGAATCTGTCCCTATCTGGCCAGTCGGGCCTCTTCGGGTCGTGTTTCATGATGTGAAAATACAGGGCGACCAGGATATCGGTACAAGAGAGGGACCCGCCTGGATGGCCGGAACCGGCTTCGTAAATCATCTGAATCGAATGCATCCTGACCGTCTTGGCAATCGATTCAAGCTCGGTGATGAACTCGCCGTCGTAGACTTCCACGTTCTTCCCCCCGGTGCGACATGCCACGGGTGCGTTTCGGATATCCGTTGGACCCGCTTAAAGTATTCGAGTGTGAAAGTGAATCCCTGGTAGGTCAGGTCTCGAGGACCCGCACCCTTCTTCCCTCGATCTTGAGCTTCCCCTGGGCGAACAGCTCGATGGCACGCGTGAGGAGCCTGTGCTCCTCCTTCAGGATCCGCTCCTGGAGGGTCTCGGCCGTGTCGTCCTCCTGGACCTGCACCGCCTTCTGCGCGATGATTGGCCCGGCGTCAACATCGAGTGTGACGAAATGCACGGTGCACCCTGAGACCTTGCACCCGCGGTCGATCACGGCCTGATGCACGTTCAGCCCGTGCATGCCCTCGCCTCCGAAGGACGGCAAAAGCGCGGGGTGAGTGTTGATCATCTTCCCCGAATACCTGTTGATCATCACCGGTGTTAGCATCCTGAGGTATCCAGCGAGGACGACAAGGTCCACGCTGTTCTGCTCGAGGCAGGCGATGATGTCAGCCTCGTGCGCCTCGCGCGTGAGGCCCGTGTGCGGAAAAGCGAAGGCGGGTATGCCGTGCTTGCGCGCGCGCTCTAGAGCGTACGCTTCCGGGATGTCGGATACCACCGCGACGACCTCGCCGTCGATCTCCCCCCGCTCGCAAGAATCAATGATGGCCTGCAGGTTTGTCCCGCCGCCGGAGGCCAAGACTCCTATCCGTATCCTTCGCATATCAGACGACCTATCTGCCTTGACCGAGCCTGAGGGTCCTGCCAACTGACTGCGACCGTGCCACGGGCTTAGTCACCACTCTCTATCCTCGGTGCCAGCAAGTAGCTCACACTGCCTTTCCCGCCGGCGATCTTGAACTCCACCTTGACCGGATAATCATTTCCCAGGTGCATGGTGACGTCGCTTCCCGAGGATACCGCCTTGAGCATGTTCGAGAAGTACTCGAGCGGGAACAGGCTCCTCACACTGCTCGGGCTCTCGAGCATCCCCAGGTCCTTCTTCGATTTCTTCCACTGCACCTGGTCCATGTCCCCCTCACAAAGCATCTCGAAATCGTCCGGGTTGGCAACGAGCGCGATGTGATCGGACACGCTCTCGCTGGCCTTGATGCCCTGAACGAGGTCGTCGACTTTCACAACTAGCTTGGCCGGGAGGTTCAGGCTTGGGACCTTCGGGTCGCTCATGCCCGTGGTATCTATGAGGCTCATGCGCCTGGTGATGTCCCCAACGACGAAGTTCAGTCTGCGCTTCTCCTCGTCGTGCTTGATGTCCACGATGTCATCCGATCTCGCGAGCTTCAGGAATTGGCTCAGCTTGTCGATGTCGATGCCAATCTCGGTCTCGTCCGCCTTGAACTCCTCGAAGGCGTCCTTGCCTAATTGCAGGTCGACCATCGCGATGTGCGCGGGATCGACGGCCCTGAGCGCAAGACCGTCAGCGTTCACCATGAACTTCGCCTCGTCCACAAGGGTCGAGACGACGTTCACGACTTCCTTCAATATGTCAGCTCTGGCTTTCGCCTGGAACATTGGTCCCCCTTCCGTGTACCTACCTGTAACCTGTCGGCGTTTTTAAAACCTACGGGCACTAGTACTCGCGCCAGCTGTGCCCGCATTTCACGCATCTGAATATCCTGGTCTCGGGTTCATCTGCGGCTCGCGTCTGCCTCAATACCCAATACGCCTTGTTGTGTCCGCATTTAGAACACTCCACATCAGCAGTCGGAAGCGTGCCCGACAACTCCCCGAGCACCTCTATCGCCCTGTCCTTGCCCTTGTGCCTGATCACCTGCGATTTCTGACCGGGCTCATATATCGACCCGCACTTCCTGCACACTAGCTTGCCTTCGCTGGGAAACAGGAGGCTCTTGCACTTCTCACAGAACATGAAAACACAGCTCCGCTCTTATCCCTTCTCGGGGAAAAGCGAAGCCGTGGACGGATAAATAGGTTTCTTCATGACGCTGACCCTAAATCTGGTCCCACTGATGAACGGGCTTGTGGTGCTCTCTCGGCTTCGGGACGGCCACAGCCTCGGACTCCTCTGATGAGCCGGGCTCCTCGCGCCCTTCGACCTCGGAGAAGTGCGAGTACTTCTTGTGTCCCCACTCGTCATCGATCATCCTTTCCGCCCTTCTGATCGATTTCGCATCCGGAGAGACCGTGAACCTCGGGAAGCCTTTGTTCTGCCTGAAGGGCCTGTTCTGTTGCTTGGGCTCCTCGTACTGCTGGTATCTGAACCTCGGCTTGGCCGAGTAGTTTGGCGCGCCCCTCCTCTTCTGCTTGACGTTCCAGGGGTCCGCGTGGTGCGGGTGCTCATATCCGTGGCTCTTGTGGTGGTGCTTCGACCGGCGGAAACCAGGCGTGCGCACGTCGTAGACCGGCGTCTCGTCGCCACCGTACGTGCCGGTTTCGCCAAGCTCGGGCACATTCTCATCGTACTCCACGTCCTGGGCGCTGGCCCAATCTCCGCGCCTCCGAGATGTGAACCCCCCACTGGCCTGCCCGTGTCCACCCGGCATGTGCAGGAGCGAGCTCATCCCCGCCAGCCAAGCATGGGGGACCTGCTGCTGGCCGAAGGCGGATGGATCATGGACGTGCACGGTGGTGTTCGAGGTCGTTGATCCAGAACTGTACTCGATCTCCCTTCGGTTCTGCTCTGCGAGGACCCCACCGACATACGCGAATGCGACTGTGAGGACGTATGTGTTGATGCCGTACGGGCTCACGCCTGCGAGGCCTCCCACGAACGCTCCCACGTACTCTGAAGAGAAGTGCAGGTATGGAGAAAGGAAAGGAATGTTCGTGTTGAGCACCGTCGCGAGCGCTGCGGGAGCGACCGCGATACCGAACAAGTGAGACGGCAGCAAGCCTGAGGAGAATCCCAACATGACGCCGTACAGCGCGACGACGGGGAAGATCGAGGCAGCTACTCCTCTCCAAGGACCGCCTGCCCTCCTACCACCGACGTAGCCGGCGATCATCTGACCGAACATGGGGAGCCACCAGAGCATGAGCGAGAGCACAAGAACGTACTTGGAAGCGCTCCAGAAGCTGTAGACCACGTTGCTTGACTTGAACTTCTTGCCCTCGCGGTCGTGCTCGTACGAGGCGAGCTTGTAAGGGACCCTCTTCTTCTCCGAGGGCTCATCTTCCTCTCGAGCATTCTTCCTGATTGTGCGCAATACCATGCCCATCCCTTGAGTCCGACATTCGTCAGACGAATTGCATATCGCACTCATTGCTATATATTAATTGTGAATTGCTGGTCGAGACGCGACGGGCAATCAGCCGCGTCAGACGCGAATGCCTATGGCATTCGGCCATTGAGAGGTCCGGGCCGAGGTTCGCTCAATCGTTCCTCCCTGGGGAGGATTCCCTCCTCGTGCCGTGAATGGAGAACAACGCAGCCAGTAGGAGCTGGTGATTCTGTCATTATCGCATACGATAACCGAGGTGGCCAACTTATATATGCACGGATTCTTTTTCACATCCATATAGCGCTTAGAGGAATCTGATGTCAAAAGTTCTCATCGTCGAGGATGCGCCGTTTATCAGGGAGATGATCAGGGACATTCTCGAATCCCATGACCACGAGATCGCCGGTGAGGCCGCAAACGGACTCGAGGCGATCGAGAAATACAAGTTGCTCAAGCCTGACGTGGTCCTGATGGACATACTCATGCCGGGCATGGACGGCCTCTCTGCTATCATAAAGATCATGGAAGTGGATCCGAAGGCGAAGATAATCGTCGTCAGCGCCCTCGTCAAGGAGGCCCTGAGAAAGGAGGCCATGAGGGCCGGGGCGATCGACTTCGTCGCAAAGCCGTTCCAAGTCGAGCGGCTTCTCGAGGCTGTGAGAACCGCGTCGGCTGGTTGAGCGTCGACATCGGGGGGTTGGGGATGGATGATCTGCCGCGAGGCGGAAACGAAGACCACAAGAGGTTTACCCGATGGCGTACACTGTCTGGATCGGAGCTATAGTCGTTGGTTTCATCTGCCTTGGAGCTGGGATCCTCGGCAGGATCAAGACGAAGGGCTCAGTCGCCGCGAACCTCTATCTGTTCGCCATGGCCATGTTCCTGGTTGGAGCCGTCACGGAGCCTGTGAGCCCGCTCGTGGACCCGTCAAGGCCGGAGCAGGCAAGACTGCTGATTAAGATCTTCGTGACTTCGGTTCTCGTTGCCGAGGTCCTGCTGTGCAGCGTGTCAGTAGTCTTCCCAGTCGAACGCCCGATAAGATTCAAGCGCGTGAACCTCTATGGCGTGATGCTCATCGTCTGGTTCGGAGCAGCGCTCGTGTTGGGTGCCACGTCGACCTCGAGCTTCAACGGACCGACGCTCAAGCTGCCCATGCAGACAACGCAGATCCTCGTCATCAACTCGAACATAATGATAATCCTCTCGACCTTCTTCATCGTGAAGGGACTTCCCGCTGCGAACCCAGAAGGTCGCCAGGGAGGCAAGATATATCTCTCAGGACTCTGGGCCTTGCACCTGAGTGGGGCCGCGTTCACGCTCGACTTCTACAAGGGGATCGAATTCGGCCCAGGGATCTCGTTGCTGAAAGCCGTGGTCTTCATGGTGGGGATAGGATTTCTGGGCGTGCTCGTCGGGTTCGCCATAATGAGCAACCGGCTCGTCCTGAAAGGGCCGGCTCCCGAGAAGTTCATCTCTGGCAGCAAGGCGAAGTACAAGCTCCTGCTCAGGCATGCGTACTTGGTGGAGGAGCCGAAGCCGGACTTCGCATTCAAGATGTTCACGGACATACTGAAGGGCCGGTGCAACGAGTGCGAGAACGATGACAGCTTCGCGTGCGAGAGCATCGATTGCTCCGCTTGCGGGCTCCCGTGCCCGTGCCGTGGCTGCACCAAGTACAAGAGCAGGCCTCAGGGACTGATAGTGACGAGGCAGTTCGCGAACGACATCCGGAACAAATACTTCATCCAGACCACGCCGATACTCTGGCTCTCGACGGTTCAGGGCGCACAGAACATGGATCCCGCGAAGCTGGCGCTGCTGACCGACTACATGATGAACTTCATGGAGAGCTCGCAGAACGGGGTCGTGCTCGTCGATGGTATAGAGTACCTGGTAACGTCCAACGATTTCCAAAGGGTGCAGAAGGCCATCGACCGGTGGACCGAAGCAGCGATGACGAGCAAGTGCCGGCTCATAATGTCGGTGGATGCGAAGGCCTTCGACGTCAAGGAGCTGGCAACGATGGAGCGAGACAGGGAGACGGTAAGGCCAGACGCGAAGGAGAGCTGGCGGGTCTTCCCCGAGCGAATCTGAGTTGGAGGGATGGTCCCCACTCCCGGATTTGAACCGGGGGCCTGCTGATTTCAGCGACTGAGATCGGTCGTGCCGATTTCCTTACTACAGTCAGCCGCTCTTGCCAGTCTGAGCTAAGTGGGGACTTGTGAGGCCAGGACGCTCAAACTGCCACCCTATTATGCGCACGGTATAAATCGTTTTTCTGTCATGAAAAGCCCATAAAGGGCACAGGTCGGCCAGTTAGGGTCCCGCATTCTTCTTTCGCCTCGTTTCCCCTGCAAGCACGATCGCGGCCATGAAGGCGATCACCACGAATGGCATCATGCCGAACTCGGCTATCGGAGTCCCATAGTATTCGGCAATCGGATAATAGTCCCAAGATCCTGCTGATCCATCCGTGAGATACGGGTAATCCACAATGCCATCCATGGGAGATAGATCCGGACCTCGCCAATCGCTCCAGTAGTTGCCGTATCCGTTCGTGCTGTTCCACCAGTTGTTCGTGCCGTTATCGAATGCCTGCACGTGGGACGAAACGTAAGTGTCAGTCGCGCCGTTATTGCCGATGAATGTGTTGTTCCAGATACGGTTGTTAGAGCCTGATGAAATGTCCACGCCGTATTCCCCATTATTGAAGACTAGATTCCAAGATATTTCATTGTCATTACTAGATGAGTCAAGTTGTAAGCCCCATCGATTGTTCGAGCAGTTATTGTTGATTAGAGTGTTGTTGCCAGATGAATCGAGATACAGGCCGCTTCCAAAAACACTGTTCGAACAGTTGTTGTAACTTAACTCGTTTCTGTTCGATGAGCCGAGGAGTATGCCATTAATGTTCGAGCTGCAGTCATTGTTGGTCAGCGTATTGCTGTTCGATGAGCTGAGGACTATACCGTTTGGGTTGTTCGAGCTGCAGTTGTTGTTGCTCAGAGTGTTGTTGTTCGAATAGCCGAGATCTATCCCAGCGAAGTTCGAGCCGCAGTGATTGTCGATCAGCGTGTTGTTGTTTGATGAACTGAGGAGTATGCCGACCTCACTGCTGTAGATGCAGTTGTTGCTCAGGGTGTTGTTGCTCGAGGAGAAGAGCCCTATGCCAGGTAAGTAGTTCGAGCTACAGTTGTTGTTGACCAGAGTGTTGTTGCTCGACCGGTCTAGTAGTACGCCAGCATAACCGTTCGAGCTGCACGTGTTATTGATCAGCGTGACGTGGCTAGATGAGACGAGATACATCCCATAAAGAAAATAGTTCGAGTTGCATGTGTTGTTACTCAGCGTATCGTTACTGGACAAGTCAAGATACACACCTGAATAGGAATTCGAGTTGCATTCGTTATCACTCAGCACGTTGTTGCTCGATGTGGAGAGATATATGCCATAATGATTGTTCGTGCAGTTGTTGTCCTCCAATGTGCCATTGACGCAATTCGAAAGATCGATGCCATCGTAGACAAACGAGCCTCCGTGAACGTGGCAATTCCTGACTATGAAATACGAATCCGTATCCTGTATCGAAATACCAGTCGTAGTGGACGCGTTTATGTCCCAATCGGCTATGATGTAAGGATCGGATGCCGTGCCGATACCCCCAGAAACACCATTGGCAGTTGTGAAGTTTTCATTCCCATTGATCGAGATCGGACTGTGCGTAGTGTATAGTACTCTTGCAGGGATTCTCGCGGGAGTCTCAGATGGATGCGGTTCTCTATTGTTGGTGAGCTGAACCATCAGTCCTATGATTGCCCCGAGAATCAGGACGGCGACGAGAATCATTGCGAGAATAGGAACCCATGATGAATGCTTCCGAACCTCCCCGAGTCTATCAGGCAATAATCTCCTGTCGATTATGGGCACCACGCAATTTCCTCGTTTCTAGAACAGGTTTCAGTTATATGGATGTTATGATGAAATCGTCCCTCGGGATCCACAGCCTACGAATAGTCGAAAGACCATACGATCTTCTAGTCACGGATCCGACCCCGGGAAAAGAGTGCACTTCGAGTGCGTCCTATGGATTGGGGCAAATCCATGACAAAGGGACGAAGTACCATAGTGCGGGAAGACCGCGAATAGAGGTATGTCCGATAGCCCCCGGGAATCCGTGAACATCGGGAGAGTTGAGAAGAAGATAACCTGCATCGAGTTGTCGACTAGGGACATTTCATCATAGAGGCTTTTCGGGGATGTTTGGGGTCGGGATTGAATCGGCCGCCCACATGCCCGTTCCTAGCCCGTTGTCAGCGCGCGTCCACGCGACGGTAGAAAGAGCAGTGGCGATCGGGGAAACCAATGCCCTTGAACGGACATGCCCCCAGAATCGAACAGGAACGCATCGTCGCGAAGTTTGGCAGAGTAAAAGGTTTGGGGACAGGGCGATTTTGGCGCATTGAACGGTTGCACCACTGGCTAATTCTATACTGGCGATCTCGCCGTTGTAAATCGTTTTTCGATGCTTGACATGACGCAATTGAACGATGTCCTTGAGCGAGCGCGAAGAAAAAAGCAAGCATTATATATATCACAGCAATATAAGGGGTCTGTCCGACGAACGTCAGGCAAAAGAGGTACAATCGGCGCCACGAGGAGACAGAGCAGGGCGGGATGATTTACGAAGAAGCCAGACACCGAGAAAATCACCATCCGCATACCGCAGAGGCACCTGCGGGGGCTCGATTTCCTTGTGGAGATTGACGATTTCCCTTCGCGCTCTGAAGCGATCAGGGCAGCGGTCAGGGACCTCATCTATGCCCGACTTGAGTTGGTAGTCGACCGCATGAAGAAGTTCGAACACGCCGAACAGAGCCTTGCGGCCATCAAAACATACGAGGAAAAGTATCTGAAAAAGTAGTCACACGCGCTGAAGCAGTAGTCAGATCGGGATGGGATGCACTCTAACTACGACATTCAGTGACTCACCAATCAAGATAACCTCCCCCTATTTTTTTATTGATTGGTGGAGCGGCTACGTCGTTTTTCCATCGATGCCAGATTACCCGATGTAGCCGAGGTCCTCGCGCTTCGGCTCCACCGGTGCCTCGACCTCCTTCAGCTTGGAGGTGATGGCGTCGATCTGCTGGGCCTTCTGCTCCAATTCCGAGAAGTCGATCGTGACCCTTAGTATTTTCGCGAGCACCTCGAGCACCGCCTGCGCGCCCTTTGGGTCGACGAAGTAACCCGATGTCTCGCCCATGAGACACACGCTCTGCATGCCGTACAGCTTACCCAGGCCGAGGAGCAGCCCGCTCGCGCCCACAATGCCGCTGCCTGGTTCGCCCTTCGAGAAGGTTACCCCGAAGGTCTTCATCTCGTCGACGAGATCCAAGTCGCTCGCGGCCCCCAGGACCCTCGGCTTCTCAATCAACTTGCCGAGACCGTACCCGCCGAGCGTGTAGATCCTGTTGACCCCCAGCTCCTTGATGATCTGCAGCGTCCTGTCCGAGAGAGCGTACTGTCCCTCGGGCGTGAGGCCCTGATAGTCCCCCGTCATTATGACAAGGTCGTTCTTCATCTTGGGTCTCATCACGTAGTAAAGCTCGTTGCTGACGAGCCTGATCGTCCCCGCGTCCGTCACGAGGACCTGGGGCGGAAAGTACTTTGAGAACATCTCGACGAACTTGACTGCCTTGAGCTGGTCCACGAGGTGCTCTGCCGCGAGCTTGCCCACGTTCCCGACTCCAGGCAGTCCCTCGACGAATATCGGGTCCTTGAGCTTCGGCCTCTCCTTGAAGACGGCTATGATGTCATCCATCTAAGTCTCCCCCTCCATGTCCTTCTTGAGCTTCCGCCTGTACGCGCCGTATCGGTCCTCCGGACTGTACTTCGCGGGCATCGGCATCAACGTTGTCCCTCCACACTTAGGGCACTGGTCTTTTAGCGTGTAGATCCTGCAGGTCGGGCATTTCCTCAAGGAGGTTTTCACTTCTCTTCCTTCCTCTTGAAATTGGCCGTCCCACCCGACTTCTCGATCTCGGCGCTCATCGTCTCGACGACGTCCTTGAGCTCCTGCTCCGCCGTCTTGTAATCCTCTGCAACGACCGTCACCCGGTATCTCGGCGCTCCCATATAGTGAAGGCTCACCTCGACATCTTCCGTGGCGAGTCCTGCCTTGAGAGCCTCCTTGATATGATCGATTCCTTCCGGACCTAGACACGTCAGCTCGAGGGAGCCGTCAATCTTGACCCGAGGGATCTGTATGTTCTCGTTCGCGACCTCGAGGAGCGTGCTGGCCCACTTCTTGTCGACGTCCAGCTCCTTGAGGAGCTCAGGTGACGCGTTGATCTGGTCGAACGCCATGTAGAGGGCGCCGTATTCCTCGATCATCTTGCTTCCGACCGCATCGTAGGCGTCGTCGAGTGTCTTCCCCATCTTCGTCCCTACGATCTCCAGGAGCTTCTCGGCCTTCTTCTCGTTCTTCCACTCCTGGATCTTCTCCCGCTTCTGATGGTCGTTGACCTGCTTGAGAGAGAGGTCGATATGCCCTCGCTCCTTGTCGACGGACAGGACCTTGCAGACGGTCTTCTGCCCTTCTCGGATGTGATCCCTGATGTACTTGACCCAGCCGGTGGCGACATCCCTCACGTGGATGAAGCCCTCCTTGCCGCCGTACTCGTCAAGGGAGACGAATGCCCCAAAATTCTTCACGTTCGATACTGTGCACACGGCCAAGTCGCCAACTTCCGGGAACTCGGCCTTGCGCGACATCTACTGGACCTCTCCGAGCAGCTGTCCCCTGACCAACCCCTTCCCGCCCGTGGGCTTGATCAGCGTGGCTCCGCACACGTTGCAAGCGACCTGCGTCGCAGGCTTGTTGAACGCGATCTGCTCGTTGCCGCAGTCTGGGCACTTGACCGTCACGAACTTGCTCTTGGGCTGAGGGATCGAACCGCTCATCTTCAGGCCTCCGTCAGCTCTAGCGTCTTGGCCCTGAAGCTCTGTCTCTGATGGGCCTTCTTGCACACCTTGCATCTGTACCTGAGGTTCAGTTTGACAGTGGGTTTCTGCCGGCCTTCGAACTTTGGCCTCGGGAAACCTCCGTAACCTGCGGTCGCCCGCCTGTATCTCCTCTGCCCCCATTTCAGCTCGCTCCTCGGTCGGGTCTTCACCTTCTCGACCTCGTGGTCCGTATGCTTGCCGCACCGCGGGCAGAACTCCTTTCTAACTCTAGGCATCTTTACCATCTGAATCAGCGTTCCTCAGGGTAGGAAACAGGAAGAGGGAACCAATATTAAAGCATTACCGACCTGACAACGGGCGCCAACAAGCTCCGAGGACCACATGATGGAGCGACGCGAAGCCCCTCGATGCTCCGCATCGACGTCTCGACCAAGTTTTTGAATCGCAAACGATATATATAGGGTAAATAATAAATGGCTAGGCACATAATATGACGGACAAAGGCCTGACCAAGAAGGACGAAACGCTCGTCGAGCTTTTGATGCGCACAGGCCTGTCCAAGAACATCGCCAAGACCCTTGTTTTCCTTCGGAAGAAAGAGGAGACGACCTCCGTCGAGATCGAGAGCGCCACGAGCCTGAGGCAGCCAGAGGTGTCGATCGCGATGCAGGAGCTCCGGAGGCGGAAGTGGGTCTCCAAGCGCGACATCAAGAAGGAGGGCAAGGGAAGGCCCGTCCACTCGAACAAGCTCGCACTGCCTTTCGAGAAGATCATCGAGACGATCGAGATCGAGGAGAGGAAGAAGATCGAGCAGATCGAGAACAACATCAAACAGCTAAAGGAGCTCGCGAAGTAAGGGCTTCTCAGATGTTCTTTTCCAGCTTCCTTATCCCGTCTTTTGAAGCGACTATCACTCTATCGGCCAAGCCCACAAAGAGGCCGTTGTCCACGACACCAGGAACGAGATTGAGCTCCGCCTCCAGGGTCATCGGATCGCCTATGCGCTTGAACCTGCAGTCGGCGATGTAGTTGCCGTTGTCCGTCACGAACAGCTGCCTGTCTTTCGTCCGCAGCTTCGGCTCGCAATCGAACTCCCTCAGCCTTCTGACCGTCGCATCATGCGCGAATCTCACGATCTCGACCGGGAGCGGCGCTTTTTGACCCAGATAGTCCACGAGCTTGGAATCGTCGACGACGATGATCTCCGTCTCGGTCGCCGAGGCCACTATCTTCTCCCTGACGAGCGCCCCTCCCAGGCCTTTTATCAGATTCAGATCAGGATCGACTTCGTCGGCGCCGTCAATCGTCAGATTGACCACCGGATAGTCCCTGAGCTCGCCGATCTTGATCCCCACCGCCTGTCCGAGGTTCTCAGATTCTCTCGAAGTAGGTATGCCGACTATCCTCATCCCATCCTTCACGCGTTCGCCGAGGATCCTTATGGCGATGCTCGCGGTCGAGCCGCTCCCGAGGCCCACGACCATGCCGTCGTTCACGTATCCGACCGCCTCCCTTGCGGCCCTCTCCTTCAGGTCCAAGTCGTCACGCCCTCTTGATGCCGAAGTCCTTCGAGATCATGTCGCAGAGCCTGCCGACGACATAGTCGTCGATCTTCCTTCCCTTGCTCGCAGTCGCGGATGCAGGATCGCCCAGTACGCCCGAAGGGAAATACTTCTCGGGGTCCGCCACGATCATGAACGGGGGCGCCCAGGTCTTACCTTTCGGCCTCGGGCTCCTGACGAGCTCCGGCCTGATGTTCAGTATCCTCGATGTCTCGATGAGCCCGCCGTGGCCATCGCCCTCCGGGAACTCCTTTCCCCTCAGCTCGTATGCCAGGTCGTAATCCGACAGGAACATGACCTTCAGCTTCGGGTTCTTCTCCACGACCGCCTGCGCGCCCAACCTCAGCGCGATCATGTGGGCGCTGCCCGCATGGCCAGTGATGACCAGTATCTTGTCGATGCCGTTCCTGTCGAGCTCCGAGAGGATGTCTGTGATCAGCATGCGTAACGTGTCGAAACTGACCGAGATGGTCCCCGGGAAGTTGCGGGTCGAGCGACAATCACCGTAGCGTATGGGCGGACATACGATGCCGCCGAACACGAGCGCCACCCTCCGCGCGACCTCCTCCGCCTGGAACGAATCTGTGCAGAGCGGTAGATGGCTCCCATGCTCCTCCACCGAGCCGATGGGCACGATGACCAAGGGCTTCCTCCTCGAGATCCGCTCGAACTCCGCGCTGGTGAGCTCCTCAAGGAGAACCGGTTTGCCTTCCTTTGCCGAC
>Ga0315282_10010394_pt1 | contig 14605 bp, 17 predicted proteins | sample YL17G07_20_MG_FD_203693 | JGI IMG/M metagenome (GOLD analysis project Ga0315282, IMG submission 203693) | Sediment microbial communities from Yellowstone Lake, YNP, Wyoming, USA - YL17G07_20 | ecosystem: Environmental > Aquatic > Freshwater > Lake > Sediment | place: USA: Wyoming | collected...
CCCGCTTTTGTTCGCCTTAAGTTTGAAGCCGTTTTTCGCAACAGTTTGAAAAGTGCGCTGTCATAGTATTGGAGTTCTACCGTCTTCTCCTTTTTGACTTTTATTTCCCACTTCATCTTTTTGTTCCTCCTTTTTAGCTCGCTCTATATGCAGGCAAAATCTTCTCGAAACGCTTGGCAAGTTGTTGGACTGGGACGCCTTTCTGCATCAAGTTGCGGAGCGCGTAGTAGAGTTCCTGCAAGTTTTCAGGGGGAGTCGGAAGCATCAACCACGCATTCCTGTCACTTGCGATAATTATTCCGGTTTGTCGGCCGCAACGTTTGCATTTCGCTAGCATGGCAGATGTGCCTATCTTGTCGAATTGGTGGGTTGCCTGTGTTATCTCTAGCACCAGATTTTCGCTTAGGAGTTCCTCGCCGCAGAATGGGCACGGAAAAGACTTGTACGGCACATTTTTCACCTCCCAAAATCTTGTTTTTTGGAGCTTTGACTTTCCCGCTCTTTTCCCGCCAGATTTCCCAGAAAAGTGCTTATTTCCCGCTCAATTTTTCCCAGTTAGGCTTGGTTTTCCCGTCTTTTTATCCCAAAATCAAAGTTTCTGCTAGGTTATGTTTTGCCTCATTTCCCGTCAAAGTGAAATGTTTCGACGCGCAAAAAGCGTCCGTTGAGCAAATATAGTTCCAAAGCTCCACTAACCAATGTTTTCAAGAGCTTTTAAAGTCTGCACGAGAAAGTAGGTCCCCACATCCATTTTTTGGAGAGTTGGCCTTTAGTGAAGGTTGATTTCGTCTCTTGATGGGACTTTTCGAATCAGTTGGCAGATCAGGCGCCTTTTTGGCCGACTATGCCAACAAAGCGGGTACCAGTCAATTGAAGAAACTTTAATAATTGCTTGCACAGACTCCAGAGTTGAGATGGAGAAAATATCTTTTGACGCGATGAAATTTGGAAGCGAAAGCGACCTAAAGATAGCACTAACTGAGTTAAGATTAATAGAAAAATCGAATGGCCGCATTAGTGAAAACGATTTCTTGTCGGTATCTCAAAAATATCTGTTCCCAATAGATTTCTTGAAGAAAGGACTAGAGGGATTTTCATATCCGCAAGACTGGCTAATTTCTAAGAGCAAATGGTTCGCAATATTATATAGTTGGATAGTCAAAGACAAAGAGCGTTCTCTAAACTTATTCCGTCTTCAGTTTGCCTACATACGAGCAAGAATTATCGCAATGTACGTTATTGTGATTTTAACTATGGCGTTATTCTACGTCGATTTTACTCTACCCTTTTTTTTCCGTATAGACCTACTTCAGAGGCTTTTGGGAGAGATATTTCCCTTTGCTCTCTCTATTGTTGCTTTGATGATTGGTTTTGGGATGAGTCTAAATGACAAAAAGATCAAGATAGATGAATACTCGGAGCAACTGAGAGAAGCTGGATTAGGCTACATAGTGGAAAACAATGAGAAATTCATTAGCGAACACTACACGAAAATAGTTTGGGCAGGCAACATATTGCTTAGGAAGCTTGAAGAGCCTAATGCTATAATGGCCTTCCACGTTGGAACAGATGAAACGGACAAGAAACCATCTGGTTGGACGACGTTATTGTGCCATCTTCATTTATTTCCCAAGTCTTTTGCGGTCAGCAGGAAAGAGAAGATTCCAGTTTTCTATGTTGAAAATCCTTATGTTGAATATCAAAAACGCATTGAAGAGTTATCAAAAGAAAACAAAAAAGAAAAAATGGAAAAGGGGAAAACTTAGCTTTCACATCTAGACGTTCGCGATTTTTCACATATGTTTCAGAGTGTGTTTCCCGTTTGAACTTTTTCGTTTTCGGCGAGAGGGTTGGGAATTAGGAGGGTTGGCCTCGGAAGAAATTGATGATGGCAGTGATGATGGCCTCGATGTTCAGTCCAAGCGCGACGCCCTGAATCAACTCTTTCCAGCTCTTGTCAAAAACCGGTATCCCAATAGTCCACCCGCTTCTGTGCCTCGCATAAATGTAGACAACATCTCCAAAATTGAAAACTTTCCTGATCCACTCGCCATTGTTCGGTTGATTGTGGGCAGTCAGATATGCCTCCAAATCGAAGACTTCGAATTCTTTAGCAAGACCTCTCTCCACAGCCACATCATAGGGGATTTCGTAAACCATGGCGGTTCCAAACGGCCTTTCAACAACCAACCCTTCACCCTTCATTTCGGACAATAGACGCATCAATGTCGCCTGGCTAATGTTCAGAGCCCGCATAATGCTCACCTGCGTCCGGTAGAAAGGGTTGTTGTGCGTAAGGAGATACCTTACCACAGCCTCTCGTTTTTGGGATGGTAATGCAATCGGAACGTATGTGATGCTCATTGTGATTTCACTATGTTAATTAACAGATTCAATCCGCTTATTTAAACGTTCCTATGTTGAAATTGGAGGGGGCTATCCCTGCCTTGCATCCAAAAGACGCTTTTTGCCTCGTTGTTTTGTCATATTTCCGAATTTTATTCTCTTGGTAGTATCGTATGCTCGCGCTGGCCCTCAAACGCATACCCGACCTGCATCAGACCGCACTCATTATGGGCAAGGCTTTGAAAGGTTAGCGTTAATCCCAGCAGAGTGTAGAAGGTTTTATTTCTCATTCTTGTCTTCCTCCAGTTTCGTAGGCGCTTCATTAGTCAAATTGATTGAGAGAATGTTTTCGGGCGTTGCTCTGAAAAGCCGAACATATGTTGGTCGCGGTTTCAAGCCCAACACAAACGCGATGATCTTCTTTGCATCTGCCTCGCTAATGGGATAACAGAACAGTTTTGCTTTCAAGTCAGTTCGGTTGCCGTAAACCAGCACAACTTGTGTCTTCAACTTTTTAGTCATCTAGTGTCCCCTTGAAGTGGATTTTTGTTCCTGATAAAGCGCCCAAACACACGAACAAAACGAGAATTGGCACGAGCAGGTCACCATAGCCAAGTCGGTTTAAAATTTGAGTTAGCGCCCAGACGAAGCCTATTACGCTGACTACCAAAACCAGAATAGTTATAGCCAAAGCGTGCCAGATTCGCATTTTTGTCCATCCCCAAAAGAGTAAAGTTCATATGGTTTTAAAAAGATTGAACGGTTTCAGAACCCTTTACGCTGTTGCGGGTTTATTCGTCCTTCTCTCTATTTTTCTGCCTCGTTTTCTGGCCCGACTACTTTGCATACCCGTCCGGATTTTTGCCGACACGCTTTACCCCTCCCAAGTCCTTACGCCCCCCAACCTCGCATCCCAAACCTAAAATTAGCTTTGCATACGCCTCGGAGCTTTTCACTTCTTTTTCTGCGAAGCTTTTGTCAACCTTTTTTGGTGTATAAACCTTTTTTGCTTTATAAAACCGAAACTGTTAGGCGAGGTTTATTTCTCGTTGCTTGTCTTTGCTGCTTTTGTTGTGATGCCCCCGGTTGTGCAATACCCCCTACGACACAAACTCCTGCTGTTTTTGGTCTCTCGCTTAATTTGTTCTCCTTATCTTGCTGGGACCCGTTACCAATTTTGCCGTCTCTTTTTGTTTTCTCAAATTTTCTTTTTTTCGATTTCTCAATTTTCATCAATTTTCAGTTCTTTCACTCTTACTCCTTAGCTCTCTTGTTTCTAGCTTGATCTGTTTTGTCGAGTTGAGGGCCCTTGGGGTCTGGTTTTGTATCACATTTTCCATACCTTTTCTCACTTTCTTTTCTCTCGTTTAATCAAGTTGTCAGTTGTTGTACACGATGTTGGCTTTCTCAGTGTACAAATGATTGATTCTCGTTTAGTTGTCTAGTTCGTCGAGTTCCGAAGTTCAAAAATCAATGCCTGAAAAGTATCTAACACTTTATGATCCAAAAATGAAAACAATCAAACGGGGACTAAAAAACGACTTGGGCGGACTAGGACAAATTTTCGCGTATGAAATTCGGAATTAAACCAGAAAATTGACTTAAACAAGAAAAGAAGGAAAATAAAAACAGAAAAGAAATGAAAAAGAGAAGAAAAAACAAGAGTAAGCCAGCTTAAACAAGACCAAAAAGATCAAAAAAAACCCAATAGGAAAATAGGGGAATAACGGTGGTTGGACGCGACTTGAAACACTTTTATCACAAACAGAAACAAACCAACAAGGAAAAAGAAGAGAACAGAGAAACTAGAAGCCAAAGACTGAAAACCAAACGAGAAAACAAAGAAGCGAGAATCAAAACCAGAAAAGGAAGAACGACAGAAAACCGGGTGTCTAACCTAAATGAAAATACCAGAGAGCGGCCTTCTGAAGCTGTCTCTGTCCCCAAAATGAAAAAGGGGGAAAAGAACCCCAAAAATGAAAATCAATGCCGAAAAAAGTTAGATACTAATTGCAATGTAAAAAACACAAAAATAGGGCTTAAATTTGAAAAAACTATGGAAAAACGGCGAAAATTGGTAGAAAAAACAATGCCAACAATGCCGAAAGGGGGGGAGAGGTGTCGTAACGTGTAACTTTTTCGGTTTTTGGAGGGGTTTTGGCGCTGTTTTTTAGCCGTTCTAGTAGGTTTTCAGCGTAACGTATCGGGCTTGTTCACGTGGCAGACTATCAACTAGCTTTTGAACTTCATCTTTCAGCGGAGCGGGTATCCACATCTCCAAGACATCAAATTCTCGGGGGCTAAACTTCTTGATGTTTCTGGTGACCTGTTCAGGATGAGTCTTAACCTCGCTCTCTGACTCCAGCTCAACGGCTATTGCCCGGTCATTTTCATAGTCAAAAACCACGAGGTCGCATCTTTCCTGTGTCGCCGCCTGAACCACTACGCTAGCGAACATTCCCGCTTTTACATACTCCGTCCAGATAGTTTTGGCCGCCTTCTGAATCTCTTCTCCGCCTACATCGCTGAAGTCCGTTAACGCTCCAAGGTAGGTCTGAGCCTTTGCAGTCAGTTTTGCCAGCTCAGTTTTCTTTTTGGTTGCTAGTCCTTCATAGATTTCCAGCCAACCATTTTGAACTAGTATGTCCCAATCTTTTCTTGTGCTTTCGTCTCGGTGCAATCCAGCAAACTTCAACGTGGCCGAATAGCTGATTTCGCCATTCAGATATATAGCCGTCAAGATTTTGAACTGGTTCGGCGGCAGGATCACGTCAACCGGAATGTAGCATTGCCAGCCGGTCTTATCCTGTCTAAAAATCTGAACTATCGTTTTAGCTGCATATTTTTCCTTCATTTTTTCGATGAACTCGTTCACTGTTTCGTCGCTGTTGATCCAGGCGTGAGGTGGCGGCACTAGATATCTTGCTGGTGGTGCTTGTTCCTGTGTGCCGACGGCTTGAACTCTCGCTAAAATGTTGTAAAGTGGGAGAACAGAGACTTCCTGCGTGATTTGTTCACGATAGCGTGGATCCCAGTTGCGGCCTAAAACTCCTGCGTCTTCGCCTGCAACTCTGAAACTTATCTGGACTCCGCTGTTGCCGATTATGCTGTTTATTGTAGCGTCGTCAAGCTGCTCAAAGTTTTGGTGAAGAAGCATCAATGTCAAACCGTAAGCGCGTGACTCGGCAAGTAGTTGTGGAAGAATTTTCAGCTCTCGCATATTTTGAAATTCATCCATAGCCAGCACAACCTGTCCTCGCTCCGTTTCCTTAGTCATTGTCGCGCGATATTGAACGGCAAACCAGACGTGCAGCGCGATTGCACTCATCATTATTTTCATTCGGTCGGCTCCAACATCTCTCGAGGGAATGCTGAAAATTGTTATTCTGCCCGGCTCCAAGAACGCGAGTATGTCTATCGTGTTTTTTGAGCAGAGCATTTTGCGCAGAAACGGGTCAAGCGCGAAGTCGGCCAGTCGGTTTAACAGCGGATCAAAAGCCTCTTTTCCCAAACGCGTGATCGTTTCAAGCTCGTCTAGCAGATAGGTTCGTTCCTCAGCCGTGAAAACCGCCTCGAACTGACCAAGCACATCCTTTCCTTCGCCTCGCTGCATACGACTTGCCAGGCTATACATGTCCGCCATAGTTGGGGCATCACTGACTGTATAGAAAGCGCGGAGGAACGAGCGCATTATGCGGCACATTCTCACTGCAGTTTCTACGTTGCTGCCATACCATTCCTCAATGAGGCGCATAAAAAGCGATATCAAGAGGCCTACGATGCGGTCGTGGTCTTCAGGTCTGTGTGGCGGCAACTGAAGTGGGTTCAACGCGAACTCGGTGGTGACCGGGTTGAGATAAACTGTTTTCTCGTTAAGAGGCAGGTATTTCAGCAGTTTCAGGCCATCGTCGCCTTTTGGATCAACGTAGATTATGGCTGGCGGGTTAGGTTGCTTAATCCACTCATCCACCATCTCCAAGAACAGGGTGGTTTTTCCAGCGCCAGTTTGGCCAATGCAATATTTATGCATTCTATTCAGTAGGTACGGTTTTAGCTCTTCAAAACCCTGTGGAGTTGAAATTAGCTGAGGGATAGCTCCGGTTCTCGTGTATTCCACCGGTAAAGTGGGGTCTGTTGCCAGGTGCAGGTAAAGCACAAGTTCGCTGGGCACAACACATTCAGCTGGCACGAGTTCGCGGCCTTTTCCCCAGTCTCGCAGAAAACCGCCTTTCGCGTGTAACTCTAGGAAAGGTTTGGGGTCAGGTATTGCTCGTGCTCTCAACCACCTCAGCATTCGCGGGTCTCGACTCGTGACCACTATTAGACTGTCGTTTCGAAGTTTGATGCCGGTTAAAGCCGAACTCAACGTACTCGTCGGTTGAGCCACAATTCCGCGAATGGAGAGTATGAGTGGTGTGCCGTGTGCCTTTTCAAAATAGTCCTCAACAATTTCAGGGCCTCGCTGCACCAAGGTTGAACCTAAGATTTCGGCCTTCGGCTTTCCAGGTTCAGTTGTGAAAATTTGGCGTGGATCAAATGTTAGTTGTGTTTTTCCCTGCTTCATTTTGATAATGGTCGCCTGCATTTTCATTGCCGCCTCTTCAGCTAGCCCAGTCCAGTCGTAGTCTTGAACTAGAATTTGGATTTGGCACGGTACGTCGATGTTGCGAATGATGTCGTTCACGTATGTTATCCTGTTGTCTGAATCGGCGATTGTCCAGGGCAACGCGTGATTTCTAACAACAAAGAAGCAAACGGCATTTTCGTTCAGCTCCCGATAGAAGTCTGGGTCGAGCTTGTCTGATTTTTCGAATTTTGCTCCGGGATAAGCGCTTTCCAAAGTTTTCAGTGCAGCCTCGTTTTCAACCCACACGTAAAGCTCGATTTCGCCGTTTTTCTCTCGTCTTATCTCGAGGCCACGGACAAACCTGCTGTGAAAACTGGCCAGGCTACGAAGATCTGGTTTAATATCTAACGGAGGAGACACTCGGTACAGCACGCCAAGTGACTGCTCGGGCTTCGTGTTCGCCATCATTTTCAGAAACAGTGGAGTGTATTTGGTGCTCATTCCTTGTTAACCTCCTTTTGTTCTTCCTCTAGAATTTCACGCCAGTCTGGCGCCTTCCCATCCTCCTTTTCTTGTTTTGGCGCTTCACTTTTAACGCCTTCAATAGTCCATTTTCCCTCTTTTTCTGGCTCCAACCCTTCGAATTGCTTGTAAACCGTTCCCAAACCGCCTCCACTTCGCCAAATCAGCACGTTTTTTATCAAGAAAACTATGAAAAGCAGAGGTAGAAAGAAAGGCGAGAAAATCAGAATTAGGAAGGTGGTGAGGTGGCCTCCCGGCATCTCAGTGACCATTCGTATGACGATAAACCAGCCCAAGTAAATGGCGCTTCCTAAGTAGAAAAGCAGGAAACTAAGCATTGCTGGGTTCCACTCCGCCCTCACCTGAACTTTTAACATAGCGACAAGCAAGAGATACGTGAAAAGCAGCACGGGGTAAATCCAAAGGCGAGGTTGGTATTTGACAAAATCCTCGCTACCCAATTTATTGTAAAAGACCGCTGAAAAAGCAATGAAAATAACGCTCAAAGCTACGTAGATATTAAACAAGAACTGCTCGGACAAGTAAGGAAGAAGAGGCAAAAACGGAGTTGGATTAAGATATGACGAAAAGAAGGAGTAGACGATCAAAGTTGCAACTATACAAACTCCCGCGAGAATGAAAATCTTATTGTTACGTTGAGAGTTCGTATGAACACCCGACATGTATAAACTCAGGGCTTTTTAAAACTTGCAACGAAACCGATGATGAAACTGGTTAAAACCGCCTTTTTGGCTTTCTTTTAGCGAAAAACTCTTCTTCTGCTTTCCTTTGCCTGTCTCCTTCTCCCTCTTCGCGTTCCAAGTTTTTCTCTGCTTCTTCTGTTACGACGTTTCTCCACTTTTTTGGATATCCCACATCATCCGTGCCCTTCGAACTTCTTACTCCCTGATTGTAGCAGCCCCAGCATATGTTTCCATCCGGCGAAGTGTTCATATTTGTGAGTTCAACCCGACAGCACTGGCAAATTCGGTCTTTGGATTTTATATGCAGAACCTCTTCTTCCCATTTTTTAAGACTGAACGGGCTTTCGTAGTCTTCACCCATTAATCGCCAACCTCCACCCAGATTTTGCGTCCGTCAGTCAACTCAAAAATCAACCAATAGCTGGTATGATCAAACACATTTTCAGCAGCGCGGTTTGGGAAGTTCACATAAAAATCAGTATAGGGAGTTCCGTATAGAAATTCAAGCGGGCTACAGTTCGCAGTGATGTCTACTCCTATCCCACTGCCCCAACCCAAACAAACCTTTTCCACAGTCACACTTTCGCCCACGGAGAACGCGACAACCAAAGAAGTGGTTCCATCGTCCCAAGTATATTTCGCCCAGGTTAAAACACCAAGTGGACTCTCGGTAGTGTAGGTTTTGCTGGTTGTCCACTCGCTTTCTCCGCGATGATACGTGAACGTAAAGTTATACATTCGGCCAAGCAAGACTGAGAAGTTGAGAGGTATCGTTTTTGGCTGTTGGCTTACATTCTCGTTCATAGCGAAATTCTGGTCAGCAACTCGCACCTGCGTAACGATTACCTCAAGAGCGCACGATAGGCTAACGTCAACTCCGCCCGTCCTAGTTGAAAACTCGACGTTCAATTCAGGGATTTGCGGGCTGTTTATCGTGACTGTTTTTGTGATTGTGCCGTCGCCTATATGGAGAGTGAAGATGTATTCCGTGTCATAGGCGTAGTTGAAGTTGAAAATGTGCAGTGTCACACTAGTATCCGGAGGCAAGTTGACAGGGAGATCGCAAGCCGGTCGTGTATACTGAGTTATTACTTGCCAACCATCTCCCGTTTTGAACGTGACGCTGGTAATGTTGCCTGTTACGCTTCCCTTGTTTGTCAAAATCAGATCAACGTAGTCGGTGCCCCAATTCTCTTCAACAAGCTCAACCTCAACTGTTTCGTTATAGTTAGGCGGGTTTTGCCCATTCGCTGGTGCTATCTCCGTGAAGGATAACTCAGCGCCGCCTTGAAGTTCGAATTTGAAGATGTATTGCTGTCCTGGAGTCCATATCGCGTCGAAACTGTTCGGCCATCTAAGCTCGACTAGGTTCATTCCAGTTTTTGCCTTTATTGTAGTTCCAGAGACATAAGCGGTGACGTCGGAACTCTTTGAACCTGCCTGAAGTGTCAATTTGATGATCTCAACATCTGCGTCTCCTATGTTCGCTAGCTGGATTGTGGTTTTTTCGCTTGTCCAATAAACCATAGTCCGATAAACAGTTGCGTGAGGAGGAGACGGGATGATGCCAAAACCAGAAGGAGAAAGCAGAAGAATCATAGAGCTAACTATCAAAACAAGTGAAATCGACGTTACAACCTTGTCTGCACGAGTCGTATAGACACCCATAATATAAAAACTTGAGAGCTTTTAAAGTCTGCAACGAAAACAGGTGTTAGAGAGCCTTCTTTCCGAAAATCAGTATGATAGCGATGAATATTATTGCTCCGACCGTGCCCCATTCAAGAAGCGGCACCCACCAAGGAGTCACGAGGTCGACGACGGTTTGACCCCACTGCTGCGAGTAGTCAGTGATGTTCATCCGGCCGGTTGAGACCAGAACGGACTTGAAGGCCAGAACAACGAGAGCAACCGCCGTAGGTAAACCCAAAATCAGTCCGATTATTGCTCCTATTTCTTTTCCCATTTTGTCTGGTGCTCAGAGAAAACTGTGGATCACAACCTGCTTAAAAAAGTATTCCCGAGTAGTTCTGAGGCATCACTCAACCAATATTTTTTCGCCAAAATACTCTCCGCCTTCATCTGGAGTCAGACGGTATCCGCATTTTTCAAAGAATCCCTTGGCTTCAGGCTTTATGGCGTTGGCTCGCATCTTTTTACAACCCTTTTGAAGCGCCAGTGCCTCGACATAACGCACTAGCTGGGTTCCCCTGCCTTTTTCCGTAGTTTTTCCTCAACGTGGATGTTCATAATTGTGCAGAGGTCAATGCGCACCCTTATTGAACCCGTTTTTTGTTCTTCCTCACAGAGAACGTAAACTTCATTGTCGAATTCGTCAAGACCCTCAAACTGGATGCTCATAGTCCGGTATCTCGCGGAATCGGTTATATCGGGATTTTTGACAGTATGGTCGTCGCCAGCTGCGCCAGTGTGATGATTAGCCTTCTTCCCAAAAGCAGATGCGCCTTTCTTTCTTCAAACTTCCACGAGTACCCCAGAAACTTCCAAAACGCTTTTTAAAGACCTCGAAACAACTAGAGGACCATGAGTGAGCATTATGTCGCAACCCGTGGTCAATTCACGCATTGATGACTTACTGGCTGGCTGCGAAGATGCAGACTCGTTTAACTATGTTTTTACAGCTCTTAGGGGCATACAAGCTGGCAGAGAATACTATAGCACCATGTGCCCGTTGAAACTGATTCCGAAATTGTTTCTATTCGATGAAAAAGAAGTGCCACCAAAGCTTAGAGCGCAACGATCGTTGAACCGTTCCAGAATACCTGCAATCAGCCGCTACATCGTAGAGGATCCGAAGAACTATGTTTTTTCGTCCATAACCGTTTCAATTGATGGGCGTGTCAACTTCAAGCCCTTCAAAGACAGTGGACCTGCAAGCAAAACCGGATATCTAGTGATACCAATGTCAGCTAGATTTGTTATCAATGACGGACAACATAGACGGGCCGCGATCGAAGAAGCATTGAAGGCGTTGCCGGAACTCGGTTCTGAATGTATCTCTGTGGTATTCTTTATTGATGAAGGTCTTAGGCGTAGTCAACAGATGTTTTCAGACCTGAACAAGCATGCAATCCGCCCGACAATGTCCTTGGGGATACTCTATAACTATCGAGACCCCTTAGCCCGTCTCTGCGTCGAGCTTGCAGACATAGTCCCCGTATTCAGAGACCGCATAGAGCTTGAGAAGACTAGTATTTCTAATCGGTCTGTGAAGCTTTTCACATTAAGCAGTCTGTACCAAGCCTCTAGATACCTCTTGGGACCCGGTCAGAAGACTCCGAAATTATCTCAACGGGATGTTGAGCTAGTAGTTGAGTATTGGAGTGAGGTTTCTGAGAATATTGTGCAATGGCAGCTGTTATTGAATCATAAGATCACGGCTTCCGAGCTTAGAAAAAGCTATATAAATGCCCATGGAATTGCGCTTCTATCTCTTGGAGTTGTAGGCCGAGACCTCTTCGCGCAGTTTCCTAGAAATTGGAAAAGCAAGTTGAATGCACTGGCACATGTTGACTGGTCCCGCTCGAATGTCGCGCTGTGGGAAGGACGCGCTATGAACGCAGGAAGGATAGTGGCTTCTCCTAAAAACATAACCCAGGTGGCAAACGTAATCAGAGAAACTCTCGGGCTGCGTTCGCCAAAAAGCGAGGAGTATCTGGAACACCCACTTGAATTGACTGTCAAGGTAGAAAAACGATGACCGCGCACAGCGCAGACGATTACCGCACCAGATCCGTTTTTGATCGGAAAGGTTTACGTGAGATACACACCGAAATACAACAAGTCTACCTAGCCGACCAGAGACCGTGGGTAATTGGATACAGTGGAGGAAAGGATTCCACAACCGCGCTGCAATTGGTCTGGTATGCCATTTCAGAACTTCCGCGGGACAAGCGCAAGAAAGCCATCTATGTAATATCATCAGATACATTGGTGGAGACGCCAATAATAATAGACTTCATCGACGAGACTCTTAAGAACGTCAACAGAATTGCCAGCCAAGAAGGTATGCCGTTTAACGCGCAGAGATTGAAACCATTCATTACTCAGAGCTTCTGGGTGAATCTGATAGGCCGAGGATATCCTGCTCCTCAACAACGTTTCCGATGGTGCACTGACAGACTCAAGATTGATCCATCAAATAGGTTCATACTGGAACAAATATCAAAATACGGCGAAGTAGTTCTTGTTCTGGGTGTTCGCCGTCAAGAAAGCGCCACTCGAGCTCAAGTAATGAGCCTTTATCAGATACCAAATTCAGTTCTGTCAAGGCATTCGAAATTTCCTAGAGCTTACGTCTACGCGCCTATCAAAGACTGGAGTATAGACGATGTGTGGGCCTATCTTCTGCAGGTTCCTTCGCCCTGGGGTAAAAACAATAGGGATTTGGTTGCACTTTATCAAAGCGCACAAGGAGAATGCCCTTTAGTCGTCGATGATACAACTCCTTCGTGTGGAAACAGTCGCTTTGGTTGCTGGGTCTGTACAGTTGTGACCAAGGACAAGTCGATGACGGCTCTCATTAATTCTGGAGAGACTTGGATGCAGCCATTGCTCGAGATAAGGGATTTACTATCGCAGACACAAGATCCAAATCTCAAGCCATTCTATCGGGAGTACAAGAGAAAAAGTGGGATTGTTTCATTCAAGAGCGATGGCTCTGGCGTGATCTCCAGAGGACCATACAAGCTTGAGTTCTGCAAGCAATTGCTCAGAATGGTCTTGAAGGCACAAGTGAGTGTTAGAAGTAAAGGTCCTAACCCGAAAATGCAATTGATTTCTTCTGAAGAATTGCAGGAAATACGGAGGATATGGAGAGCAGAAAGAGGAGATTGGGAAGACTCGGTTCCTAAAATCCACCAGGAAATCACAGGTGATAACATTGATTGGTCAAAGGATGATGTTGCCTTTTCATCGAAAGAGAAGTCATTGCTGTTGGAAGTATGCGAAAAGCACGTGGTTCCAATCCAGCTCGTAATGAAGCTTTTCGATGTAGAGCTGCAGACCCAAGGTATGAGCAAACGATCTTCAGTCTACAACAAAATAGACAAGGTATTTTCTGAGGAGTGGCGGAGCGAAGAGGAACTCATGGGAACGCGCAGCAACCTCCATGATTCGAATCCAAACACAAGAAACGTGATTCAAAAATGATGTTTAAGAGTCTAACTGTGGAAAATTTCGGTGCCTTTTCTAGTAAGAACTCCTTCGATCTAAGCGTTTCAACGATAAGCGAAAAAAGCCAACCGATAATCATTTTCGGAGGGAAAAATGGAACAGGCAAGACGACCTTACTTGAAGCCATCAAAATTTGCTTGTATGGAAATTGCTTTCGCGGCAGAAGAATGCCCAAAAGAGCCTATCACAAATACCTCCGACAGCACCTACACAGAGACATCGATGGCATGACCCCTTCTGAAGCCTCAATAAGCGTGGAATTTGATTACGCTCGCTCGGGATATGTTGATGATTATTTGATACGACGTTCTTGGAAATTTACGGCGTCAGAAATTATGGAAACGCTTGAGATCAAGGAGAATAATGAGCCACTACAAGAAGTATATGAAGAGCAATGGCAGGATTTCTTGATGGAACTTATTCCGCCAGGGCTTTCGAAGCTTTTCTTTTTTGACGGTGAGCAAATCCAGAGTCTCGCAAAGGGTGAAGGTGAGAACAAGTACATTCTAAATTCTATTAATTCACTTTTGGGAATAGATTTGGTTGAGCATCTACAACATGACCTTAAGATATATTTTTTGCGCAAAACTGCAGGAAAAGGCAGCAATGTTGCATCCACTGTTGAGGAATTGAGGAAAAAGATGAAGTCGTTAGAAGAAAGTTATGAGTCTGTTTTGCAGAAAAAAGCCTCCTTACAGACGAAAATAGGTCGCGTCAATGCTGAAATTGAGGAACAAGAGCGCACTATTTCAATGGAAGGCGGAGGTTTTGCTAGCAAGCGTGAGCAGCTTAGGGTTGAAGAGAAGAAGCTGGAGGAAGCAATTGAGGTGTTAAAAGAGGAAATTCGCAGTCTTTGCGCTAATCTTCTTCCGTTCGCGTTTGTTCCTGAACTATGCATTGCTTTGCGAAGTCGTTTGCAGCAAGAGGAGAAAGAGCAACAAAGGGTGGCAACGATTGTGTTTCTGAGGGACGCTCTCGAAAATCTAATTGGAGACTTAGATAAAACAGACTATATGCGTTCTTTGCCGCTCTCACAAAACCAAAAACACGCCATAACCCTAGAAACAGTGAATGAGCTAAGAAACAGGATTGAAAAAATGAACGGCGCTTGCAAAGAAATCGTCCATCCTATTTCTTCCCTTGAAAGAAACGAGATCCTAAGATGGATTGATACATCCTTGACTCAAATTCCCTCAAGATTATTAGAACTCTCTACACGTCTTAAGAGGTTGGAAAATGAAAAAGAAAGAGTGGAGGATTTCCTATTTCG
>Ga0315282_10010395_pt1 | contig 14604 bp, 12 predicted proteins | sample YL17G07_20_MG_FD_203693 | JGI IMG/M metagenome (GOLD analysis project Ga0315282, IMG submission 203693) | Sediment microbial communities from Yellowstone Lake, YNP, Wyoming, USA - YL17G07_20 | ecosystem: Environmental > Aquatic > Freshwater > Lake > Sediment | place: USA: Wyoming | collected...
CAATGTTCTTTGGAAGGAGAGCAAGAGACGCGGAGTGGTATGAAAAAATTGTTAACCTCGATGGATCAATCCTTAAAGAGATTGAACCAAGACTTAAAAAACTTCTCAAATATCAACTTGCAATAACAGCAAGATGGATTATTGCATTTGTATTCTTTGAGAGAGAATTATATAAAAATCCTGAAAGAGAAGATTTAAACAATCTCTGGTATGATACTCTTCAGGAATTACAATTTATCAACCCACCAGAGGAACGAAGAAAATATCCTGATTGGGCTGCAAAAATCCACTTCGGGATAGCCCCTGTTTACTATCACAATTACCTTCTCGGAGAAATGATGGCATCGCAAATGGAGAGTTATTTAAAAGAAAATGTTTCCAGAGAGCTTATTAATAAAAATGTAGGCGAATTTTTCGTTGAAGGAATCTTTAAGCCTGGTTCAAAATATAGATGGGACGAACTCATAGAGAAAGCAACAGGAAAATCTTTAAATCCAAAATTTCTTGCAGAACAAATTAAATAGCAACTTCATCATAAACAAAAAATAGAGGGGGCGCTCTGCGCCCCCTCTAAAAATTTACCCTAGATTCTTCTAAGGATTGACAAAAGTAATTCTTCCATCAACAGTTACATTAACCTGTGGATTAGTCTTGATATAATCAACAAGATCGTCTCTCATCCAGTTTCCAGTAACCCACTTTGACGATTTTGCTTCTTTCAATACCGCGTAACCATCTCCACCTGCCGCCATAAAGTCAAGAACAGCAACAGTGTAAACTTTATCAAGCTCAATAGTCTTACCATTGACAAGCACTTCGACCACTCTTGAGCCTGCAGGTTTCTTAAGGTCAACTTTAACTCTTATTCCTGAAATCTGTGAAAATCTTCCTTGTGCAGTTTCAACCATAGAGTATCCATTTTCAAGAGCAGTAACAACCTGAGCACCTGTAAGCTCAAGTTTTACAAGAAGGTTGTCAAAAGGAATAGTAGTGTAAACACTCCCGACTGTAATTGGACCTTTTGGAATACTTGCCCTAATGCCTCCGCTATTTGTAATTGCGATATCAGTGCCTGAAATGTTCCTCATCCAGTCAGCGATAAAGTCTCCAAGATTTGTTTCCATAGTTCTTACATGAGATCTTTCTCCATCGAGGTCAACAAGTGCTTCACCTATAACAACTTGCATCTTACTTTGGACCTCGGTGTTATATGGATCAATGATTGCCTTGATTGTCGGGTCTTCAGGAATAGAATCATTGATTGGTATAAGTGTATAGTTCATATTGAGAAGCTTCGTACTATTCGCAGTCGTCTGAAATTCCAGTACAACTTTGCCGATATTGTTTCCATAGCTTCCGGTTTGTACAATTGGAATCCCATTTACAACATCGGGCTTCGTGAGAACAGTATGCGAGTGTCCACCAATAATCAGGTTAACATTGGAAATCTTAGCTGCAACAGTTTTATCAACGTCATAGCCAAGGTGAGATAGGACAACAGTATATTCAACTTTATCTTTAAGTGATGTTGTATAGTTATTGATTGTCGTAGTTGGATCAAGAACCGTAAGCCCTTCAATGCCCGTTGGATTAACAAGGACTGGGAGATCAGTCGTATCAACACCAATAAATCCAATATCTACAAATCCAAAACTCTTGATTGAATAAGGTGGAAGAATTGTTGAATTGGTGTTAGAATCAACAATATTAGCATTTATATACTTGTAATTTGCGGGAGCAGTAATCTCCTTAAACTTTGCATACCCCCAGTCGAACTCGTGGTTTCCTGTTGTTGCAATATCGTATCCCATTGCATTGTAAACTTCAATTACGTCTTTACCGTAGAAGAATGCACCTATTGGAGGACCACCACCAATGATATCACCTGCGTCAACAAGGAGAGTGTTTGGGTTGTATGCTCTTTCCTGTTGGACAAGAGTGTAAATTCTTGCACTTCCGCCGATTGGTTTTTTCGTTGTTGCATTAGTGCTTCCTAAAAGATACATGTGGAAGTCATTAGTATGGAGGATCGTAACCGTCGGGAATCTTGCATTAACAATTATTGATGCAATTTGAGTTGTTGTCAAAGATGCTTTTGGTTTAAGGCTATTATCTAAATACCCTGTTACAACACCTTTATTCACCATAAAGTTAAGATAGTCCTTTGCCCACGAAGAAACTAAGGACGCATCAGTAAATTTTCCAAGCACATAAGGAACACCTTCAAAATCTTTCACCTCAAGAGCTCTGCTTAAAACTACAACTGCTTCTTCCTCTGAAATTGTGGCATCTGGCCTGAATGTGCCATCGCCATAACCTTTAACAATTCCACTCTTTGCAAGTGCCTCGATATACGGAGAACCCCAATAAGAAGATGGTGTGTCTTTAAATGTATATTGTTTCAGTCCAAACCAGGGAATATAATTATAAGGGAAGGATTTCACAACCATCGTAGCAAACTCTGCTCTTGTTACATTTTTGTCTGGAAGGAAACCTGTATTTCCTGGAAGTGGAAGGACCCCGTGCTTTGCAAGTACATCAAAGTTAACATTTCCTTGTTCTCCTATATTAGTTATTGTAACTGTTACAGGATCTCCTGCCTTTGCAACCGGAGCAACGAATGATAGAAATGAAATCAACATCACTGCCACAACTAATAAAGTAATAACTCTCTTTGAACTTCTTTGCATCTTAACCTCCTTTCAATATTAACTTATAAAAATTATATATTTTTTTCGAAAAAAAGAAACTTTTTTAAAAAGTAAAATGCTCTTGACAGAGAACAAAAAGTTATTAAAATGATAACTGAATCAGTTGTCGAAAATTTTAAAAAGGAGGTAAAAGTGCAAACGTTACCTAATGTATTAGAAGGCATAAGCACCAAAACGGTTGAGACAAACCGCATAAAGATGCACGTTCATCTTTCTTCTAAAGAGAGAGGAGAACCTGTAATTTTCATTCACGGTAATTTCACAGGGGCAACTTTTTGGGAAGAAACTATCGTTTCTCTTTCAAATGAATTTTTCGGTTTTGCGCCAGATCTCAGAGGCTATGGGTTAACAGAAGACAAAAATATAGATGCAACAAGAGGTGCAAGAGATTGGTCAGATGATATACATTCTCTAATTCAATCTCTAAATCTAAAGCAAGTCCACTTTGTTGGTTGGTCAATAGGCGGAGGGATCGCAATGCAGTATTTTATTGACTATCCTGAAGAAGTATCTACACTTACTATGATATGTCCAGTTTCACCTTTCGGTTTTGGTGGCACAAAGGACATAGATGGCACACCATGTTATGATGACTTTGCAGGTTCAGGAGGAGGAACTGTAAACATAGATTTTGTAAGAAGAATAAAAGAATTTGATAGAAGAGAATCAGATGCAAATTCCCCAAGGAATGTAATCAACAATTTTTATTACAAACCACCTTTTAGAACAAAGAGGGAAGAAGATTTCCTTTCATCTGCTCTTCTTGAAAAAGTTGGTGAAGTTAAATACCCTGGAGATTTCGTCGCTTCTAATAATTGGCCTTTTGTTGCACCTGGAGAATTTGGTCCCATTAATGCAACCTCACCAAAATTCTTCAATACAAGTAGCATTATCAATATGAATCATAAAGTTCCAATGCTTTGGATTCGTGGATCAGACGATCTTATCGTTTCAGATAATTCATTTTTTGATTTAGGTTATCTTGGAAAAATGGGATTCATCCCTAATTATCCTGGCGAAGCAATGTATCCTGCTCAACCAATGATTTCGCAAACAAGAAAAGTAATGGAGAAGTACAAAGGGAAAGGTGGTAACTATTTCGAAATTGTTATCAAGGATACCGCACATTCTCCACACATAGAAAAGCCAGAAGAGTTTAAAAAAGTGCTTAAAGATTTTATTAAAAGCAATATATGATAAAAACAGGAGAAAACATGGACAAGAGATTTGCAAAAATTCTCGGGGCAGGAATGTATCTCCCCGAAAAAGTCGTAACAAATGAGGAACTGAGCAAAAAGATGGGTTTTGATGTAAGTCAGTATCTCTCAGGTATTGCTTTAAGGCACATTTCAGCAGATGACGAATCAACTTCAGACATGGCAGTAAAAGCCGCACAGGATGCTTTGAAAAATGTGAATATGAAACCAGAGGACCTTGACCTTATAATTCTTGCAACAGATACTCCGGATATTGTCACCCCACCGACTTCCCCGATTATTCAAAGCAAATTAGGTGCAGTGAATGCAGGAGCTTTTGATGTAAACGCTGCTTGCACAGATGCAGTAATAGGAATGACCATCGCAGCCCAGCATATTATGCTCGACCCTGATATCAACAATGTCCTTGTCGTCGCTGCATATGGAATGACAAAATGGCTTGACTGGGATAACAAAATACTCGCCCCAATGTTTGGCGATGGGGCTTCAGCAGTTATCCTTACAAAATCAGATGAACCTGGATACCTTGCTTCAACACTTTTTACTGATGGAAGCTACTGGGACAGTTATGGAATTTACGTGGGAACTAAATTTCCAATCACAAAAGAAATGGTTGAAAAGAAAGAACATCTTTTGAGATTTCATCCCAATTTCCACAAATACCCTCCTGATGTCAATTACAGCAAATGGCCTGAACTTGTTAAAAAAGTAGTTCACAAAGCAGGATATGAGGTAAAAGATCTCGATATGGTGCTTTTTACCCAGGTAAGGCTTATAGATATTCAAGAAAGCATGAAAAGGCTCGAACTTCCACTTGAAAAAACGCACTGGATTATGGATAAGTTTGGCTACACTGGTTCTGCCTGTGTTTTTATGGCTCTTTACGATGCATTGAAACAGGGAAAGATAAAGAAGGATAATCTGGTTGCGTTCTGCACCTCAGGAGCAGGAATGGCAATGTCTTCTTCTCTGTTCAGATGGGCTTAGGAGGTATCTATGGGAAGGTTTGATGGAAAAGTAGCAATAATTACGGGGGGGGCAAGTGGAATCGGCAAGAAAACTGCAGAAATCTTTTCAAAAGAAGGGGCAATAATTGCAATATTCGATGTAAACAGAGGTGCGCTCAATCAAACGGAAAAGGAAATTAGAGATGCTGGCGGAAAGTGCAATGGATACGTTGTGGATGTTACAAATTTTGAAGATGTAACTGAAAAAGTCAAAGAAGTAATAAAAGATCTCGGAGAAATTGATGTACTTGTTAACAATGCGGGAATCACAAGGGACAACTTTCTGACCAAAATGGAAATTGACGATTGGAACAAAGTTATTGCAATTAATCTTACAGGAACATTTAACTGTGCAAAGGCAGTCGTAACTTACATGATGGAAAAAAACAAAGGAAACATTGTAAACGTATCATCAGTTGTAGGTATCTATGGAAACATCGGTCAGACAAACTATGCAGCAAGCAAAGCGGGCGTAATCGGGTTAACAAAAACATGGGCAAAAGAATTTGCAAAGAAAGGAATAAGAGTAAATGCAGTGGCTCCAGGATTTATTAAAACGCCAATGACAGACAAAGTTCCAGAGAAAGTGCTTGAAATTATGATAAGCAAAACACCAATGGGAAGAATGGGAGAATCTATTGAAGTAGCGAATGCAATATTATTCCTTGCTTCAGAGGAATCTTCTTTTATTACAGGGCATATCCTCCATGTTGATGGAGGTTTAGTATTATAAAAATTAAAAGGAGGTATTAGAAATGAAGAAGTTAGTAAGCTTAATCTTAGTCATTGCAATGCTTTTTGGTATCTTTGTAGGAATACCAAAAGCAAAAGCACAGAAAGAAATGTTCCTTACACTTGTTGTTGGAATTAACCAGTACATTCTTAATGGAATGCAGTTAACAATGGATGCACCAGCTGAAATTGTAAACGGAAGGACTTTTGTACCAATAAGACTTGTTGCAGAAACATTTGGTGCAGATGTCCAATGGGATGGTACAGCGCGAACTGTTACGATAAAATCTGACACAACAACAATAATTCTTAAAATTGGTTCTACTGATATGACAGTGAACGGAAAAACAGTTACTCTCGAAGCAGCATCTTTTATCAAGAAGCCAGGGAGAACAATGGTTCCTATCAGATTAATTTCAGAATCACTCGGGCTTTCAGTTTACTGGGAACCACAAAAGAAACTTATCTATGTTAGAGCAAAACCCTCATTTGAAGTCCCGGGTGTAACAGATAAAGAAATAACAATCGGCTCATTCTCAGCATTATCCGGTCCTCTTTCCGTTGTTGGAATCCCTTTCTACCATGGTTTTCAGGCATATATTAACTATATAAACGACCAGGGTGGAGTATATGGAAGAAAGATCAATGTCCTCGAAGCAGATGACCAGTTTAACCCTGCTGTAACAGTACCTGCCGTAAAGAAATTTGTAGAAGAAAACCATGTTTATGCTGTGGTAGCAGGCCTTGGAACACCTGGCTGCCTTGCAGTTATGGATTATTTAAATGAAAATGGTGTACCATTTGTTTATCAGGGTTCTGGTGTTTCCAAGCTTGCCATCCCTCCAAAAAAATACGTCTTTGCGGTTCAACCCAACTATATCAATGAAGGCCAGATATTTGTTAAATATGCAATAGACAATAACTGGAAGAATGTTGCGCTCATATACTCGAATGATGACGCTGGAAATGAAGGAAAGACAGGAGTTGAAACTGGCATTCAGAAATTTGGTGGTAAACTTGTATATGAAGCTCCATTCCCCGCGACTGAAACAGATTTCACATCTTACATGCTTAAAACAAAAGACAGTGGTGCTGACGTGCTCATTATCTACACACTGAGTGTTGCACTTGCTGGAAATGCAGTAAAGACTGCAAAATCTCTTGGACTCAATCAGAAGATATTCCTTCCTTATCCTCATGCAGGTATCGCAGCAACAGCAGGTGCTGCAGCAGAAGATGTTTATGTAACAGGTTGGGTTGATTTCTCAAATCCAAAGGACCCTGGAATACAAAAATTCTACAGTATATGGTTAAAATACTATCCAAAGGACAATCCCCTTACATTTGCATATGCAGTTGCAGGTTATGTTGCTGGCGAAATCTTTGTTGAAGCTCTCAAGAGAGCAGGGCCATACCCAACAAGAGATGCACTTGTCTGGGCTCTTGAAACATTCTATGGTTGGAGTGGAGATCTTGCAAAAGATATAAGCTATGGACCCAATGAAAGATCTGGTAAATACTCAATGTTCTTCATGCAAGTTCAAAAAGGGCAACTCGTAAAAGTCAGTAACTGGATATCTGTTCTCAGCAAACCATAAAAAAACTTAAAGAAAAGAGGGGGGCAATAACTCCCCTCTTTTTAATAAGCTTTACGAGGTGAAGAATGCTTGAAATAAAAAACTTAACTGTTAAATTTGGAAATCTTGTGGCTGTGAATAATTTAGAAATGACAATTAAAGAACATGCAATTCATTCCTTAATAGGACCTAACGGTGCAGGGAAAACAACTGTTTTCAATGCTATATATGGCTTCGTACCTTATACAGGCACAATTTTATTTAAAAACAAGAATTTAAAAAAATACCCTGCTCATGGTTTAACAAAAATGGGTATTTCAAGGACATTCCAAAATTTAAGTCTTTTTTATTCGATGACTGTTGAACAAAATATAGCAGAGGGACTGCATACAAGAGTGAAAGGTAACATCTTTGGTGACCTTGCAGGAGTAAATGTTTATGCTAAAAAAAATGTTAAAGACAGAATAAAAAAGGTGACTGATTTATTGGGGATCACACAAATTCTAAATGCTTATCCGGTTTTCCTTCCCTACGGCACACAAAAACTCGTGGAACTTGGAAGAGCACTTATAAGTGAGCCAGAATTAATAATGCTCGATGAACCTGCCGCAGGGTTAAATAACTCAGAAAAAGAATATTTTAAACATATACTTCAAAGAGTAAAGAACAGCGGTATAACAATTCTTCTTGTAGAACACGACATGGGCGTTGTTATGGACATATCTGATACTGTAACTGTTGTGAACTTTGGAAATAAAATTGCAGAGGGAAAATCATCTGAAGTTTCTGAAAATCCAGAAGTAATAGAAGCATACCTAGGGGTGTGAAGATGCTGAAAATAAAAAATCTTCATGTCGGCTACGGTCCCATTGAAGTGCTTCACGAGATTTCAATTGAAGCAGAAGCATCAGAAGTGGTTGCGATTCTTGGTTCAAATGGTGCAGGTAAGTCAACTCTTCTCAAAACTATATCAGGTATTTTAACGCCCACAAAGGGCTCAATAAGTATAGAAGATATTGTTATAAACGGCTCAGAACCGTCAAAAATTGTAAAAATGGGCATCGTACATGTACCAGAAGGAAGGCATATATTCCCGGGTCTTACAGTTAAAGACAATTTACTGCTCGGGGGATATTTTAGAAATACAGAAGATAATAAGAAAAATATGGAGTTTGTAATGTCAACATTCCCGATTCTCAAGGATAGACTCAACGAAAGGGCAGGAATGCTCTCAGGAGGCGAACAACAAATGCTTGCTCTTGGAAGAGGTCTTATGGGAAATCCAAAACTGCTCCTTCTTGATGAACCATCGCTTGGACTTGCCCCAAAAATAACATCAGAGATATTCCAGATTATACTCGACCTTACAAAACAAAAGGAAATGGGAGTCTTACTTGTTGAACAAAATGCAAAAAAAGCACTTGAAATTTCAGATAGGGGATATGTACTTGTAAACGGGAAAATTGCTTTGAGTGGTAGCTCTGACGAACTTAAAAACAACCCTGAAGTACAAAAACTCTACTTAGGAGGAAAAAATGTTTAGTCTATTTTTCAGGGGTCTTGCAACTGGCTCAATATACAGTTTAACAGCAATGGGTATAGTGCTGATTCTTTCTACAACAAATGTAATGAACTTTTCACAGGGAGATATGGGCATGTTCCTCACATTCATTGCATTTATATTGCTCATGGCAAAGATTCCTTACTTGGTAACAATAATAATTATAATATTAATGGGTATATTTCTCGGTTTTTTACTCGAAAAGGGACTTATGAGCAAAGTTAGAAAAACGTCACACATCGGAATGGTTATGATTACTCTTGCACTTACAATGATTTTTGAAGGCATCGTTGGTATATTTGTGAAAACTCCAACTCTCTTTCCACCTGCAATATCAGGTGGACCAATTATCTTCGGAACCATAATCATGGACAGACAGGATCTACTTTCCCTCGCAATTTCTCTTGCAGTCGTCATAATTCTTTTCCTTGCTTTATACAGGACAAAGATTGGAATAGCATCAAGAAGCCTTGCAGAAGACGAATATGCTGCAAAGCTTTTAGGCATACCTGTCAAAAACATCTACATATTTATATGGGCAATAGCCTTTGGGCTTGCAGGACTTGCTGGAATAATAGTTGCCCCAAGATTATCACTTGAGCCAACATTTATGCTCGTTATACAGTTAAAAGCGTTTATTGCTGCCGTTCTTGGTGGAATGAACTCAGTGCTTGGAGCAGTTGTTGGTGGACTTTTACTCGGTGTTGTTGAAAACTTTGTATCTTTCTATATTCCACAGATAAAAGACAGTTTTTCCCTTATTCTTGTAGTGCTTGTACTGCTTTTCCTACCACAAGGATTATTTGGAAAGAGAGAAACGAGGAGAGCATAGATGAAAAAAATACTACCAATAATTTTTCTTGTTGCTGCTCTTTTTATTCCTCTTATTTTTAAGACACGACCTTCACTTGTTTATTTCATAAACCTCTCAATGATATATGCTATTTCAGCTCAGGGGCTTAACCTTCTTATGGGAATAGGAGGGCAAATTTCGCTGGGACACGCTGCATTTATGGCAATCGGTGGCTATACATCCGCAATACTTGTAATGAAGTTCCATACACCATTTCTTTTTGCACTCATCGCAGGCGTAGCTCTATCCTGTATATTCGGCTTGATTGTTGGCTTTCCTTCTTTGAGGCTTAAGGGTTTTTACCTTGCAATTGCAACAATGGCACTTGGAAGCGTTGTAACTGATGTTATAAGGAGGGTTGCAATAACAGGGGGAGATTATGGACTTCCAAACATTTTACCTCCATCAATATTTAAATTTACATTTTCAAGTAACTTTTCTCAATTTTACCTGATTTTAGGATTTTTTCTTCTGACTATTTGGCTTACAAGAAATTTTATAAGGAGTAAAAGCGGCATGGCACTTCAGGCAATGAGAGATTCTGAGACTGGAGCAGTTGCACTTGGCATTAATATTTCAAATTACAAACTGCTTGCATTCATAATCTCTTCTGCCTTTGCGGGGCTTGCGGGAGTCCTTTATGCACATTCAGTAACATATCTGAATGCTTTTAATTTTGGACTCGGTTTTTCCATAGACCTGCTCGCAATCACTATAATAGGCGGCCTCGGGACGTTGTGGGGGGGCTTACTCGGTTCTATTTTATGGGTACTTGTAAGAAATTTTCTAAGTCTTGCACACTTTGAAGTGCTTGCAGGAGTAATTTTTGGTATAATTCTTATAATTGTTGTCGTTTTCTTACCAAGAGGGCTGTCTGAAATTATTATAAGAATTAACCAGAGAATAAACAGAAAAAGGGTTATAACATAGGTGAAAAAAGGGGAAAGGACGAGAGAAAAGATACTGGAAACAGCCATCAAAGTTTTTAGAGAAGAGAGTTTTGATAACGGATCAGTTCTCAAAATTGCTTCCAGAATGGGGACCAGAAATTCTACAATTTATTATTACTTTAAAAATAAGAGTGAGATATACAACGCACTGGGCTTGAAATTTAAAAACGGCATCTTAGAGAGAATAAGAGAAAGCGTCGCCCCCAATAAAACACAATTTGACAATGTTAAAGAGATACTCAAGGCTTACCTTGTTTATATTAAAGAAAATCTGGCACTTTATGAAACATTCAGAGAAGTGGAGTTCGTGAATCTACCACTTGCAAAGAGTTATTACAATGACCTGACTGGTTGCATAAAGAATGTTCTTGCAGAAAAAATAAAAGATAACTTTGATATCGATACACTTTCTTTTATCATAGTTGGCAGCATCTATTTTATCGTTATTAATAACCTTATCTGGGAAAATAGAGAAGTATCTCAAGATGAAATAAAAACACTTTTCAAATTTATTGAATCAGGAATTGATAAAAAATCCGACTTTATTCCCTATGTAATTCCAGAAAGACCAATCACACTCGAGGAAAAAAAATTTAACACAAGGGGCGAAAAGACAAAAAGAAATATAATAAAGGCTGCTGAAAAACTATTCGGGGAAAATGGGTACAAGAACACTCAGATAGTTGATATAGCAAAAGCTTCAAACATAGGGATGGGTACAATATACCTGTATTTTAACAGCAAAAAAGAAATACTGAGCGAAGTTATCAAATATGTAAACCATGTTCTTAGAAGCTGTTCATGGGAATATACAAAGCCATTTAAGGATAGAAGAGAAATCGAAAATGCCGGCTTTAACGCATTCTTCTACGCATTCAAAAATAGAGGGGAGGATTACAGAATCGTTAGAGAGGCAGAATTTATTGATAAAGAAATTGGGTCCTGGTATTACACGAGAATTGCAGATTCTTATAAGAAGGGGTTAGAGCAGGGGATTAAATCAGGCGAAATTGAAAACCTTAACCCTGAAACTCTTTCATACTCTCTCATGGGAATAGGACATACAGTCGGAATACGCTGGTTTGTTTTAGGAAAAAACAAAAAGGTTGAGGAAAAACCATTTTCAACAGTTTTAAATTTCATAATGCACGGATTGAAAGGGGTCTTAAAGGAGACATCATGAATCACACAGAGGAGTATAAAAGAAAATTAATAACAATTGAAGAAGTACTGGATAAAATAAAATCAAACAGTACAGTTGTTGCTGCGATGGCAGCTGCACAACCTCCTGGGCTACTTTCTTCGCTACACCTCATAAAGGACAGAGTAAAAAATGTGAAAGTTATTACCTGCCTTCTTCTAAAAAATTACGAATTCTTGCAATATGTTGGCGTTAATGACGACTCTCCATTCAAAGTAGAAAGCTGGTATTTTGGAAACCCCGAAAGAGAACTTTACAAGAAAGGGCTCACATCCTTTATCCCCAACAATCTGCACAATGCAGGAGTGGAAAAGATAAATGCAGAAAAAATAAATGTATTTATGGGAACCGCTACACCACCTGACAGTCGAGGGTTCATGTCGTTATCTTTAAGTCTTGTCTATGAAAAGGAAATGATAGAAAATGCCGATCTTGTGATTCTTGAGGTAAACGAAAACCTGCCAAAAACCTTTGGTGATACACAGGTACACATAAATGATGTTGATTATCTTGTTGAATACAATGCACCGCTCCTTGAATTCCCTTCCATTGAGCCAACTGATACAGAAAGAAAAATCGGAGAGAATATCGCAGAATTAATAGAAGATGAATCCACATTACAGATTGGCATCGGTGGCATTCCAAATGCGATAATGAGATTCCTTAAAGAAAAGAAAGATCTTGGAATTCATACCGAGATGGTTACAGATGGCATAACAGAACTTGTAGAACTTGGCGTTATAAACAACAGCAAAAAGACACTACACAAGGGGAAAATTATAGGGACTTTTGTCATGGGAACGCAGAAATTATATGATTTCGTACAGGAAAATCTTGCAGTAGAGCTTATGAGAGGCTCATACGTAAACAATCCGTATGTTATAGCACAAAACGAAAAAATGATAAGCATAAATACCTCACTCCAGGTCGACCTCACAGGGCAGGTATGTTCTGAATCATTTGGTTATCAGCATTATACGGGTACAGGCGGACAACTCGATATGCATAGAGGCGCAACAATGTCAAAAGGCGGTAAGGGAATTATTGCCCTTCGCTCATCCGTTAAAAACGACACAATATCAACAATTGTTCCTGTTTTATCGCTTGGAAGTTATGTTACTGTTCCACGGCAGGATGTCGATTATATCATTACAGAGTTCGGCGTGGCACACCTCAGAGGTAAAAGCGTAAGAGGTAGAGCCCTTGAGCTAATTAAAATAGCTCACCCAAATTTCAAGGATTTTCTTTTAAATGAAGCAAAAAAAATGAATTTGATTTAGGAGGGATTATGAAAGAAGTTTTTATAAGCGCTCCGTACAGGACTGCAATTGGAAAATTCGGAGGAAGCCTTAAGGATATACCTGCACCAAGACTGGCAGGATTTGTAATAAAAGAGATTCTTAAAAAAACAAAAGTCGACCCAAAGCGGTTTGAAGACGTAATTATTGGAAACGTGATTCTTGCCGGGGAAAAAATGAATCCCGCACGACAGGCTGCGATTTTTGGAGGCATAGACGATAGCGTTCCCGCAATGACTGTAAATAGAGTATGTGGTTCAGGCTTGCAGGCAATTCTCACGGGGACCATGGAAATACAGTCAGGGTACGCATCTTTAGTGCTTGCAGGCGGAATGGAAAACATGGACCAAGCTCCCTATTTACTTACAAGCGCAAGGTACGGATACAGGCTTGGAGAAGGAAAATTCATCGATGCAATTCTTACAGACGGGCTAAACGATGCTTTTAACGATAAGCACTCAGGATGGATAGCAGAGGAATATTTCATTCCCAAATATAGTATCACAAGAGAAGAGCAAGACAATTTCGCATTTCAGAGTCAGATGAAAGCAAGCCAAGCAATAAGCGAAGGAAAATTCAAGGATCAGATTGTACCTGTAAATGTTGGAAAGGATGTTATATTTGATACCGATGAAGCAGTAAGAAAAGGTACAACAATAGAAAAACTAAGGAATTTAAAACCAGTCTTCAAGGAAAATGGCACAATCACCGCAGGAAATGCACCTGGGTTAAATACAGGTGCATCGACAATGATTCTCTCAACAGAGGAGGTTGCAAAAGAGTTTAATCTTGATATATCTGGAAGGATTGTTTCTTACGCTGTGTCTGCAGTTTCACCGAATATGTTCGGCATTGCACCAGTTCCTGCAATAAAAAATGCACTAAATAAAGCAAAACTTAAAATAGATGATATAGACCTTTTTGAAATAAATGAGGCATTTGCAGCAATTGCACTTGCAGTAAAAAAAGAGCTCGGCATTCCTGACGAAAAGCTCAATGTTAACGGGGGTGCGGTTGCACTAGGGCATCCAATTGGAGCAAGTGGAGCAATACTTACAACAAAAATCCTTCACGAGTTAAGGTACCGTCAAAATAGGTTTGGAGTCGTCTCGCTCTGTATCGGCGGGGGCCAGGGCATTGCAATGGTAGTGGAAAGAGTATAGAAAATAAATCATTTGCACAAGAGCAGGAGATTCCAAGCCTGTTCTATAATTTAACTTTCTTTTAGCCAACATAAATAAGCAAAGTTTAAGCTTAAATTAAAATAGTACTATAGCAAATCCTTCAAATCAGGAGACGGAGGAATCTCCCTCATATGTCTTGATAGGTCCATCAGCTGCTTCACGTAATTTATATCTTTAGGAGTAACGCCTGCTTCTTTCTCGATTTCTGCTTCAGGAATTTTATGCTCAAATCCGTATAAAATCATGTCCAGATTTTCATATTTCATCTGCAGAGCAAATTCATCAGTCATGCCGGGCATAAGGTCTGGAGAGG
>Ga0315282_10010396_pt1 | contig 14602 bp, 12 predicted proteins | sample YL17G07_20_MG_FD_203693 | JGI IMG/M metagenome (GOLD analysis project Ga0315282, IMG submission 203693) | Sediment microbial communities from Yellowstone Lake, YNP, Wyoming, USA - YL17G07_20 | ecosystem: Environmental > Aquatic > Freshwater > Lake > Sediment | place: USA: Wyoming | collected...
CAACAGCGAATCTCCTCTTGTAACACCAATCCTTGTACTCAATCCACTTGACATCAAGCTCGTTGAGCCTGTAGTAGGGGTGAGGAATCTCATTCGAGTTGATTAGGGATAAGTGGATAACACCTGGCACACGAGCTTCGGTCCACTCAACTCCTTTGTGACTGTCTCCAGACGAGTGTTCGATGTCATTCATACCAGTGTTCAGATGTTTCAGTTTCCAGACTCCATTCAGATCGACAATCTTCATAGGAAAGACTCCACAACTCAGTGTGACACTTAAGCGTATCATAGCGTTCGATTTCTGCGTTTACATGCTCGCTTTCCAAGTTCTGGGACTTCTGTTCCGATTCGTTCTGAGTGAGCCTGTGCGCAAGAAGGCATCGTCAGTCTCAGGGGTTGTGTTCTGGGGAGGCTTCGCTTGGATCATCAACTTGCTCTCAGCGGAGTTGATCGGATGGCCCGCGTTCCTCGGCTGGTTCATAGTAGTAGCCGGCACGAGCATCGTGGTTCAGAGCGTTCTGACTATTCTCCTGTATAGTTTGCACACGCCCTAAGTCTCCTTGCGGTATGACGCGGTCACAGCTTCCTGTGCAATGACAGATGTGACAACAAGGATAGTGGAGAATGATAGTGGAGAATACGGGACATGTGGACCTGTGTTACTGAGATGCCCCCCGCCGTGCCATCCTCATCCAGAAGAAGGTGTACACAAGATCCAGCTACTCTTTGACTCTAGCTTCCATCGCTATCACGATGGAAGATGATATTGGGTACTCCGGGTATTCAAAAACCGAGGCCTGAGGCGGTTCTCTAGGAGGATCGTCGGGTGGGTCGTCCTTGACTGCTTCGAGCATCTTGGACACTCCCACCTTGGCGATACCATTCAATATCCTTCTTAGCTTTGGCGCACAGAACCCCGATACAAAGCTCACGTTTACCCCTGTTGTCAGAAGCATGCACCTGAGCATCAGATCCGTATATCGCATGTAGTACCTGTTTGACTCGACATTGAGCGACGGACCAACCCATGTGAACGACAAAGGCACCTCTTTGAGCTCATGGGGTCTCTGGTTTCCGATGAACCAATAGTACAGGAAATCGCAGATCTCCGGATGCGGTCCACCCATAGCTTCAATGAGGCTTGTCCTGTAGAAGTTCAACTGATTGGCGTGACTATGGAACAGATCCTTGTAGGCATCGGCAGCAGATGTGCTTACCTTTATCTGGAATGCGTTCACGTATCCGATTCTTGATTCGTTGTCTGAGGAGAAGTATGTTGCGAACGTGATGTCCCCGAATTCCCTGTGACCTTTCACTCCTCGAATATAGGCCTGGTGCGTGAGAAACGCTCCTAGGTCAACGAGAACATCTCCAGATGGCGATAGTATCTGATAGGGCCTGAAGCTATCCTGCCAGTGCCTGAGTATCTGCAGCAACTCCTTCTCCTTGGTGTAGTTGCCATTCCTGAGGACGTCAATGAAGAAGCCCTTGCCAAACAAACGCCAGACCTCCCCTGGGACATTGCCTTGGGCCATCGCTCTTCTACCTCTGGTGATCAGGTTGTCCATAGGGTTATCTGGACATCAAGCGACGCAAGGGTAATAAGACTTCCTGCGACTTCCGATTGATTCTACTCACGAGGAAGTGGACCTTATGTCGGCGATGCTATCTACTCTTTCTTGGTAGGCACTGCTTGAGATCCAAGGCACCTCTGGTGGCATACTCATGGTATGTCTTGTTGATGTCGCCCCCGGCCAATTCCTCTGGCTCAGCTAAAAGCACTCTGCTGGTGAACTCTTGGTATGAGGTACAAACACAGGTGCTCCACATCGGCCCGACACGCGTGCGCGCGAGTCGTTGTGGGGGGCCTCTCCTGAATGCGCATAACGGGGGGCTGCTCGTTCAGTTCGTGACCGGCATCAACGACCATGTCGGGATGTTCGGAGGCAGGACCATCATCCAGACCAATGGGTTGTTCTTGGGATCGCCGGAACATAACAATGTTGAGTCGATGCTTTCTCCACTCGTGAACTTCAGAGGTAAAGTAGTGTTCGAGGTTTCGATCAAAAGCGCTAACCCCCGGGGGCTTGCGACAACAACCAGACTGGACGCGGGGAACTTCCCGCTGGCTTTCAAGGCGGTGGGTCATCTAGACAGTCTTCACCGCAAACTAAAGATTCATGCTACCGATTTTGTGGGCTAAACCGTCGGAAAACGTCGAATTCCTAGGATTCTCTACACTAGCAGGATGGGTAATAGTAGGCGCGGGCCGAAGGAGGAATACCCGACGTCATACTCTTCGCTCGCGACGCGTCTAATCGCTCGTACTTTCGTTGGCGACATGAGTTGGGGTTTGAAACTACACGTCCTTCATGTATCACCTTGTGGCAAGTGTTAAGAGGCTACGACTCAATTTCGATAGTAGGTTGAAGGCACCGTCAATGAGGAGACTGCTACTGGAAAGGGCAAGGTCCAACTATGATGCTGCTAGAAGGGTTTCGCAAGACAAGAACAAGCCCAAGGAGGTGAGATTCCATCAAGCGAGACAGATGTTTGAGAGCGCCACCGAGGATTACAGGAAGCTCGGAATGTGGTGGGCTTGTCATATGTGTGAGGCAGAGATCTTCGAAGTGGATGCCGCCCTCCTCAAGGACCAAACCGGGAGACGCAAAGAAAGGATAGTGGCGTTGAAGAAAAGTGAGCTACAATGGAACAAGGCCGCTGAACTCTCGGAAGGGAAGAGCAAGACCTATTGCATGAGAAGAGTTTCCGTCGTTCGGGAGAAGGTACTGAAGCTCTCAGCGATAGAGCTTGCGCACGACCTTAGGATAGACGAAGCAACAAGGTGTCTCCAACGGGCATTGGAGCTGGCGGAGCGCGCGGGGAATACTGATGGTGTCAACTGGACCAAAGCCGCCCTAGAGGACGTGCGTGCCATCAAACTGATGGCAGGCTTAGTGGAAGACTGGGAAAGCTACTCGGAGGACCAGAAGGCCGTGTCCTATGATGAAATCATACAGTGTTACGACAGTTCGGTGAGGTTCCACAAGAGCGCAAGGAACCCGGATATCCAGTCGTTGAACTTTGCCACGGCAATGAGAGCCCTGTTCAGGTTGCTCAGATTCAAGAGCCAAGAGGCCTGTGATGAGTGGAGGACCAACAAAAGTCTTCTGCCACCGGAGGTTTTCTCGTCTCAGAGACAAAGCGAAAGATACAAGGTCAGAAGAGTATTTCAGATAATAGCGAGTGAACTCATACCGATCGTGCACAAAGAAGAGTCAGAACTCATCAAGAGGGAGGCCATAGCAAAGCTACAACAACTTGAGGTCAGCCTCAAGCAGAGGGCAGAGAGGCTTCAGCGGAACAGGCCTGAGTGGGGGCACCTGACGAGACAACCTCTTGGCACTCTGTTTGCAGGATTCGAACAGCTACTTGGGGTAGGGGCTCCATCAATACTAGTGGAGGCTAACCAGGGTCTGTGGGTAGGCGAGAAGCACCCTGGAGCGGTTCCCCCTGAACAGGAGGGGAGGGCTACCGAGACCGTTAGCGTCTCGCTGGGGAGCGGAGCTTTCGACGAGTCCATATCGGAGTATCTCGAGAACATTGACCGTGCCGTAGCAGAACTACCAGACCGAATGCGGTGAGATGCGTTCTACGCTCCCAATCCGAGGCGCCATGAGCAATACCGTGAGGTCAGTGAACGCTGTAGCTCTCAACGGCTTGTCAAGCAACAGGGTGTGCGTGAGTAGCCCAAACGCGCTGGCGGGTCAACCATGGCGTGCTAGGACGGACACGCCGGATCTGGGCCCATTTCGATTGTTCCATGTTCCCGCGCCCTTGCTGCGGGGCATCTTCCTTCGCACATAGCCACATGTTCACAGTCTTCGCACTTGCCTCTCAAGACATTGGAAGTGAACCCTCTCAAGGATCGGAAGGTTGCATCACTTCTCCACACATCCTTGAGTCCCTGTACCACTGTGTTCCCTGCAGACCAGCCCTGCAAGTCATAGAACGCGGGGCAGGGTATCACATCGCCATCCACCTTGATGAAACATCTGTCCTTTCCTGCTGAACACACATCAGGACGATAGTTGGGCTCTTCTGGCCGTTCGTCGCTTCATACATGCTGTGCTTTGTTCTCTCGTTTGTTTCCGGAACCGTTAGAAGCTGAGGCCATGCCGTAACCACGACACGCGCGTCGAGGAGTCGAGAACGCCCCGCCGGTATCTGCGAAGTCATGTCGACCTGAATCTGTTCTTCTTTCTCTCATAGTACTTGCGTCCTTTGTTTGATATCTCCCACAGACCTCTCGCCGAGTTCTCCTTGAGATAGCCTGAAAGTGCAAGACCCTTCCTAGTCCACATAGCCCGGTTTCTCCACCTGACCGCGCGGCCACTTGCGAGCTTCTCCAAGTCAATTTCGCCGAACCTTGGTTTCATTTTCTCATACACTTTGGCTAGAACATCTCTAGTTCTCCCGCTTCCTCCGGCCTCTATCAGTGATTCCAGAATGGGTATCTCATATTCAGACTTCGGGATTGGTCGAGCCCGTCTGAGCCTGCTGCCGTCCCTTGAACTGCGTCCTGAAGTCTGTGTGCCTTTGTCCGACGTAAGTAAGAACGCTTTCCTCTTGTCCGAATCAGCACTCTCAAAGATCCCGAACTCAACAACCCGTTTGTCTAATATGGGGATACTATTGCACGCGTCCCTTAGTTTCTCGGTTACTTGGTCTATCACTACAGTCAGAACTGGAGGTTTGTCGATGGTTTCACTGAGGAAATGGTAGATCTCATCTTCACCAATTCGATCCTTTACATGGGCCACGGTCCGGGGGTCATTCGTGATCGCATTGTACAATGCTCTTGTTATCGTCTTCCTGCTTTCGGGGTCTCTTATGCCCTGCGCGAACTTGCTCACCTGCGGGACAATGTGGTTAAACACGTCATGCGAGGACAACTCAACTTCGACGATGAACCATCGGCGAGGATGCAGCAGTGATATTGCATAGCCGTCAGGTATTGACCCTACGCCACCCAGGGTTGTCAATTTCCTCTTCACTGGATAATACAGAATTTCCTCGGGAAAAATGTGCCTGTAGTACAGGTCGACTAGACTCTGGAGTTCGTCCTCAGAGGAAGGGACGCGACGCTGATATGTTGTACCATCGACGACAAGCGTCCACAAGTCTGAGCTAGTTTGGCTCCGGGGGCATATAAGAATTGGCATAGGTTGTCATTGGATCTAAAAGGTAGGATGGAAGTCGCGCGCGACTGCTAACGCTTGGTACGTGATGTCTGCCGTAGGGACGTAGGGAGTTACCGCTTCAGGGTCAGATGCGCCGTAGCTGTGTTGATTTCCCGGTCAGATTCGGGAAGGGGGCTGCTTGCCGAGGTGTCTGCATTCTTGAGAGCTTCCGAAAAGGCGCTCCAGATTGCCTTTTTCACCTTGTAGAACTACTGGACCGTGTAGATAGACGCCCCGTCAGTTGCCCACCGCACACGAGCAGAGGATCGGTACTCGGTTGCCCCCGTATGTGTGAAATGATAAAAGCCGCTCTATCTGCATGCTGTGCAGATAGAAGATGAGGGGTCCGTGGGACGCATTGGCTGCATTGCTGACTCGAATATTGCAGGGTCATGGCGAGCGTTCGAGAAGCGGGTGAGTCTGGGAGATTCTCGGATGTCTAAGGACAGCATGGTCGAGCTGAGGCTGGGAGATTGCATAGAGGTACTGAGAGAATACCCCTCTGGTTCCATGGATCTAATCTTCGCAGATCCACCTTACAATGTGTCCGGGAAGAAACACATCTCCGTGAGGAGTGGCAAGAGGGTGGTTCTGGATATGGGTGATTGGGACCGGTTTGCAGTCGATGATTATGCCATTTTCTGTCGCAAGTGGCTCGAAGAGTGCAAACGGGTGTTGTCCAATAGCGGGACGATATGGATTTCAGGCACATTGCACAGCCACCCTACCATAGGATTCTTGTTGAAGCAGTTAGACTTCTGGATCATAAATGATGTAATATGGTACAAGCCCAATGCGCCGCCGCTTCTCTCTTCAAACAGATTCGTTCCTTCTACTGAGCTGATCTGGGTCGCCAGCAAGAGCAAGAAGTATTTCTTCAATTATGAGTTGGCCAAGAAGATGAACAGAGGCAAACAGCTGCGCAATCTGTGGAACTTGCCCGCAACCAGACACAAGACAGAGCATCCTACAGAAAAGCCTGAATCACTATTAGAGAGGATCATATTGATAGGCAGCATGGAAGGAGGCACAGTACTTGATCCCTTCATGGGATCGGGTACAACGGGTGTGGTGGCCAAGAGGCTTTCTAGGAGGTTCGTGGGAATAGAAATAGGCGAAAAGTACTTCGAAATAGCTAGGAGACGTATCGAGAGGACTAGGCCTCGGGCAAGCCGGCACGGTTCACAGTTGACTGACTGGATTCGGGGGGTTTCCGATGACTAATGAGCGTTGGACAAGGTTCACCGGGATGACAGCGGACGCATGAGGATAGGGGAGGAAGTCAGATGCCTGCGACGGCGAAAGTCTGGACCATAGGCAATACCACTGCTCGCAACCCAGAAAGGTTGCCAGTAGGTCTGAAGATCTTCAACAGATACTACGATGGGACAGAGAGCTTTTCAGGGAACATAGAGAAGCAGGAGGAGTTTTTCGGAAAGCTAGTGACACATACGTTGACCGGGGAACCATACAACCCTCGCAATCCCACGGCTCCTCCCTTCTATGCTTTCGTGTCTGAAGACATGAAGGTGAGTATGTCCTCCTCCGCCTACAAGCAGAAGAATGGCAGGTTGTGGCTCTCGCCGCTGGACGACCTTGGCCTCATCTCTGCGTATGGATCGACTCAAGCCCAGACCAAACCACCCGGCAAGTTGCTAGCTGAGATCCCTGAGCTATCGGGACTTGTCTGGCTCAGGCAATTGCTGAAATTCCAGTATCCCAATCCGAAGTCCCGCATAGCCGAGGGAGCTACCTTGAGACCCGCCGTCTTGGTATTCAAGCTAATGCTGGAGCTTGGTGGGTTGTCTGACTTTGAGATCGGACTTTGTCACCTGACAAGGGACGAGCAGATAGAAGATTTCGTTGGTCTCATAAGAGCGTATCGTAGAAGACAGAAGAAAGAGAAGACAACAGATCTGAGACACGAAATTCTGACCGAAAGAATATCCAAGCACTTCTCCGCAGATATCGAAGAGAGGCTTGGTCAATTGCGATCCATCTGCCAAGAGGACAGGAGTAGTCCGGTTGAAGAAGAGACAATCAGAGAGCAGATAAATCGTATTGTGGCGTTGGGAAAAGGGGCAAAGACGAAGAAGGCAAGAATCTGCAGGGATGAACTCATTCGAACAGCGAAGGCTGAAAATGCTTCCTTCGAAGATCTCAAGAAGGAATTTCTAGGCTACTACTTCTTGGTTAAGGGAAACACTATTCGGAAGGACTATCCTGACCTGACGAAAAGATATCTCTCAATGACTGGAATGCTGCAGACATACAGAGATCACGGCAGTCGAAGACTCAGAATCGATCCTCGGTATGCCGAAATGGTGAAGGATGCGCTTGGCAGACTACCAAAAATAAGGCCAATGCAGACAGAAGACAATTACAGTGATTATTGGAACTACCTGTGGGATCCAAACAAGCCTACCTTAGAAGTGGACCGGCCAGATTTCCTTCACGGCGCCATTTCAAATATCAAGGACGAGCTGCGACGGTTGAATTGGGAGTGTCCTCCAATAGAAAACCTAGGAACCGATCTAGTAGCAAAAGAGCTTCTGGAATACGCTGTGCTGACAAGGCAATTGGACTTGGCGAGAGAAGCCGAATATGCGAACTCATTGACCCGTGACCGTGTGATAGCCCATTTAGATCTTCTGAAGGAAAAGCCAATGCCTCGGGCGATCTCACCTACGGATATTGAAGCATGGATCTGGGAGTCATTGCTGTTGATTGGTGGTTATGTCTGTCACCCATCAAAAACGAGGAATTTCCACATAGACAGTGTTTTCAACGCTATCTTTACTGCTGCTGGGGATCAACCAGACATGCAGTTCCCCTATGAGAAAATAGACATTGTTGTGGAAGTCACAAAGATGATGGGTAAGACACAATGGCGGTCTGAGGCAGAGCCGGTCACGAGACATGTGGCTACCTACAGTTTCTTCACGAAGAGGCCGACGCTGGGGATATTCGTTGCCCCCGCTATCCATGACGAGACTCTGGGAGAATTCTTCAAGAGGTCAAAAGGGGAGGAAGTTATCATAGATACTTATGGAACTTCTGAGAGAATAGAGATCGTCCCAATTACGTTTTCCCAGTACTACGAACTCTACCAAAAAATCTCTGACGAATTGGCCACGCCAGAAGAGCGTCGTCAGAGGTGGCTTCAGATCATCTCATCTCTGCGAGAGAGCATCCGTGTCTCAGCCTCAACCGAGCAATGGAATAGCCATATCAAGAGTCTAGTGTCAATGCTTGCGGGCTCTAACCAACCTGAGGGATGACATGTGGACTTCGAAGCTTTCAGGGAAAGGCAGCGTACTCTTGACGGCATGCAAGATATCCTGTTGACATGGAAAAAGGTTCAGTCTGATTACTACCCAGACACGCCCAAGTACTTGCAGTGGCTGGTCTTCAGAACAATGCTGGCGTACGGTCTGAAGGCGGAGTCGTATATGACCCTCGATGAGGACTTCAGCCCTTTGAGCTGCGCTGGTCCGGACAAACCTGACATATGTGTATTTGAGAATAGCAGGGGGTATGCTCTTGAGGTTACGGAGAGGCCTCTCCAGGGAAAGATTGAACACTACTCACACATTGACTGGATGCTGAGACGATATAGCATTCAGAGAGGTATTGGGTGTCTAGTCACCAGGGTGGACACTCCAGGCGTTCCTCCAGAAGTATGGTCAGCATTCAGGGGTGAACTCCTACACTCTGGAAGGCTTTTCATGGTCTGTGGGGTAGGATTCCTGATGGATCTCTTGGACAAGGCGCCGAAAACATGTGGTCAGGAATTCATCGATTTCTTAGCTGAGGCAGAGGGCATCTGGACCAAATCGCGTGACTGGAGAGAGGTCAGAAAACATACGGTGCAACTGCAAGAAAGCCTTTTGTCGAAATCCCGGACGAATGAAACATGACATATCTTTCACATGGATGGGATGCATGTGGGTAACTCTTGACACGCAGACTTCCGCGTTGTTTGACCCCTCGTGGCGAGTCGCGGACGCTTTCTTGGCAGAACTCTCAAAACACCAAGACCGTTCGGCGGTCATGATCCGCGTGGGTCGATGGCTTCAGTAACTCCGACGCCAGGTCCATGCCTGATCCAGGCATCAGTGTACTTATGTTTAAATTCAAATCGGCTCGCTCCCTAGCAGTAGAGCGAGGGGGCTGTGGTTAAAAGGGATCTTGGTTGACCATTCTTGTGGCAGTTGAGTCTTGTCCGTGCACCGGGAGCGAGGCAGTGGGTATCTGCGAAGGAGGGCGGCTCGAAAGGGATAGAGATGATCAGTTGCTGCTAGAGAAAAAGAGGAAGAATGAATGACCAAGGCTGAGCCCAGTAGTCCGATCAACCAAGACTCCACAAAGATGACGGGATTCATGACAGAGGGGGCCTCTTCTATGACATCCGGCAAAGAGAAAGAGCCAATTGGGACATTGAAATCCCCGCTGACATACGACTTCAGAAGGATCTGTAGAGGGCATGTCCCCAGCACAACGTACGCAACTCATGGCATGCATGCATTTCCGGCTAGATTCATACCGCAAATCCCTCATTTCTTCATAAGGAACTATTCAGAGACAAGGGATACGATTCTTGACCCGTTCTGCGGATCAGGTACCACACTTGTAGAGGCCCAGATTCTGGGCAGAAACTCGATGGGCGCGGACATAAGCCCGTTGGCGAGATTGGTGACGGTAGTGAAATCAACCCCGATTAGACCTGACCAACTCAGAAGCACAGCTCGCCGATTGCTCAAGAGAGTCAAGGATTTTCGAGGTGATCGGTTAGATGTGGAATTCCCCAACAGAACATACTGGTTTGACTCTGACGTGATAAAGGACCTGGAAATAATCAGAACGAGCGTCGATGGAATTGAGGAGAAGACCTTGAGGGACTTCTTCCGCGTGTGCTTCTCTTCGATAATAAGGAGAGTTTCCAGAGCCGACCCAGATATCTGGCAGCCACTCATAACGAAGAACATGAGAAGAGTCATAGAGCGAGGCAGAAGAATCCAGACTATGCAGGTATTTGAAAAGGCTGTACTGAGTTCGATTGAAGGGATGTCTGAATTCTACGGACTTGTCAGCTCCGGCGTCAAGAGTGGGGAGATCAGAGCTGAGGTCATCGGGGGAGATGCGAAGAGCTTGGACACGAAGAGCAGAGAGGTTCAACTAATCATCACCTCGCCTCCGTACATAAACGCTCACGAGTATATACGAACCCATAAGCTGGAGATGCTCTGGTTAGGTCTTGTCAATGCTGATGAGATCAGAAGACTGCAGAAGGAGATCATAGGAAACGAGTATGTGCTAAAGAGGGACTATGATCATTTTCACGAATTCGGACTGCCCGAGCTGGATGAAACCATGGGCAAGATCTACAGAAAGGACAAACTAAGGGCATACGTAGTCTACAAGTACTTTGAGGATATGAAGAAATGCATCTTAGAGTGTCACAGGGTGCTGGGGCACGGTGGAGTGTTTTGTTTGACCGTGGGCGACAACACTATTCGGGGAGTCCAAGTTGGAGTTCACAACTTCTTGGCTAACATAGCCGCGGATGCCGGGTTCAGCAGTATAGGTGTAGGAGTTGACAGGATAAGGAACCGGGCACTGGCTACGAAAAGGCATTTCACCGAAGCTTACATTGACGTGGAATGGATGCTCCTGTTCAGGAAATAGGGGTACTCGCGCGTGTTCCGAATGAATTCTTCTTTCCCGCCACAGGAGAAGCAAGAACTGGACAGTCAGAAGAATCTGAGGCGCAATGCCATACACGGCTTGCACAAGTACTATGGGAAGCTCATACCGGCCATTCCGGCGTGGGCGGTGAAGAAGTATACGATGGAAGGGGACATGGTTCTTGATTCCTTCTGTGGATCAGGGACAACGATGGTCGAGGCAATGATAAACAGAAGGAACTCAGTCGGAGTGGACATTGACCCGCTTGCAGTCCTGCTTTCCAAAGTGAAGACAACCCCTATCGCCCAAGCCAGACTAGAAGCGGCCGGGAAAGGGTTGTTGTCCTCGATAGAAGACGATAACGGATCTGGGTTCGAAGATGATATGCCCTTGTTCGCGTATGTGAATGTCGACTACTGGTTCTCACGGATTGTTCAGAAGGGACTGACGATAATCAGGAGGAACATAGTGAGAGTGGATGACAAGGATATCAGAGATTTCTTCTTGGTGTGTCTATCTTCTATAATTCGGAAAGTCTACTTGGGTGATCCGAGTCAGATAAAGCCCTGCAGGACTTGGTATGTGAAAGGCAAGCGAGCCAACATAAGTGCCCTGCGGGTGTTCAGGAAGGAACTCCCAAGGAAGATCAATGCAATGACTGACTTCCTCAAGGCTGTCTCTTCCACCCATGGGGTCTCTGCGAAAGTACTACTCGGGGATGCTAGGCATCTGCCGAAGGAAGTAGGGAGGACCGATCTGATTGTGACGAATCCACCCTACATTGCGTCGGTGGACTACGTTCGCGCAAACAAACTGGAAGGATGGTGGACGGGCGTTCTTGAGGACTATCCTAGCCTCAGGGAGAATCTGCTGGGGACAGAGAAGGCGGTAAGGCAACAGTATCTGACCTTTCATGGAACAGGGGTCAAAGAGATAGATGAAGTGATCCGGGAGATCTACGGAAGAGACAGACGAAAAGGATACGTCGTATACAAGTATTTTGAAGACATGAGGGACATCATGGCTGAGTGGAAGAGGGTGCTGAGGCCAGGAGGCAAAATCGTTATTAAGACTAGCGAAAGCAGGTATCAAGGAGTGTCTACTCCGACACCGAGATTCATGATCAAGTTGGCAGAGGAGGCAGGGCTGAGTTCGTTCACTGCCTTTCAGGACAGAATCCGGAGTCGTTCGCTATCTAGGATCAGACATCCTACGGGCGGTCTGATAGAGAGGGACTGGATACTGGTCCTAGAGAAGGAGGCGAGGTGAGGTGGGGAAGAAGAACTGGAGCATCAATGTCACTACAAGAAACCCGAGCAGACTGAGAGACATTCTGAGAGTGCTATCAGAGCTTGAGGGGCGACAGTTCGATGAGGGGCTTCAAGTGGAATTCATCAGGAGAGTTGTGGGCCGCAGACTCTACAGGCCAACTGTTGACGATGATGGGCTCACGGAGGAACTTAACCGTGTCACAGACGAGCCTATAGAGGAGAGGACGCTAGATAGAATAGTCGGCTACATCGGGGACTCTGATCGTCAGGCTTTGCGTGGAAGAACGTGGGCTGGCATCTTCAACACCCTTGGTTTCGCCACAGCTTCCGAAAGCCGCGGCGAGGTTGTGATAACGAAAGCAGGCCGAGCGCTCTTGGCAGAGGACGCAGACGAGTCCGAGATTTTCCTCCGACAACTTATGAAATGGCAATTGGCAAATCCGTCTCCGACATCGAGGGGTTTCTCGGACTTTAACTTGGTGCCATTTGTTGCGACGCTTCATCTCCTTAGTCGACTGAAGGGATTGTCCCGAACTGAGTTCGACCTCTTTGTACCGACACTGACTGACATCAAAAACCTAGATTCTTGGGTTGAATCGGTCAAACTCTTCAGAAGGAATCTGAGTTCTCAGCCCAACACAAGAAAGAAAGCCGAATTCACAAGAGAATTTGCTAGGCGCTTCGTGTTGAAGACCTATCGCGAGGAGCTGAAGGCGGAGATTGCGGGTGAATCAAGTCAGAACAAGTCGGAGATCAGAAAAGACTTCATCAGGAGGAAAACCAGCAATCTGAGGGATTACGGAGATACCATCATAAGGTACTTCACATACACGGGAATCGTCTCAGTGCATGCTAGAGGAAGGAGGATCGGCCTTTCCCCTTCCAGAACCATCGAAGCTGAGAGGATAATGCAGACCTTCGACGGGGCTTCACGTGTCGTTCCTGGTAGGTCAAAGACAGAGAAGCTGAATAACTGGTACAAGTATCTCGGCTCGATTTCTGAGCCCGCACTGCCGTTCGACTCTGCAGATTCTCTCACCAAGATAGCTGAGGGCCTAATCCAAGGACTCAAAGTGTTGATAGCCGGAAAAGAGACAGACTGGCCCAGAATCGCGGAGGAACTCACTTTGGTCCAAGCAAGAGACCTGAAGAAGATTGGCGTGGCCGATCTGAAGTCTATGATCAGAACTCTTAGAGATCAGAAAAGGGAGATCATGGCGACACTTGAGAAAGAGAGGGTCAAATCTGTTCCTGAATTCTCTCGTATCATAGAAACTCTGCGCAGTATTGAGGAAGGCGACCCCGACATACCTGATGCTTCTCTATGGCTAGAATGGTACACTTGTTTGGCATTGAAATCGATCAATGATGAGGAGAAGATAGAACCGAACTATCCCGTAGACGAGAACAACATGCCAAGATCCGTTGCTGTAGCCGGGAAGCCAGACATTGAAGCCTACTACGACGAGTTTGTGCTAGTTTCGGAAGTCACGATGAATAGGGGGAAAGATCAGTGGGTTCAAGAAGGAATACCGGTGCCAAGACATATTCTGGATGTTATCCGCAGAGAGGGTTACGCCAGAAACCCCCGTCCTACCTTTGGGATCTTCATTGCTCCTTCAGTTCATTACGATACGCGCAACATGTTCTTCTACTTTGCGCAAGTTGGCCTTGAAGGAGGCAAAGCTACCGTGATTCCTTTTACGCTCGGACAGTTCATACAGGTCCTTGAAACTCTCCTTCAGGTAAGGAAGAAGGCCGAGATAACACGCGGCATGTTGCTGGAACTCGTTCGCCTTCTGGATTCAGCCAGAGACAAGTGCGGAAATGGGGGAGACTGGGTCAAGGGTTTTCCAAGTCTGTTCAACGCATGGCAAGAGACAATACTAAGTGAAGCGAGTAGCCAATGAAGGTGACGCCTTCGCGTAGGGCGGGCAATCTCGCTGACAAGCTGCATGAGCCATGCGAGCTGACGAGGCTACTTCGCGATGACACTTGAAACGCACGCGCTGAACGGCGGCAGGTCAACCAGAGGTCTGGAGGATGATCAAGGTACTGTCTACCATGGTCGACGATACCGGAAACCAAGTGCTGATTGACGGCTTCTACGACGACGTTGCCGTCCCATCCCTGGCCAACATTGGCCGGTAGCGCTCCCTTCTCGCTTTTCGCTTCGCCTCCGCTGGGGCTGCCGTTCATGTGCGGCGGTATGGGCCTAGGCGAGCTTGCTCATTCTCCGAACGAGTATCTGGTCATAGGTGAGGGAGGGCCAACAGGTGGCCTGCTGACAATGGAGAAGTCCTTCATATCGATCCTTGACAACATCAGTCGTGTATGACTATCGCCGGTGAAAGCGTTACCTGACCCGCTTGTACTTCTGCTTAGAATACGATCCCGAGT
>Ga0315282_10010397_pt1 | contig 14602 bp, 14 predicted proteins | sample YL17G07_20_MG_FD_203693 | JGI IMG/M metagenome (GOLD analysis project Ga0315282, IMG submission 203693) | Sediment microbial communities from Yellowstone Lake, YNP, Wyoming, USA - YL17G07_20 | ecosystem: Environmental > Aquatic > Freshwater > Lake > Sediment | place: USA: Wyoming | collected...
GTTCGCCCTACGGGCCGCGCGTGTGCGACGAGGCGAGGAGGAGGCCATGGCCAGTCTGAACAAAGTACTCTTGATGGGCAACCTGACCCGCGACGTGGACATGCGCTATACGCCGGGCGGCATGGCGGTGGCGCAGTTGGGCTTGGCGATAAACCGCAAGTTCCGCGACTCAAAGACCAACGAGATGCGCGAGGAGGTTGCGTTCGTTGACGTGGACGTCTGGGGCAAGCAGGCGGAGACCGCGCACCAGTACCTGAGCAAAGGCCAGGCGGTGTTTATTGAAGGCCGGCTCAAGTTCGACCAGTGGGATGACAAGCAGACCGGTCAGAAGCGATCCAAGCTGAAGGTCGTCGCGGAGCGCTTTCAGTTCGTCGGGCCGCGGCCCGGCGGACAGGGCGGCGCGCCGCGAGCGGCTCAGGGCGCGCGCCCCGCGCCGCAGCAGAAGCCGGCGGGCGCTCCCGCCGCGGCGCCGGAGCAGGGCGCGGCGCCGGACGCGGCGCCGCCGGAGGACCTGGAGATTTCGGAGGAAAGCGTGCCATTCTAGCGCGCACGCGCGGGCACGCTCGGCAGCGACAGAGGTTCGGCAAACGGGTGGCAGCGGGCCACGTGACGGCGCCGAGGCACGAGGATGAGGAGACAGGATCGGTGGCAGAACGGGAATATCGTAGCAGAGAAGACCGCGAAGGCGGGGCCGGAGGGTACCGCGGACGCCGCGGCGCGTGCCGTTTCATGAGGGACGGCAAGTGCCAGGTGGATTACAAGGATACGCGGACGCTCACCAAACTGGTCACGCCGCAGGGCAAGCTGTTCTCGCGCAAGCGCTCGGGCGCCTGCGCGTACTGCCAGCGCCGCATTCAGATTGCGGTGAAGCGCGCGCGCATGCTGGCGCTGCTGCCCTTTGTCGGTCGTTAGCGCGCGGACGGCCGGCGGCGGGCGCCTTGGGGCCGGCGCCGCTGTAAGGTTTTTTTCGGGGGAGGGCGTGAAGCGCGGCGGCCCCGGCAGCGTCACTCTGGTGCTCCATTGCTGCCATTGCGGGCGCGTGTGAGGTCGGGAGGGCTGGGCCTTCAGCCGCGCAGGTGGGCCGCTGAAAGCGCGGCGTCGCGGCCAAAAGGTTTGTTGTGGGCGTGAGGGATTTTGCCGATAATGTCTGGTGAGGGGGAGGCTTTTAGACGCTTTCTGCCGGCTTGTGAGTTGCCGCGAGCCGGGCAGTGGCGTTATAATCTGCTGTTTCCCTCACCTGTCAGGCGGGAACGGAGAGTGACATGAAGGTCATCTTGCGGGATGATATCGAGAAGGTGGGCAAGCTGGGCGAGGTCGTCGAGGTCCGCGGCGGCTATGCGCGGAATTTCCTGATCCCGCAGCAGAAGGCGTTTCGCCTCACGCCCGACGCAGCCAAGCAGATTGAGGCCGAGAAGAGGCGGCGGCTGGCGCGGGAGCAGAAGAAGGCCGAGGAGTTGAAGCAACTCGCCGAGTTGCTCAACGGGCGCTCGGTGACCATCTCCGCCAAGGCCCAGGAAGACAAGCTGTACGGTTCAGTCGGTGCGGCCGAGATTGTCGCGGCGGTCCTGCACGAGCATAAGGTGCGCGTGCCGCCCGCCGCCGTGGTCCTGGAAGCGCCGTTCAAGGCCCTAGGCACGCCCGACGTGCTGTTGCGCTTTGCGCCGGGGGCTGAAGCGACGATTAAGGTCTGGATAGTGGCCGAGAGCGAGTAGGCTGTTCCCCTGACTGGTTGGGGGGGAGTAGGGCCGGAAAGTCCAAGAGCCCTACGGGAAGTTGGCGGTAAGGGGAAGGTGCATGGCATCTGGCCGCGCGGCGGATAGCGGAGATGGTCTCACCGGCCGGCAGGCCTCGGCCGGCGTGAGCGCCGACAAACTGCTCGAACAGGTGCCGCCCTACGATGAGCGGGCGGAGGCCGGCGTGTTGGGTTCCATGCTGATGGACGCCCAGGCCGCGGCCGTCGCCATCGAGGAGCTCACCGCGGAGGATTTCTACCTGCCGCGGCATCGCCTTGTCTTTGCCGTCTTCAGCGAACTCTTCCACAAACACAAGACCGACGTTGACGAACTGCTCCTGTGCAGCGAACTGGAGCGCCGCAACGCGCTGGAAGAGGCCGGCGGCCGTGAGGCGATTGGCCGCCTGATGATGGAAACGCCCTCGCCGGGGAACGTCGAGAGCTACTGCAAGGTAGTGCGCGACCGGGCGATTGAGCGGGAGCTGATCGAGGCCGCGGGCAAGATGCTGAGGCTGGCGCGAGAACCTTCCGCGGCGGACAGCCAGGACCTCGTGGACGCCGCGGAGAAGATGGTCTACGACATCGCGGACAAGCGCACGACCGAGGATGCCGTGCCCATGACCACGCTCATGGAACAGGCGCTGGCCGAAGCCGAGCAGGTGCAGGCCGCGCACCGCGAAGGCCGCGAGGTTCTCTGCCCTGCGTTGCGGACTCATTATGACGACCTCGACAAGCTGTTCTCCGGCGGCCTGTGGCCGGGCGAGTTGATTGTCATCGCCGGGCGGCCGAGCATGGGCAAGACGACCTTTGCCCTCAACATCGCGCGCCGCGCCACGACGGACGACCTTGCCGACGTCAAGCCGACGGCGATCTTCAGCCTGGAAATGCCGAAGGAGCAGGTCGCCAAGAACATCCTCTGCGCGATCGCCAATCTCTCCGGGCAGAAGATGCGCCGCTGCGACTTCAACGAGGAGGAGTACAGTGTGCTCCAGTCCGCGGCTGAAGCCCTCAAGAAGGCCCCCATCTTCATTGACGACACCTCCGCGCTCAGCATGAGCCAGTTGCGCGCGCGCTGCCGGCGGCTGCGGCACTATGAGGACCTCCGGCTGGTGATCGTGGATTACCTGCAGCTCATGCGCGGCGCCCAGAGCGGCAGGATCAACCGGGAGCAGGAAGTCGCGGAGCTTTCCCGCGGCCTGAAGGCGCTGGCGCGCGACCTGAAGATACCTGTCGTCGTCCTCTCGCAGCTCAACCGCAGCGCCGAACGCCGCGAGAACGAGGACAAACGGCCGCAATTGTCGGACCTGCGCGAGTCGGGCGCGATTGAGCAGGACGCGGACGTCGTGATCATGCTGTACCGGCCCGAGTATTACGAGCTCGAGGGCAACGCCAAGAGCGAGAACACGGGCGAGGCGCTGGTGATGAAGAACAGGAACGGGCCTGTCGGCAAGATCGTCCTGACGTTCCGCAAGGACATCCTGCGCTTCGACAGCTACGTGCAACCGAGAAGTGTGGCAGCGGGGGTTTGAGATCGCTTGCGGCTGAACAGATTGCGCCTCTTAAAGCCCATGCCTGCACCAGTCAGGCCGGGCGTTCCCTCGCAGATGCCGGGGGCCGCCTGGCTGTTGCTGCTGCGGCCGATATTATCGGTCGTTGCGGGCTTGGCGCTGGCTGCGGCCTTCACGCCGCTGGGCGGCCCTGCGTGGGCCGGTGAGGCCGCGCCGGCGGCCGGCGAGCAGGCCGGCGACACCTTCGAAGGGCAGGTCGTCCGCAAGATCGAGGTGCGCGGCCTCATCCGCGTGGACGAAGGCACGGTCCTGCGCCTGATCCGGACGCGCGTCGGGCGGCCGTTCGAACGGCGCGTGTGGGACGAAGACTGGCACCGCCTGGACGAATCCGGCTACTTCCTCAACGTGCGCACGACCGAACCCATTCCCTGGCCGGGCGGCGTGATGCTGGCGATTGATCTCGTGGAAAAGGCCTCGGTCGCCAAGATCACGTTCAAGGGCAACAAGTCCGTCAGCGCCTCCAAGCTGCTCGGCGCCATCAAGACCTACGAGGGCGGCCGGTACGACAAGGGCCAGGTCCATCTGGACAAGGTCGCCCTCGAGAAATACTACCAGGACAAGGCCTTCCGCAGCGTCAAGGTGGACTACCAGGTCGAGACCGTGTCCAGCCACCGCCAGCAGATCGCCGGCAAGGACGTGGAGGTGGACGACGAAATGCGCGTCGTCTTCACCATCGAGGAAGGCAGCCCCGTGGGCGTGCGCACGATCCACTTCCAGGGGAACAAGGCGTTCAATGACAGCCAGTTGCGCACAGTGATGCAGACCAAGTACCGGCGTCTCTTCCGCGCGGGCGACCTCAAGGACGAAGACCTCGAGATGGACAAGAAGCGTCTCGAGGCGCACTACCTTCGCAACGGCTACATGGACATGACGATCGAGAAGGTCGAGATTGACGTCTCGAAGGAGAGCTATTGGAACTGGTTCCGCAAGCGCAAGCGGCTGGCCGACATCGTCATCTACGTCAGCGAAGGCCCGCAGTACGTCACCGGGAACGTCACCATCCAGGGCAACCAGTCCATCGAGCGCGACGAGTTGGAAGCCGTGATGAAGATCAAGCCCGGCGCCGTGTACTCGGACATGCTCCTGCAGGACGACGAGGAGGCCATCAAGGGCCTGTACGGTGAGCGCGGCCGGGTCTTCACCAAGGTCGAATACGACCGCAAGCTCGTCACCGAGGCCGCGCGGCTCCAGAAGAACCCCAACCTGTACGATGTCTTCATCACGATCAAGGAGAGCGCGGAGGTGACGCTGCGGGAGGTGATCACGCGCGGCAACACCAAGACCCGCGACAAGGTCATCATCCGCCAGATGTACCTCTTCCCTGGCGACCGCATTGATACCACGCGCATCAAGGCCGCCATCCAGAACCTGAAAAACCTCAACTACTTCGAGGACGACGTCCGCATCACGCCCGAACCCACCGAGGACCCCGAGGAAGCCAACCTCGTCATTGACGTGAAGGAGAAGAGCACCGGCGAGTTCAACTTCGGCGTGGGCGTCTCCTCCGTGGATTCCGTCGTCGGCAACGTCCGCCTCACCCAGCGCAATTTCGACTTCCGCGACTGGCCCAAGAGCTGGCGGGACTTCTGGAGCGGCAACGCCTTCGTCGGCGCCGGCCAGACCTTCAGTATCGAGGCCACGGGCGGCATGAAGCGCCAGCGCTACACCATCTCCTTCTTCGAGCCCTGGGCGTTCGACCGGCCCATCCGCCTGGGCGGCTCCCTCTTCCGCACCGTGGATACGTTCTCCGACTTCAGCGAGACCAGCTCGGGCCTCAGCGCCACCGCCGGCAAGCGTCTGTGGGGACCGCGCTGGGACGGCCAGGTCACGTACCGCTTCAGCTACACGGAGATCGGCGACATAAGCGGGAGGTACCCGCCCATCCTGCGGGAACAGGAAGGCGGCCGAATCCTCAGTTCGATCACGCCGCGCCTGGTCTACGACAGCCGCGATTCCTACCTCCTGCCCAGCCGCGGTTTCCTGGCGGAAGCGGCGATCGAATTCGGCGGCGGGCCGGTCCTCGGCGACTACAACTGGGTGCGGCCCAACTTTGACGTGGCGCGCTACCTGACGATCTACAAGATGAAAGCGGGCGGCAAGCATATCCTCGAACTGCGCGGGCGCGCGGCGATGATCGAGGGGTATGGTTCGACCAGCGAGGTGCCGCCGTTCCTGCGTTTCTACGCCGGCGGCATTGACTCGATCCGCGGTTTCCAGTGGCGCTCCGTCACGCCGCTGGAGAACCATTACCAGATCGGCGGCAAGAAGATGATCGTGGGCACGGCGGAGTATTCCGCGCCTCTCTATGAAGAAATCGTCCGCGGCTGCGTCTTTGCGGATACGGGAACGGTGTGGGACGCCGGGGACACGGACCCGCGGACCAGGGTGACCAACGACTCGGGTTGGCGCGCGTCGGTCGGCGTGGGGCTGTCCATCCGCACGCCGCTGTCGCCGATGCCGATCCGGATTTACCTCTCGCGCCCGGTCAAGCGCAACGACGAGGACCGGACGAAGACGCTGGACTTCACGTTCGGCACGCGGTTCTAGCAGTTGGCAGTGGACATGGGCAGTGCGGAGTATAAGGTGAGGCGCGGTATTCCGGTTTTCCGGGGTCTTGCCTCAGAAGGAGTGAGTACAGTGGCATTCAGGTTCGTGGTAGCGTGGTGCGTGGCCTGCGTCGCGGCCGCGATGTTGGGCGCCGCAGCGCCGGCGCACGCCGGCGATGCGGCGCAGAAGCTGGCGATGGTGGACGTCTCGGCGGTCTTCAAAGGCTACGACAAAGTCCCGGACGTACAGCGTCGCATCAACGCCAAGCACCAGAAAACCAAGGACGACCTGCAGGCGCTGGCCAAAGACCTCCTGGCCCGCAACAAGGAGTTGGAGACGCTGTACAACCAGGCGCGGACCGACGAGGTCATCTTCGATATGGTCCAGAAGCTGCGCAAGGACCAGTTCCGCTACGAGCGCGCCCTGGCCAACCTCAACGCGGAGATCCAGAAGGACTACACGCGCCAGATGCGCGAAGTCTTGAGCGACATCCGGGTGGCGGTGCGCACGATCGCTGAGAAGGGCGGCTTCGACATCGTCCTGCGCTCGCCCAACATTGACGAACCCGAAACCGAGCAGGATACTTCGACCCCGGATGGCAAGTACACCGCGGAAATGCTGGCGCCCCGAACCGTGGCGCAGGTCGTGGAACGCTTCAACCGCAATCCGGTGCTGTACGGCGCCCAGACCGTGGACATCACAGCGGAAGTGCTGCAGAAACTGAACGACGATTTCAAGAAGAGGACGGGGACCGTCAAATAGGACGTTGGGACTGCGAAGGGCGGCAGGAACAAAAGGAGCGGGGAAATGGCCATGAGGCTTGTGTGCGTGCTGGGGATTGTCAGCCTGGGGATCGCGATGCTGCCGCAGACGGCTCGGGCCGAAGACGGCATGAAGCGCATCGGGGTGGTGAACGTGTCGCGCGTCTTCAACGCCTATGAGAAGGTCAAGGACGTCCAGAAGAGGATGGAGAGTGCCTTCGAGACCGAGCAGAAGGCCATCCAGAAGGAAGGCGCGGACCTGAAGGTGCGCGAGAATGAGATCCAGATTGACCAGCGTCCCCGGACGGACCTTGTCTTCTTCCAGAAGGTGCAGGCGTTCGAGCTGGACAAGCTGAAGCTCGAGGTCCGTTTCCAGAAGCTGGCGCAGCAGGTGGAAGAGCAGCGCAAGAACGAGATGAAGGGCGTGCTCAACGACATCAAGAACGTCATCCGCATCGTCGGCACCGGGGAGAAGTTCGACCTCGTGCTGCGCGCGCCGGAGTTCGAGGACGAGTTCGACCCCGCCAAGGCCGCGGTCAAGGATAAGGAGAAGGAGGAGCGGAAGGAACCGGAGAGCGCCGCCGACCTGGTGCGCAAGTTCCGCGAGAACCCCGTCCTGTATTTCTCCAGCGGCGTGGACGTAACCCAGAAGGTCATTGACAAGCTCAACGGCGACTACAAGAAGGCGGCGCCCGCCGCCCCAAAGTGAAGCGCGCGTGGAAGCGTGGGCGCTGGGGAAGCAGCTATTGGCTATCAGCTATTGGCTATTGGCAGCTACGCGCCGCGCTTTGCCAACAGCCAATAGCCAATAGCTAATAGCCGTTGGCCGTGCGCGTTCTTGAGGGAACCAGCCATGCCCATCACCCTCGGCGAACTGGCCGCAACGCTGAACGGCACGCTACGCCGCGGCGATCCGGGGAAGCTCATCGCCGGCGCTGCCAGCCTGGCGGAAGCTGAGGACTGCCACGTCGCCCCGTTCACCGATGCCCGCTTCCTGGACCAGCTCAAGGCCACCAGGGCCGGCGCGGTCGTGGCTCAGAACGACACCGTCGTGGCGGACCTGCCCGCCGGCGCGGCGCTCATCTGCGCGGCCGACCCCGAAATGGCCTTCGTTGAGGCCGTGCGGCTGCTGTACCCGGAAACGCCGGAGCCGGCGGGAATTGATCCCCGCGCCGTGGTCGAGCCCGGCGCGGAACTCAGGCCGGGTGTGCACGTCGGCCCGTACGCGGTGATCCGCGCGGGCGCGCGCGTGGGCGCGCGGGGCTGCATCCTGGCGCACGCCGTGATCGGGCGCGGCTGCGTGCTGGGCGACGACTGCCGCCTCTATCCGCACGCCGTTCTCTACGACGGCGTGAAGCTCGGCAACCGCGTGATCGTCCATGCCGGCGCAGTGCTGGGCGCGGACGGCTTCGGCTACAAATTCCGCGGCGGCAAGCACGCCAAAGTGCCGCAGGTCGGTGGAGATCGCCGACGACGTGGAGATCGGCGCCAACACCTGCATTGACCGCGGCGCGCTCGGCCCGACGCGCGTCGGCCGCGGCACCAAGATTGACAACCTCGTGCAGATTGGCCACAACACGGCTATCGGCCAGCACTGCATCGTGTGCGGACAGGCCGCCATGGCCGGTTCCGTGTGCGTCGAGGACTACGCGATCCTGGGCGGCCAGGTCGGCGTCGCCGACCACGTCCGCATCGGCAAAGGCGCCAAGCTGGGCGCTCAGACCGGCGTCGGCACGGACATCCGGCCGGGAGCGGAAGTCTTTGGGCCGTGGGCGCAGGAGCGGCGCCAGGCCTTCAAGGAGATCGCCGCGCAGCGCCGCCTCCCGCAGTTGTTCGAGCGCGTGCGTGCCATCGAGCGTCGCTTGGGCAAGCCGGACGAGCCGGAGAAGTGAGGCTCTTGGCTGTTGGCTCTTAGCTCTTGGCTATTGGCTTTTGGCTTTTGGCACGGGCGGCGGGGTGCTTTCGCGGCCAAAAGCAATCGCAAATCCCGTATCGCAAATTTACAATCAGGGCCGTGGACGAGACAACTGCTTTCATCCTGCAGATGGCGCTGATCCTCGGCGCCGCCCGCCTTCTCGGCGAAATCTTCAAGCGCCTGAAGCAGCCGCCCATACTCGGCGAACTGTGCGCCGGCATTTTACTCGGACCATCGCTCCTGGGCTGGCTCTGGCCGGCGGGTTTCAGCACGGTGTTCGGCGAACACCGGATGCTGGACACGATGTCCACGGTGGCGCTGATCCTGCTGATGCTGCTCACCGGCCTGGAGACGGACATCCGCGTGCTGCGCAATCTTGGCCGCGCGGCGTTCTCGAGTTCGGTCTGCGGCCTGCTGATCCCCTTCGCGTCCGGCATCCTGCTGGGACTGTGGCTCGACGAACGTTTCGTCCTGAAGGACCGTCTCTCGCTGGCGCTGTTCCTGGCCACGGCCATGGCGGTGTCGGCCCTGCCCGTGCTGGCCCGGATTCTGATGGACCTGAACCTGTCGCGGCGCAACTTCGCGATTGTGGCGCTGAGCGCCGCGGTGGTGGACGACGCGGCGGGCTGGATCGTGCTGGCCGCCGTCTCGGGCCTCGTGACGGTCGGCAGGCTGGATGCGCTGCAGCCGCTGACCATTCTCGTGTGGCTGATCCTGTTCGTCCTCTGCGTGCGCTACGTCGTGTACCCGGCGTTTCGCTGGCTGCTGCCGCGGGTGGAGTACGAGCTGCGCGTGCCGGGCGGCGAACTGGCGCTCATCCTCGTCCTCGCCCTGCTCTGCGCCGCCGCCACCGCGGCCCTGGGGATACACGCGGTGTTCGGCGCATTCGCCGCGGGCGTGCTGCTGCGCCAATGCCCGACGCTGAAGCCGGAGCAATCGTCCCGGCTGGAGAGCGTGACGTTGGCGCTTTTCGCGCCGATGTTCTTCGGCCTGGTCGGGCTGCACGTGGATCTGACGGCCTTGCACGATTACCGCCTGGCACTGCTCGTCTGCGGCGTTGCTGTTGCCGGCAAGGTGCTCGGCTGCCTGATCGGCGGCCTGCTCGGCCGCATGTCCGGGTGGGAAGCGCTGGCGGTCGGCTGCGGGATGAGCGCGCGCGGCGCGGTCGGCCTGGTCGTGGCCAAGGTCGGCCTGGACATGAAGGTGCTGAACGAAGAGCTGTTCTCGATCCTGGTGGGCATGGCCCTGCTCACGTCCTTCCTGGCGCCGCTGCTGCTCCGCGCCATCGCGCGCCTGCTGCCGCTCAGCGACGAGGAGAAGCTGCGCGAGAAGGGCGCCGTGCCGGGCTTCATACCGGCGGGGCAGTTGCGCATCCTGCTGCCCGCCGCGGGCGGCGACAACGCCGTCGTGGGCTGCCATCTGGCCACGCATCTGTGCCACCTGGACGGCGACCGCTGCATTGCGCTGCATGTGGAGCACGCTCCGTCGCGGTGGTGGCGGCGGCTCTTCCGCCGCGCATCGCCGCAGGACGTCAACACGGAACTCTACTTCCAGCGGATGCGGACCGCGGCGGGCGTCTACGCGCCGCGCCTGGCGATACGCCCGGTCGCGGCGGCGGGCGGGGTATTGCGGACGATCTTGGCGGAGGTGGAGCAAGGCTACGATCTGCTGTTTGTCGGGGCGTCCGGGCACAGTCATCCCGTCTACGACCCGTTGATCTCCGGGCTGGTGAAGGAGGCCCGCTGCCACCTCGTCATCGTCTCCGGCGGCAAGGCGGCGGACGGCACGGCCGTCACCAGCGGCGGGCAGGGGCCGGGCGGCACCTTCCAGCACATCCTCGTCCCCACGAACGGCAGTTACTACTCGGACGCCGCATTCGAGATCGCCGCACGCTACGCGGAAACGGCGTCGGCGCGGCTGAGCGTGCTCTATGTGCTCCAGCCGCACCGCCATAACCCGCTCCTGCCCGGCGGCGGAAGCGGCGAGGTCGGCGAGCACATGCAGGACCTGATGCGCGTGACGCTGCGGCAGCAGTTCAGCGAACGCATGCGCGACCCCGGGCGTCTGGATTGCATGGTGCGGGCGAGCGACTCGATACTCTCCGGCCTTCTGGAGGAGGTCCGGCAGGGCCAGTACGACCTGGTGGTCATGGGCGCGGAGAACAAGAGCTTCGTGGAGCGCCTCTACCTGGGGCAGTACATTGAGGCCGCGGTGACCGAAATGCCATGCACGGTCGCACTCGTCATCCCGAAACCGGCGCGCCGTTGAAACGGACGGTGGAGGATGGAATCGCGTAAACTGACAGCGCCTGAGCAGCACCAATCTACGTAACTCGCCATTGGCTTGCCTTTCGCAAAGAAACGGTCAGCCGGGCAATGCGTGTGGAGATATCCCGCAGTAAACGGGGAAAGGAGAGAACGTGTCTACAGTGTGTAGCAGAACCCAGCGCGGGTTGATGGCGCTTCTGGCGGTGCTGGTCGTGGGGAGCGTCACGCAGGCGCGCGCCGAGCTGGCCGGGGACGTCGCGCAGTTCCTGCAGGACTACGATCGCCTCGTCGCCGTGCGGGCGCAGATTGACGCCGACCGCACCGCAATGCTCGCGGACATCAACGATCACAAAGCGTTGAAGGCCGACGTGCAGCGGTTCTTCGCCGATCGCCTCGAAGCCTTCGCGGCGCGCCTGTCCAAGGCCGCGGACCGCAAACAGATGCGCATTGACCTCGATTTCAAAAGCCCCAAGCTGGAGAAACCCGCGAAGGGCACGGGCGTGCTGGCTCAAGACGCGGCGAATTACATCGCCAACTACGATGCCTGGGTCGCGCTGCAGCAGCAGGTGGAAGTGGACATCGCCGCGATGCGCAACATCCTCAGCGGCGTCAGCTTCCCCGAGGCGCTCGCCAATGCGGTCACTGCCTTCTTCACCGACAGCCGCGCGCGCCTGCAGAAGCGCCTGCAGTGGCAGCAAGACATCCGTTCCATGAAGAAGGACCTGGGCTTCAAGGGCACGGGCAAGCCCGTCCCGCCGCCGGGAACCGGGCTGAAGGACGACGCCCAGAAGTTCCTGAATGACCGCGGGGCGTGGGAAGCCTACGGCCCGGTCGTCGAGGCCGACCGCAACAACCTCCGGGCGGCAGTGCAGGGCGGGCAGAGCCTCGACAGCATTGTGACCACCTTCCTGACGGACCGCCGCGCGCGCCACATCAAGGGTGTGGAACTCGCCCTGGACCGCAAAGCCATGCGCAAGGATCTGGGACTGAAGAACGCCGAGAAGGAACTCAAGCAGGGCGCCGCGGCCAGCAGCAAAGACCTGGACAAGGACGACGAAAGCGATTCGATGGAAGAAACGCCGGACACGGCGGGCGAGAAGTAGGCGTGACGGCCCTCTGCCCTGCTACAGTCTTGCCGGGGAAAGCCGCCGCCCTATGCCTTTGTCGCGGTGCTTGCCGGCTGATGCGGTGACGCCGGCGAACGGCGCGCAGATACACTCGAGGCCTTGGCCTTCAGGGATGCCCGCGCGCTCTGCCACACCTCCGGGAAATGCTCCCTGGTCTGACTCTCGGTGTATGGCACCATCGTCACCCAAGGCAAACGTTCCCGCTCGCGAAGCTCGGGAAACTCCCTCATCCTGAACAGCGAGTAGGCCTCAATGCGCTTATCCGGGATACAGAACACCGCGAGGCACTCGCCCCCTTGCACCGGCGGCGTGTGCGGCTGCACGATCACAGTCGGAAAACGCTTGCGCAAGAGCTTCTCGACCTTCGCCGCCATGGCCTCGATCCTCATTGTGGGACGCTCCCTCCCGTTTTGCGCGGGGCCACACCGAGAGCCTCGAGGAGCGGCGGCACCGCCTGCGCCAGACTGGCAATCTCGGCCTCAAGCACCGGCGCTGGCATGTAGTCCGCCTTCACGCGCAGCTCCCAGGCGTACTCAACCGTGCCCTTTTCCCTTCGTGCCACGCCCACTACCGTGCAGTTCTGCAAGATGACGTGATGGGGCCATTTCTGCGGATGGCGGGGGTCCGGTTGGGCAAAATCCGACGGTTGCCGGCCCAGCCGCTCAAACTCGGCGACGAGTGCCTGGTATAGGCAGTAGTACGCCCGGTTGGCGGCCGCATTCGCGAATCTGCCGCGTGCTGACTCACGGGCCAGGAAGAGGAATTCCTCGCGCGTGACCGCCGCCTTGTCGTTCATTGTCTGCATTTGCACGCCCCGTTCGGCGCCGTCGCTCACCCCATTCCGTAGCGTAACCGGACGGCATGGTGGGGCAAGTGCGCTCCGCCACCGCTCTGCTTCGCTAACGCCCGCGCGTCACCTGCACAGGCGCGCGGCCTCATTCGCCGCCTGGGCAACGTAGCTCACGTCGTCCTCGGTCATCGTCGGGTACATCGGCAGCGTGACGATGGTCGAGCAGACTCTCAACGTGACGGGCAGGTCGAGCTTGTCCGAGCCGAACTGTTCGGCGTAGTACGGCTGGGTGTGCACGGGCGGATCGAAATGCACCGTTGCGCCGATGCCCTGCGCGCGCAGGCCCGCGAGGAACCTGCTGCGGTCCACGCCCTTGAGCTTCACCGTGTACATCTGGTAGACGTGCGTGCGGCCGGCGGCTTCCACGGGCAGGTCGAAGAACTCCTTGTTGAGCAGCGCGTTGTACTGCGCGGCGTGCTTGCGGCGCGCATCGTTCATGCGGCCAAGCTTCCGCATCTGGGCCACGCCGATGGCCGCCAGCACGTTGCTCATGCGCATGTTGTAGCCGGCGAACGTCGCGGCTCGCAGCCACGGCTTCTCTTGCTTCTCGCGCGCCCACGTGGACGACGCAATGCCGTGTCCCGAGTACGCGCGGACTTTCTCCGCGAGGCCAGAGTCGGCCGTCGTCAACATGCCGCCCTCGCCGGTGGTGACGTTCTTGGTCGGGTAGAACGACCAGCAGCCGATGCCCCATGAACCGGCGATCTTGCCGGCGCACGTGGCCCCGATGGCTTCGGCGGAGTCTTCGATGAGCTTCAGGCCGTGCTGCTGCGCGATCTCCGCAAGCGCCGCCATGTCCGCGGCGTGTCCGCCGTAATGCACGGGCATGATGGCTTCGGTGCGGGGCGTGATGAGCGCGGCGACGTGCGCGGGGTCAACGCAGCAGGTCCCGTAGTCAATGTCGGCGAAGACGCACCGCGCGCCGCCCGTGACCACGGCGTTCGCGCTGGCCACGAACGTGAAACTGGGCAGGATGACTTCGCCCTTGATGCCGCTGGCCAGAATGGCGAGATGCAGTGCGGACGCGCACGAATTCAGGCTGACGGCGTGCGGCACGCCGACGAGCTGCGCGAACAGCTTCTCGAACTCATGGTTCATCGGCCCATGGGCCAGCCAGCCGGATTTGAGGACCGCGGCGACCGCCTGGACTTCGGCGTCGTCCATGTCGGGGATGCAGAGAGGGACTGTGCGCGCCATGACGTCTGCTGCGCTCCTGGAGACCATGCCTGCGCCAGGCTGGAAAGCCTGGCCTGCACGAAAGCCGGGACTCTAGCACAGCCGCGCGGATTTTGGATTTTAGATTTGGGATTTTGCCGTAGACTGGTGCGGCCTATGGATGAGGAGATTCGTCTGCCGCCCGGCCTGCTGCCGCCAGAACGGCATTACCGGCCGCGGCGCCCAAGCCATCTTGGCACGTTGTTCACGGGCCTTGCCGTGGCCGGCCTGGTCTACGTCGTCTGGTGGATCGGCTGGCGCATCTTTGTGCCGATGAGCGTGTGGTTTGCCCCTGAGAACGTCGGCGTGGTCGTGGCGGCCATCGCCGTGTCGCAGGTCATCTGGCGGCAGCGCAACGTCGCCGCGGCGCTGACGGAATACTACGAAGCCGTGGCGTTGCTGGAGACGGGGAAGGTCGCCGAGGCGGGGGCGAGACTTGACGCTGTTTGCCGCTGTCTCTCGCCCCACCTGCCGCAGCACGCGCTGTGCGTTCTCTCCCGTGGCAGCGCATACCTGCGGGCGGGCAGGCCCGACCGCGCGTTGTCGCTGTTCGCCGCGGTTCTCGAGAGCGGCCGGCTTGAGAAGCCCGGGCAGCCGTTCAATATCTACTACCCGGTGCT
>Ga0315282_10010398_pt1 | contig 14601 bp, 10 predicted proteins | sample YL17G07_20_MG_FD_203693 | JGI IMG/M metagenome (GOLD analysis project Ga0315282, IMG submission 203693) | Sediment microbial communities from Yellowstone Lake, YNP, Wyoming, USA - YL17G07_20 | ecosystem: Environmental > Aquatic > Freshwater > Lake > Sediment | place: USA: Wyoming | collected...
AGGGCTTATGTGCTTAACGCTTTTCCCTCTCAGCAGGCAACCATTGCCAGGTTACCCCATTATTCCAACATTCCATTATTCCAATTGCGGAGCGAAGCGAAGCTAAGTTCCGATCTATGGCGGGGTTACAAGGTCTCGGCGGAATCCCGCAGACCCGAGTTCGTTAGTGTCTGAATCACAAAGAGCTGAGACGATTGGTACAAAAAAAATGAGTAGCGTTCAAAAGGTGAGGCATCTGCTTGAAAAAAAGGCTTGGTCAGGTAGTCAACCGCTCCAATGTTGAGAGTGGTGATTTTGTCCTGAAGGCTTGAGCGAACGGTGAAAATGATGATCGGACGGTGAAAACCTTGTACCCTTCCAGCTCGAGAAGGGCCATAATCATATCCACCGTATCCTTTCGGGGCTCAAACCGGCCGGGTTAATTGACAAAATCACCATCCAAGTTTATGCTTGATTCCATGGGTTCTTCCATCTCCCCTTGCCTTCAATCGTCTTCTTTGAAAGGTGTAATCTTAAGAAAGCACGACCTGAGAAATCTGAACGGGAAGAGAGGATAATGAAAAGCAAAGCTTTTGCCATCGCAGGCCGAGTGGGATTGTGCATTTTTCTCTTGAGCTTCTTTTCCGCTTGCTCGGATGAAAACACGGCAAGGGCCAAGCAAAATGTTACGGTACCCGTCACCGCAGGCACTGTTCAGCAGAAGACCATCCCGGTGCAGCTTCAGGCCATCGGTAATGTCCAACCCTATTCATCCGTTTCCGTCAAGACCATGATCGGAGGAGAGCTCATCAAGGCCAATTTCAAGGAAGGTCAGGATGTGAAGCAGGGAGACCTCCTTTTCACCATTGATCCCCGACCTTATGAAGCCTCGCTCAGGCAGGCCGAGGCCAATCTGGCAAGAGATGCAGCCCATGTGAAGCAGGCTCAGGCAAATCTTGAGCGGAGCATCACCCAATCCAAGAACGCCGAAGTTGACGAGCAGCGCTATGAAACCCTGCTTCAGAAAGGTGTTGTCGCCCGGGAACAGTATGACCGGTTTCGCACCACTTCCGAAACCCTTCAGGCCACGGTCCGTGCCGACAGAGCCGCCCTCGAAAATGCCGAGGCAGCGGTTCGTGCCGACAAGGCCGCCATCGAATATGCAAAAATTCAGCTTGGATACTGTTCCATCTATTCCCCTCTCAATGGGCGGACAGGTAACCTCATGGTCCAGCAGGGTAATGTGGTTAAAGCGAACGATGTTAGTCTGGTCGTCATCAACCAGATTACGCCCATCTATGTTTCCTTTGCCCTGCCGGAACAGTACCTGCCGGAGATCAAGAAATATATGGCCGCAGGGAAACTGAAAGTTGAGGTCATCATACCCTCGGAGGGAAAGCAACCGGAGGAGGGTGTCATCACCTTTGTTGATAATGCGGTGGATAGCAGTACAGGGACGATCCGGCTTAAAGGAACCTTTGCAAACAAAGAGAACCGACTCTGGCCGGGGCAGTTTGTCAATGTGGTCCTGACCCTTAGCACAGAGCCGAATGCCATTGTCGTGCCGTCCCAGGCGGTCCAGACCGGACAGGATGGCAAGTATGTCTTTGTCGTCAAACCCGACCGCACCGTGGAAACCCGGCCTGTCGTTGTGGGAACCACGTACAATAACGAAACCCTGATTCAAAAGGGTCTCAATCCGGGCGAAACCGTCGTAACCGATGGGCAGCTTCGACTCCGTCCTGGAACAACGGTAGAAGTGAAGACCTCTCTTTCAACCCCGTCTCCGGCCTCCAAGGGGAAGACCCCATGAACATCCCGGAACTTTTCATCCGGCGACCCGTCATGACAACCCTTATCATGCTGGGTATTCTCCTTTTTGGCATCATGGGGTACCGGCTTTTGCCGGTGAGCGACCTGCCAAACGTCGATATGCCCACCCTCCTTGTGACTGCGAGCCTTCCCGGGGCGAACCCTGAGACGATGGCTTCAGCCGTCGCAACTCCCCTTGAAAAGCAGTTCTCAACGATTGCAGGCCTCGATTCAATGAGCTCCACAAGCGCCCTGGGGAATACCCTGATCACCCTTCAGTTCAATCTGAGCCGGAACATCGACGCGGCTGCTCAGGATGTCCAGGCCGCCATTGCGAGGGCCCAGAAGCAGCTCCCCCCGGACATGCCGACTCCACCCTCTTATCAGAAAGTCAACCCTGCTGACCAGCCCATTCTCTATCTGGCGCTGAGCTCGCCCACCCTTCCCCTTTCGACCGTGAACGAATATGCGGAGACGTTCATGGCCCAGCGCATCTCGATGATCAGTGGCGTGGCGCAGGTTCAGGTCTTCGGCGCTCAGAAGTATGCGGTCCGGGCCCAGCTCGATCCAAAAGTTCTCGCCGCACAGGGGATTGGAATCAACGAGGTATCAAGGGCCATCCAGCAGGGAAATGTGAACCTCCCTACAGGGACTCTGAGCGGACCCCATCAGGCTTTTACCATTCAGGCAACCGGCCAACTGACCGATGCGGAGGCCTATCGGTCCCTCATCGTCACCTATCGAAACGGCTCTCCGGTACGTCTTCAAGACCTGGGCCGAGTGATCGACAGCGTGGAAAATAACAAAGTGGCGAACTGGCACAATGACGTCCGCGCTATTGTTTTGGCCATCCAGCGCCAGCCGGGCACGAACACCGTTCAGGTGGTGGACGCAATCAGGGCGCTGCTGCCCACCTTCCGGGCTCAGATCCCTGCTTCGGTCAGTCTTGACACGCTCTACGACCGTTCTGTATCGATTCGCGACTCCGTCAATGACGTCAAGTTCACCCTTTTCATCTCCATCTGCCTGGTGGTCCTGGTCATCTTTCTCTTCTTGCGCAACCTCTCCGCCACCATCATTCCAAGCCTGGCGCTGCCCATGTCGATCGTCGGGACTTTCGCGGTCATGTATCTTCTCGACTACAGTCTCGATAACCTCTCTCTGATGGCCTTGATCCTTTCGGTTGGCTTCGTCATCGACGACGCGATCGTCATGCTCGAAAACATCGTTCGCCACATGGAAATGGGCGAAGGCGTCCTCGAGGCTGCGCTCAGCGGCTCGAGGGAGATCGGCTTCACGATTTTGTCGATGACCCTTTCGCTTGCCGCGGTCTTCATTCCGGTTCTTTTCATGGGAGGGATTCTTGGCCGGTTGCTCCACGAATTTGCTGTCACGATCGGGGTGGCAGTCCTTGTCTCCGGTTTTGTCTCCTTGACCCTGACGCCGATGTTGTGCAGCCGGTTCCTGAGGCCTCCCGGTGCCATCCGACACGGACGTTTTTACGCGGCGTCGGAGCGTTTCTTCACGGGGATGTATCATGCCTATCAGTGGAGTCTCAAGGTTGTCTTGAGACACCGCCTGGCGACCATCCTTTTCTCCAATCTCATCCTCGTGGTGACATTGTACCTTTTTATCGTCATGCCAAAGGGTTTCCTCCCCAGTGAGGATACAGGGCAGATCTTCGGTTTCACAGAGGCGGCTCAGGGAATCTCTTTTGAAGACATGGTGCGGCATCAGAAGGCCGTGGCGGCCATCGTCGCTCAGGATCCAAACGTGCAATCGTTCATGTCGGGCGTTGGAGCGGGTGGCAGCATCGTGGCAAATAACACCGGCAGGGTTTTTATGCTCTTGAAACCTCGCTCCAAGCGCCGGCTCAATGCCGATCAGGTGATTCAGGAGCTTCGGCCAAAGGTATCCACCGTTCCCGGTATTCAGGTCTTCCTGCAGAACTTCCTTCCTATCCGCATCGGGGGGATGCTCACAAAGAGCCAGTACCAATTTACGCTTCAAAGCCCTGAGATCGAGGAGCTTTACCGTCACGCTTCGCGGCTCGAAGCTAAGATGCGCGAATTGCCGGGGTTTCAGGATGTGACGAGCGATCTTCAGATCAAGAACCCTCAGGTCAATGTTGAGATCCTCAGGGATAAGGCCTCTGCCCTGGGCCTGTCAGCGGCTGAGACCGAAGAATCCCTTTACAGCGCCTACGGATCGAGGCAGATCTCAACAATCTATACTCCGACAAACCAGTACCAGGTCATCATTGAGTTGGACCCGCGATATCAGATGGACCCCTCTGTCCTGTCGATGCTCTATATGCGTACTTCGACCGGACATCTCGTCCCCTTAAATGTCGTAGCAAAGCTGACCACGGGGGTGGGGCCTCTTACTGTCAACCACCTCGGACAGCTTCCCTCTGTGACCCTTTCCTTCAATCTCAAGCCCGGGGTCTCTCTCGGGAATGCGGTGGCAGCAGTGGAAAAGCTTGCTCATAACATGTTGCCGGCCACCATCAGCACCAGCTTTCAGGGAACAGCCCAGGCCTTCCAAACGTCTCTCCAGGGTTTAGGCCTTCTACTCATCATGGCCATCCTGGTCATTTATATCGTCCTTGGCATCCTCTACGAAAGCTTCATCCATCCTTTAACCATTCTTTCCGGCCTTCCTTCCGCCGGGGTCGGGGCCCTGTTGACCCTGGGGCTCTTTCATCATGACCTGAACATCTACGCTTTCGTGGGTATCATCATGTTGATCGGCATTGTGAAGAAGAATGCCATCATGATGATCGACTTTGCCCTCGACGCGGAGAGGAAGGAGGGGAAGAGCCCTGCTGACGCAATCTATGAGGGCTGCCTGATCCGCTTCCGCCCCATCATGATGACCACCATGGCAGCGCTCCTGGGCACCCTGCCGATTGCCCTCGGCTTTGGAGCTGGAGCAGAGGCACGCCGTCCTCTGGGGCTCGCTGTAGTGGGAGGTCTTCTTTTTTCACAATTGATCACGCTTTACATTACTCCCGTCATTTACATCTACCTCGATTCTTACACGAAGAAGGTGAAGAGGCTTTTCCAAAGAAGAAGGATACAGGAAATTCCTTCTCCCATTGATGGGAGCATCCCATAGCGTCGGAATTCACTGCCAAGAGAATTCGCCCCCGGGAAAGGGCGACACTACAACTCCCTGTAAAATGGAAACCTCGCTGAACTACAAGGTTGTTCCAACACTTAGAAAAGGAAAGATTCTCACCCCTTCGCGGTTCGGCTGTCTCACCGGGATTCCAACCCTCAATGTCACGAGCGGTTGTGTCTTTCAATGCGCTTATTGCTATGCGCGAGGATATAGCCAATCTCCTGAAAAAGGGGAGATCCATCTTTACGTAAACCTTCCGGCTCTCCTGAGAGATGAACTGCGGAGAAAAAGGACCATTCCTCCCTGGGTGATTTTGAACACTTCTTCCGACTGTTTCCAATCTCATCCCGATATCCTTGATGTCACCTACGAGGTGATGAGGATTCTTTTCAATCATGAAATGGGAGTCTCTTTTTTGACCAAGGGCGTCATCCCCCATCGGTTCTTTGCTCTCTTCGACAAATTTCCGGGGAGGATCTTTGCTCAGATCGGCCTTGTTTCACTCTCGGAGCGATACTGGCATGGATATGAACCCGGGACTCCCTCTCCCGGGGAGAGGCTCGAAAATATTCAAAGACTGATGGCGGCCGGGATTTCGCCTGAAGTAAGAATGGATCCGATCATCCCCTTTATAACCGATACAGAAGACCAGGTGGCCAGACTTTTTGAACGGTTAAAGAACCTGGAGATAAAAAGGGTAACCCTCAGCTATCTTCACCTTCGGCCCGCCATCCACAAACAATTGATGGCAGAACTGCCACCCCTCCACCGGCAAGTGATCGACTCCTGCTTCAGAACACAGGACTGGAAGGAGATCGGCTCCTCGACAAAGACGAAGCTTCTTTCAAGACCCCTTCGAGAGAAAGGATATAAAAGGCTCAGGGAGATCGCGGAGCGCTTTGGAATGGACGCTGTGATCTGCCAGTGCAAGAATCCCGATCTGAAGGGGGATCTCTGCAGTTCGGGAAGGGCAAGAAGGGCTATGAGTGAAAGGGTGTCGAAACAACTGCCGCTATTTCGATGCTGATCCTGGAAGGGCTTTAAATTCCAAATCACAAAATCCAGATCCCAGATAAATTCTAGGCCCCCATTTCGAAATGGCCAAAACGATTCTGGCCGACATTTTGAATTTTGGTCATTGGAAATTATTTGGTATTTGGCCTGCCTGCGCATAGCCGCTTCGGCGAGGGCAGGTGCTTGGGATTTGGCGCTTTCCTGGAGGGGTCAACTTGTTTCGCAAGGCGGTATTTTTCCCACAAGCTTCTTCTTTTTCAGAGGGGTGAGCTCCTCTTCGAGCTTCCAATCGTCACAGGCAAAGGAATCTCTCCCTTTGATCAGAAGCCAATCCTTTCCTGTCCCACGCCCTTTCATCAGCCCTTTCATCAGGATGATCGAAAAACTACCCCGCAATTTCTTACCCTCCAGAGAGAAGGTCAGTTTTCCCTTTTTCAGGGCCCCTTCCGGGTCTCCTTCGGGCTCAAACTTCCCTGAGTCCCAGATGAGAACCGGTCCCGCTCCGTAGTGTCCATCGGGGATGACTCCCTCAAATTCACCATATTCGAGAGGGTGATCCTCCACCATGACCGCAAGGCGTCTATCTGCGGGGTTCATGGAAGGCCCTTTGGGAATTGCCCAGGATTTCAAAACCCCTGCAACCTCCAGTCGAAAATCATAATGAAGCCTCGAAGCATGATGTTCATGGACGATGAATCTCATCTTCCTTCCCTTCGTCATCCTCGCAGAAATCCGGATAGAGTTTCTTCATGCACTCCGGACAGATGCCGTGGCTGAACTCCGCCTCCGAATGATCCCGGATATAACTCTCGATCTGATTCCAGTAGCCCTTGTCGTCGCGTATTTTTTTGCAGGAAGCGCAGATGGGAAGGAGGCCTCCCAATGTCTTAACCTTAGCAAGGGCCTCCTGAAGTTCGCGAATCAATTTTTCTCGCTCTTCTTCTATCTTCTTCCTCTCCGTGATGTCCTGGATGGTGGCCCGGATACCCTTAATTCGCCCTTTCTCGTCATGAAGGAGCCTGTCTTCGATCAGTACCTGAACCGTAGTCCCCTCTTTTCGACGAAGGACACGCTCAAAGGCACGCTGAGGGGGGAGCTTCCCGGAAAGCTTGGCCAGGATCGTTTCGCGGATCTTCTCCCCCTCAACGTTAAACTTCCAAACGGGCTGGCCAATCATCTCCTCAAGCCGATATCCCAGCATTTCGAGCTCAGTCCGATTGACATGAGTGATCCGGCCTTCAGCACCAAATTCGTGGTAGCCAACCGGGGCATTATCAAACAGATCCCTAAATCTTTCCTCACTTCTTCGCAGTCGCTCCTCCGCCTGCTTTCGCTCCGTAATATCGCGGATGATGCTCTGGTAATACTCCTTCCCCTCCACCTCGAGGGCCCCCACGCTGACCTCCACAGGAAAGGTGGTCCCGTCCTTGCGTTGCTGGACGGTTTCGAATACCAGGCTTTGTTGCTCCCTTACCCGTTCAAGCTCTTTATCAAGGGTTGCTTTCGTTTCAGGGGGCCGCAGATCCCACGCAGTGAGCTGGAGCAACTCATCCGGTGTATACCCGTAAGATGTGACTGCCCTCTCATTGGCCTCGACAATTCTTAACTCGCTATCGTACAGGATGATAATGTCGTTCGCATACTTCGCCAGATAGGCGTAGCGCTTTGCCAGGGCCTGCCGGTCGAGTTCAGCCTTATACTGCGTTTCACGAAAAACGGCAAGCTGCTGACGCCAGACTGAAGCGATGATGAATCCGGTTGCAAGGATCAGCAGTCCAACAACCGCTATCAACATATGGGTATGCCCCCGGAGGGATGAAAAGATCTCTTCCTGGTCAATCTTGGCAATCAGAATCCAGGGGGAATCCGGGACTCGTTGAATCGCCGCGAGAACCTTTACCCCCCGATAATCCGCGCCCTCTGCAAAACCCTGTTTCCCAAGGAATCCGATAGAGGAAGGCAAGTCTTGCCCGCTCATCGGCAGACGAAGGATGAGGGCCGTATTCCTCTGGTGACGGAGCTCATTCAAAAAGACGATTTCATCGCCTTCGCGTCGAACCAGAAGGCTTTCGGCCGTGGGGCTGGGTATGGGCCACGCTTGGATGAGAGGATAAAGGAAATGAAGAGGGTCCGTTCTCAGCAATATGATTCCAATGAGACGATTTCCCCGGTTCCCGGACAAAAGGACGGGGACGATGAGGTCCATCAGGATCCTATCCTGGGCTTCATCACGGTAAAGATCGGAAAATACGATTTTCCTTTCATTCAGGACCCGGGAGATGAGGGATTGAGCAGAAGGCCCTCCAAGCCCCCTCCAGGCAGGGATGGAGGTCTTCAACCTTCCCATGGCATCGAGGAGGAAGACGCTTTCATACCCGCCGTACATCTGAAGAGAGGCCATGAACGAGAGAATCCCTTCGTCGATTTCAGATCCTTTCGGATTTCCCAGGTACTTCTCAACTTCACGGGCAATAAAGGGACTGTTGAATATCATTTCTGCGTCCCTTTGTCGCTCCTCCCGCCACTTCTCAATCTGTCTGACCTTCAGATCGGCGATGGCGAGAAGTTCGTTCTTTCTCTGTTCTTTGAAATCCTCCTTCTCATGGCCGTAGTAAATGAATCCGGCAATCCCCATCCCGAAGCTCAGCACAAGGAAAGCAAGAACCAGAACCCCGTACACCTTTGAAGGTTGTCGCGCTTTCGTCATTACGGTAACCCCCTGCCTCGTTCAGTCAACTTTATTCGATTTTCCCGTAATAAGTCAACCCTTCGGTCGCCTGCCGTTTTCCCGCAGCCCTTTGCGCGCAGCAGGCAGCGCCCCTGCGAAGCAATTTTGATGGTTCGCGGGTGACCCTCGGCCGCGGCGTATTCGTCTGACCGGCTAATCCCTCCTTTTGAGAGCAACTAAGATCCCCGCGAAAATCGCGATTCCTCCAACAATCTTCCAGGAAGTCAACCCCTCGCCGAGAATGAAATAGGCGAGGATCGTTGATCCCAAGGGTTCACCCAGAATCGTGATGGCCACCATCGGGGCCGGAAGATATTTTAGAGCCCAATTGAACGTCGTATGGCCGATGAGCTGGGGAACGAGGGCCAGCAGAAAGAGAAAAAGATAGGTGGAAGAGGAATATCCAAAGAAAGGTTTCCGAAAGGCGAAACAAATGAGGATCAGCACCACCCCTGCCGTCGAATAAACAGGGAAGATATAAGACAGCAGATCCCGGTCCTTTCTCATCTTTCTTCCCACCAGGAAATACCCCGAAGCGGCCATCGCGCCCAGGAGCGCAAGTCCGTCTCCGAACAACGCCTCTCGTGATAGGGCCATATCCCCGTAACTGATCAATCCACTGCCGAGGACCGAGAGGCCGATCCCAAGAGTCAAATTCAGGCCAGGCCTCTCTTTCAGAAAAAGCCAGCCGCCCATCCCGACAAAGATCGGATGGGAGTTGACGAGTACCACCGAACTGGCCACAGAAGTATATTTCAGCGATGCAATCCAGGACACAAAATGGAGGCTCAAGAGGATTCCGGAAAGGATCAGCCACTGCAGGTCTTTTTTCTCCCATCCTTTCCAGACTCTGTGATAACCGGCAAAGGGGGCGAGGAGGAGAGATGCAATCACCACTCTGTAGGCGGAGATGACCAGGGCCGGCGAATCGCAGAGCTTGATAAAGATCGAGGCCGTAGAGACGGCCACAATCCCAATGGGAAGAAAGATGTAAAGGCGAATCATCCCGTTTAACTTACCCCAATCCTTATTCTTCTTCAAGTGGATAATGATCTCAATCGGTCTCGGTTACCCTGCGGAGAGATGTTACGGCGGAACGTCTCTGCAGCGTATCAACGCAATGAACATCAATGAGCCACGAGGTCTACGGTATGCCGGCCGGGTCGAGGCCAGGGGAAAATTGACAGGCCCCGGAAAAGGTGGTATTTTTCAATTGTCTAAAGCAGGTTGCAGGTTTTGGAAATCCGACGGAAAGGGAGAGGTTGGGGCTGTAACTTGTTTCAAAAAACATGATGAATCTATCGAAGAAATTATGCTCTGTTCCGATCCTATTCCTTATCGCCTCCCCTGCTGTTTCCTTTGCCCAGGAAAAGGCATCCCGGCAGATAATAGCCAAGATTGGTGTTACCCAGACCCTCTCCAATGCAGACTACGACGCAGACACAAAGGGTTTCGAGAAGGCTCTCACAGAGGCAGGATTTCGAGAAGGGGGCCATGTCATTTATGACCGGCAAAACGCACGGGGAGACAGGGCGAGCGCCCGTGCGATCGCCCGGAAGTTCCTGGATGAAAAAGTGGTTCTGATCCACAGCGTCGCCACACCTGCGTCTCAGGCTGTTGTAAGGATGATTAGAGACATTCCCATCATCTTCTCCTCTGTCACCGACCCTATCGAGGGCAGACTCGTCCCTAAAAAGAGCCCTTGCGGAACAAGAACCGGAACGAATGTGACCGGCGTGAGCGACCGCTGGCCTGTGTTTCTGCAATTTCAGAGGTATACTAAATTTTTCCCCAGGGCAAAAAAATGGGGAACGATCTATAACGCACGGGACCCAAAATCCATCCCCCACATTAAAGAGATGCGTGAGGCAGCGAGGAGATTGGGGGTGGAACTCATTGAAGCCACGATCGCGAGCAATGCGGAGGCCGTGCCAGCGGTTCAAACCCTTGCGGGAAAGATTCAGGTCCTTAACGTCACTTTCGACCCTGCGGTCCTATCCTCCTTCGAGGCCATTGTGAAAGTCTGTAACGAGAAGAAAATTCCCCTGTTCGGCGGTGATGTCAGGAGCGTAACGAAAGGCGCCATGGCCGCCTACGGGTTTGATTATTTTCAGATCGGCTATGCTGCCGGGAAAAAGGCCGTCCGGGTTTTGAAAGGTGAGCCGCCAGGAGAGATCCCCTGGGAGCTGGGAGAAAGACTGGTTCTTGTGATTAACGAGAGGGCGGCGAAGGCCCAGGGAGCCATCGTCTCTCCCACCCTTTTGAAACAAGCTGACAGAATCATCAAATAGGCAACGGAGGCGGATGGTCGCGTCAGGGACCTGGGCGCACGGTTTCACAAACAACGTTTAGCTTGTCCGGAGAAATCGAAATATCCCAGGCCTGCCCACAAGACCGTTCCGAATAGTTAAATCGTAAGCAACGTTTCTCTTCCCAAAACCGAGTCAAACAAAATTGACATTTGAGGATGTGACCCCAATTAGCTGTCCCAAAGATCTCTAAATATGCGGCTGAAACCGATTAGACTTTGCCCGAATATAAATGAATCCTCCGTTCATTTCAATACCCTGTACTCTGATTTTTTACGATTTCCCTTATGCTCCATGCGCTTGGCGATTTTCTAACTTGACAGCTATTTATTTTGCTGCTAATCGTAATACATAGCGAACAGGTTCAAGGAGGATAAGGAGATGAAACGGGGGTTGTTTGTTTCCATTTGGTTCATTGCTTTTCTTTTCTGTCTTCTCTTTGAAATCACCCTTGCTCAGGACACAAACCTCTGTGTGGATTGCCATCAGAGGAGCAATCCCCTTCTCGTCAGGCAATACCTCGAAAGCGAAATGGGAAAGGCAGGGATCGAGTGTTCGAATTGTCACGGGTCCGAGCATAAGACGGCGACAGACTATAAGAGGGTAAAACTGCCCAATGCCGATGCCTGCAAATCCTGCCATGCCAAGCAGGTCGAACAGTTCAAAGCTGGCAAACATTCCCTCGCCTGGGCTGCTATGAATGCAATGCCCTTTACAACCCGTCAGCCCAGGGAGGTGATTGAAAAGGGCTGCGCTGGATGTCACCGGGTGGGTCAGGATGGAGGGAAATGCGATTCCTGCCACACACGGCATGCTTTTTCCAAAGAAGAGGCAAGGAAACCCGAAGCCTGTCAGACCTGCCACATGGGAGAAGATCATTCTCAATGGGAGATGTGGTCCACTTCGAAACACGGTGCGATTTATAAACTCGAAGGAGATACAGGCAGAGCTCCCAAGTGCCAGACCTGCCATATGCCGGAGGGAAGCCATGCTGTGATGACCGCATGGGGCTTTCTGGCTCTGAGGCTTCCTGAGAGGGATGTGGCCTGGATGGCCAATCGGACAGAAATTCTTAAGGCCCTTGGAATCTTTGATCTTAAGGGAAAACCGACGGCCCGCTACGAAGTGATCAAGGCGGGAAAGGTGGCACGGCTGACTGCGGAAGAGTGGTCTGCAAAGCGGGAGGAGATGATAAAGATCTGCACTCAGTGCCATTCGCGGACTCTCATCGGAAACCACTTCATGCAGGCGGATGGCGTGATCCGGGATGCGGACCATCTGATGGCAGAGGGGATCCGGACTGTTGGAGCGCTCTATAGGGACGGTTTCCTCAAGAAACCGAAAGACTATCTTTTCCCATTCCCTGATCTTCTCGCCTTTTATGATGCGCCCACAACGATTGAGCAAAACCTCTACCGAATGTTCCTTTTTCATCGCCAGAAGACTTACCAGGGAGCTATGCATGCCAACCCGGATTATATGCACTGGTACGGCTGGGCTGAGATGAAATCCGATCTTGTGAAGATTAAAGAAAAGGCCGAGGAGCTGCGATCCAGGAAGAAGTAATTCCAGCAATACATTCTTCTCTCGCAGAGCGCTCAGAATGCTCAGAGAAGAGAAAGCTTTCTCCGTGGCCTCTGTCTCTCTGTGAGAAAAAGGAGTCTATCCATGCCAAGAGAAGTATCCCTCACCGTCACCGATGCCTATTGCCGGAAATTTCCGGATCTCGGTTTCGGGATCGGGACCCTTCGAGACTGTGGCTATTTTGAGAAGAGCTTTACAAGAGAGACCTCCTTCGAAAGATGCGGAGGAGGGCCAACCTTGCCCAGATTGAGGAAAGGATTAACCTGTACGATCAGTTCTTCAAGGAGTGGGGTTATCCCTGCCCTCTGCCGGGCCATTTTAAACGGGCCGTCGAAATGGGATTCCCGATCGTCAATCTCTATATCGATACCCATATCATGGCCGAGATGTGCCATGGGATTCTGATGGCGATTCAGGACCTGGACCGTTTTCATGGCTCCTGGAGGCTTGATCTTGCTCACGACGGAGAAACCTTCCAGGGGGTTTCAGGCAAGATGCTCTTCTGCAAAGAGGAGGAGATCGTCCTCCGGGATGAAAGCGAGATCGTGTGCTCTCTCTTTCAGGGCCCAGACTCTCGAACCAGAGTGGACGAGATGAGCAAGAACATCGTCGTTTATGTCTTCACCGCGCCGGGAATTCAGGAGGAACATGTTTCCAATGGGATTCAGTTAGCCCTCGAAATCCTCGAAGAATTCGGTAAGGGTACCCATCCCTGGCGGAGGGTCTTTAAACCCTAAGAGGGCGCCCATTAAAGGCGTTGCGTGTTTTGACCCGCAGCGGCGAAGAGAAAGTTATCGCGTGGCATCATGGGCCATGAATCAAGTTTCGTAACACGAAGGCAAGAAAAACAGGATATGGAAAACCGGATTCTCATTGTCGATGATGAGAAGATGATCTACTCCCTCCTTGCTCGAAGACTTGCCAAGGAAGGGTATAACTGCGTCATGGCCAATAACGGAAGGGAGGCGCTGGGCCTCTTTTATAAGGATAATTTCTCCCTGATTATTTCAGACATCAACATGCCTGAAATGAATGGTTTAGAACTGTTGAAGAATGTGAAGGCGGTGCGACCCAACATGATGTTCATCATCATGACCGCTTATCCGGAGATTAATTTAGCTGTAGAGGCCATACGCCTGGGAGCGAATGACTTCCTCATCAAGCCGGTCGATCTGGAAATCGTCGTCTTCAGCGTCAAGAAAGCCCTTGATCAGAAGAAGATGGAGGAGGAGATCGAGTCTTATCACAGGAATCTGAAGAAATTGGTGGAAGAAAAAACAGCAAAACTTCAACACGCTTTGCTCGTTCTTAAGGAAACCCATCTGGATTCGGTCATGGTGCTTGCTGGAGCAATCGATGCAAAAGATCCTTACACTCGAGGCCATTCGGACAGGGTGAGAAAGATGAGTTTGAGGATTGGGATGAAGATGGGTTTTAGCGAGGAGAAAATAGAGAACCTGGTGTTCGGGGCGCTGCTCCATGACATCGGCAAGATTGGCATCCGGGATGAGGTGCTTCAGAAAAAAGCTCCACTGACTCCTGAGGAATATCAATACATTCAGCAACATCCATTGATTGGCGTTAAGATCGTGGAAGGGATTGATTTTTTTAAAAACAAGATCTCCATGATTCGTAATCATCACGAGCGTTTTGACGGGCGTGGATATCCCGACGGTTTGATTGGTGAAACCATCCCCCTGGAGGCGAGGATCATCGCGGTGCCGGATGCCTTTGATGCCATGACCAGCTTAAGGCCCCATCGCACGGCCATGCCGATCGAGGATGTTCTTGTTGAAATGGAAAAGGAAAAGGGAAAACAGTTCGACCCTCGGGTCCTGGAAATTTTCCTGAGAGAAGAGGTCTATCGATCTTAAAAAGACCGGCTCCCCATCTAACAAGACCTGCTTGACAGGGCCAGGAAAGCGTTCCCGCCGGGTCTGCTTCATGGAACGACGAGGTTAGCAAGCGAAGGCCGACTCCCACGTCACCCCGTCTCCAGCAATTTTTGATCTTGAATTTCGGTTCGAAAATCCTTAAGATAAAGGTTAT
>Ga0315282_10010399_pt1 | contig 14601 bp, 15 predicted proteins | sample YL17G07_20_MG_FD_203693 | JGI IMG/M metagenome (GOLD analysis project Ga0315282, IMG submission 203693) | Sediment microbial communities from Yellowstone Lake, YNP, Wyoming, USA - YL17G07_20 | ecosystem: Environmental > Aquatic > Freshwater > Lake > Sediment | place: USA: Wyoming | collected...
GCGCGCTCATCATCGAATATTAGGCTCATAGTTTTTACTTTATTTGAGCGTGTAAATAAGAGTTACTTCATTGCACGCGACGCATTGAGAGCAAGACAAAGAATAATTCCCTACATCCTCTCAAGGTCATGTGAGTTTTCTTGAGGAAACGCGTCATCGATCTGTTGGAAGGAAAGCTACCGCCGGAAGAGTTGAGGCTGGTTCCGCGGTCTCTGGACGTGGTGGGCGACATCGCGATAATGAGGGTTCCCCGCGAGATATATGGCCGGCGCAAACAGATCGCAGAAGCGGTCATGGAGGTGAATAATCACATTAGGACGGTGCTTTGCCAAGTCGCGCCTGTAGGAGGCTCTTTCCGGCTTAGAAAGTTGAGATGGGTCTTGGGCGAGAAGAAGACGAGGACAACCTACCGCGAGTATGGTTGCGTTCTAAACGTGGACTTGACTCGAACCTATTTCTCTCCTCGACTCGCCTACGAGAGGATGCGTATAGCAAAAATGGTCAAGCCAGGCGAGGAAGTTATCAATATGTTTGCAGGCGTCGGCTCCTTCTCGATCGCGATAGCAAAACACAGCGAGGCGAGAAGAATCTACTCCATCGACATTAATACGGAAGCCGTGGCTTTGATAAAGGAGAATGCCGGGCTCAACAAGGTCGAAGACAAGATAGTACCGATGCTCGGCGACGCTAGGGACCTGATAGAGAAGGATCTGCAGCACATCGCAGACAGAGTGCTCATGCCTCTCCCAGAAAGAGCTTATGCGTATTTGGGCGCCGCGATTCTAGCACTAAAACTCACCGGAGGCGTGATTCACTACTACGATTTCATCCACGCCGACAAAAATGAAGACCCAATTCAAAAGACCGTTGGAAAGGTTTCGACGAGGCTGGAGGAACTGAACATTGGATATGAAGTAAGCTTTTCGAGAGTCGTCAGATCGGTCGGACCGTATTGGCATCAAGTCGTCCTAGACATCAAGTGCTCTTTGTAAGGAGGATCAATGTTTCGCGTGGTGTTTGACTCGTTTCTTTGGCAATGAATGTTCTTCGAGCGAGGCGTTTTAGAAGGTCTTTGCGATGATTGGTCTCGGTTTAGGTTCTTTTTCTGCGGCGGTGAGTGGTTTCCTCCGGGCTACCAACACATGTGTACCAGAATACTTCCCACATTTTTTGGTCGTAACAAATTTCTAGGGGTGAATATGCCATGCCCAGGGGTCGCAAAGGTTTAAGCCGTTATATCAGGAAGCTAGAGGAATACTATTGACGTTCGCAGATTGGAAGATTATCTTAATCGTGTTGACGGGTTGCCTGAGCAGTTCGGTCATACACCTTTCGACCATCTAGCTCAGAAGAGTCTATTGGTTTTGCTATATTGGTCTGGTTTTCGTAAGAGTGAGATCGTGGGCGGTAAGCCTCATAAATACAAAGTGATGGTTAGAGACGAAAACGGAACGAAGATACGAGGTAAATTACAAACCGTTCAAACGAATGAAGTAGTAGGTATCCTACGAGAAGATGTTTTTTACTCTGGAAACAGTTTATTCGTTAAAGCAGTAAGTAGGAAACATGGTAAAAGAACCCAACCTCAACAATACCCGATAACTCTGCCATACGTTTCTTTGATTAAGCAGCAATGGGAACGTACACCGCCTAGACAGAAAATATGGGATATTAGCGAGTGGTGGGCTTGGAAATGGCTGAAAATGATCGATCCCCAAAACTTCTCTTCAGCAACTTTTCGTCTTCTTTCTGCTTCGCTTTCTGTGCCGTTGTTTTTCTTCACAGTTGTCATTCCTTCACTAGTGAACGTTTGTTTCTCAATGTGCAGAATTCTTTGAAGATAACCTAAGATTATACTTCAAAATAGATGCTCTTTGCAAAAAAGATTTCCAATAAGATTGATGTATTGTTATCAGGTTCGTTCTTTTAGCAACGCAACAAACACATCAAATACTTCCTCTATCTCTGAGTCAATTTCTGACATCTGTTCGGCAATTTCCGGTCCGAATTCCTTTTTCTGTGGTTTTTGTGCAAGATAGTCTTCAATCTCCCCTTTCTTTAAACAGTAGACCGGGCAATTGCCCCTCCTATAGATTTGCCCCATTTCAGGTACGTTTTTGCAGAATTCAAACTTCAATAGGTTTTCGAGCCTGTTTTCGTTGAATCGGCTGACAACCTGTCTTGCAGTCTCTTCCTTATCCATGTCCAGAATTACAAGAGCCCTATAAGGAGGCTTTGGTATTGTGTACAGAAGATGGCTCCAAAAATCTCCGGCCAGATGGTAGATTCCAATTCTGTTGTATAGTTGCCACCATTCCTTCTCGGTTTTCTGAAGGTATTTCCTAATGAAGATTTGGTAAATATAAACGTCGGATGTTCCCTCGACATATATGTGACCGTCCTTTAGGCTCACGGTGTGAGGTAGATAACCAGCAAAGATGTTGGGATCTTCTCTGCTTTGGAATAGATCCAATCTCACGAATTTACTCTCAGCGACCGAATAAAGATAAGTCGCTACTTTGTCCGAGTCCCACAAAACAGGGTTCAAGAAAGTTGGATCATGTGTGGCAATAAAAATTTGTTTTTCTTCAGCTTGCTTAAGCAAGAACTTCAGAAATTCCTGCTTTGCTGAGGGATTAATGCCAGCTTCCGGCTCATCGATCAATATGATGCTATCTTCTTCTGCTCGTATGATGTCCCACGCAAGGCAGAATAGTGACCTGACGCCTGACCCTTGTTCTTCTACCAAGTTGTCAAATTCTAAGTTTTCCAATTTCCTAATAAAAAGGACCTTTTTTGCCTCGACATCCAATCTTCTATCGGTAACCTTGGAATCAACTATTTGTTGAATGAACTTGATCAGCTCTGCTTCATCATCTTTTCGTGGCTTTGATTTCAGAAAGTAGTTGGAAATGCTCTCCCCCTTATATAACTCGAATCTCGAATCAGGGCAGAACACTACGGCATTTCTTAGATTCTTCATTATGTCCGTTATACCGAAAAAAGAGATGTGGGAGGCTATGCAAGAGTATTCCGTGCCCTCCTCCTGGACTATCTTTAGAGTGGTCTGATCCTCTTTCTTCACCTCATCCAGATGAGACCTATGTCTTTCCCAGATTCGGCGCATATCCCTTTTCTCATAATACTTATCCATTACTTCTTTCATGTGCGAGAGATAATTCTCTGAAGAAAAATCGAAGTCTCCGACTTTTGTGGAAATTTTCTCTTTATTGAATTTGTATCTTATTTCCACTCTGTTTTCTCTGTAAGAATCCCCTTTTGTCAAATTAATCTTGATGCCGTTTATCATGATTTTTTCTGTTCTAATTTCTCTTCTAATGTCCCTGTTCCACAATTCTCGTATATCATTGCATGAATCTTCAAGGCGGAATCGCCTAATAGCTCCATCTGTCTCAGCCTTGTTGAAAAGCGCAATTGCTTGCAATGTGTTCGTTTTGCCGCAATTGTTTGGACCAATTAGTAGGTTGACGTCTTTGAGCCCCTCAAATCTGGCATTCTTTATGTTTCGAAAATTTGATATCTCCAGTTCTTCAAGAAGTCTCAACCTTGCCCCCTACCCACTTTTCTATTCTATAAACCAACATTCATAATCTTTCCGAGTCTTATAATCCAATAAGATGTTTGTATTGTTTGCTAAGGGTTTTTTTCTGATTGATTGTTTGTATTTTATGGGGGCGATGTATTCTGTACATATTAAATTAAGTAAGGGCGGAAAGGTGTAATGATCGTCTTAAAGAATGCTTTTTGAGAAGAATCCCATAATGCTGTCATCCTAGGTCCGGGAAATATGGCTTTGTGATAAGAAAGGTTACTAAAACTTATGCCAAATTCACGCTCTATGCAAGAATTGGGGTTCTGATGGCTGTAGGAGGTTTCGGGAGTCATAAACTCAAGGTTTCGGAAACCCTGTAGGGTTTAGGAAGCCTACGCAAACCCTCTTGCAAACGCCTTAGTTCGGGGGCTCACTTCCTAAACCGCTCAAAAGACTTCTAAAACCTCTTCCTGTTGCTTAAACCAGCATCCAAAACCTTTACCACACTTTCTAAAGTGCAAAAAGTTTATTGAAAGAACGCCTACAAAATACTATGTGTCTAAATGAAGTATATTGGGAGAGACGGACAGAAACCGGCGGTTCTGGAAGGTCGCTTTTCTTGGCTTTTGAAGATACTCTGCAGTAACGCTGGCATTGATGATACTTGGATAGATCCGATGCTGGATTACTGGGAGAATAAGAGCAAGCCCACGGAACAGTTTCCGTTTGCTGATTTCAAGTTTCACTAATGGAACTGGGAGTATTGTCTGAGGTCCTCTTTCAACTCTTCAAGCTCTATTCCATCGATGTTTCTTGATCGAAAATTCTTGATGAAGTTTACAATTTCGTGAGGTTTGAGGATTGCCACAGTGGGATTGTCAATTCTAAGCACAGCGTTTTCGTTAGTAAAAACAACGAGACCGTTGACAAACGTGTTTGTCTTGAAACGAGCTTGAATGTAATTGTTCAACAGCTGTGCATTTCTTTTGACTTGCTTGCTTGGGCTACCGATATTTACAAAATAGCGAGTTCCTCTTCTGCCAATCTTTTGGCGAATCCATGAGTCTCCATTACACCTAATGAGCCCGTTCTGATTCTTCGTTTCTATGACAAAAATTCCTTTAGCTCCAATAATGACGTGATCTATATTTCCTTTCATTCCTGGCAAAACAACATCATGGACAACATGATAGTCGCTACCCAAAAGTTTCAGATGTTCTGCAACATTTTCTTCACCTTCCGCTCCAATATTCCATGTCTCCCGATTTACAAAGAGAAACAAGAAGAATATGGAGGATACAAAAAATACCCCAGAAATGATTAACGCAAAAGGGATAGACAAAAGTCCCAGAAATAGGAACAGTAGCGCCAATAACGTAGAAGCTACGATGAAAACATGGAAGGTATTTGCTTTTCTTCTTGATTGAAACACAGGTTACAGTTCTTTCAAAACCCATATAAAAGTCCCATGAATGACAAAAAGAAAAAATCAATCACTTGATATATTGTGGGTTTTTACATAAGCGCGGGACCAATCAAATTCCTCGTCCCAATCTCTTTCAATTAAATCGTAGTATCTTTTTTTTCCTAAGAGGCCTATTAATTCATCAACATCCTTATAATTCAGATGACTAACAGGTAGCGATTTACTACATAAATAGGCTTTACAAACAGGGAGCAGATCAATATATTTGTGAATTCTACAAGTGTAATATGGTTTCCCTCTTACTTTACGGCATAAACTACACGAACCCGGAAAGGAGACTTCTGTTCCACCAAATACAAGATCTTTCGCTTCTACTATCCAAATATATTTCTTTAGATCTTCTCTTCCATCCGATTCTAGTTTCTTATATATATCTCCAATAATGTCCGCACCTTCATAATTCTTGCAACATAAACCGCATCTTAAACATTGAAAATTCGCAAAAATGATATCTTTCGGAAAAGATTTCAAATCCAAAGACAACATTAAGTGAAATAATTCTTTTTTATCTTTGATTGGCTATGGGAAAATACTTGTTTAAAAACTCAAAAAATGGCTTTGGACCACCATCAAAAAAAACATTTTCCTTCCAGACCATTTTGATCACAGTGCCCACACGCGCACGTGCGCGTGCATGTTGCGCCCTTTAAGATTGTTTGTAACTTGACAGCTCCTGCAATTGATTCTTTATTCTGCTCCACTGTTCAAGACCTTTACGATAAATATCTTTCACTAGGTCCACTTTTGATTGGATGTACTTCATAATCTCTTGATCTCCTGTCAGCGTTGCTCTCCATTTTTCGTCAAATAGACCTCCTTTGGGGTTAGCCCGGTTTGATGTTCTTGGCTGCTCTTCCCACAACCTGCTTGATCCTTCTTGCCCGTGTCTCTGGTTTTTTGGCACTCTGTATCCAGTGGACATACATTAGTTTGGTTGAATTGGGGAAAGCCTGAAAGTTGCTTTGGGCCTTTGGTGATGCTTGTAGTGCTTCTTGCAGGTCTTCTGGAGTTTTAGGAGTTGTTTTTGAGGTATAAGGGTACTGCCATTTGCCACTGCACTTGCCTTCCTCGATAGCTTCGTATCCTGCTTTTGTCATCTTGCCCTCTTTTATGAGTCTCATTGCGAGTTCCTTGTTGGATTTGGACCAGATGCTGTTTTTTCGTCTTGGGTTGAATCGTTGCCGGAATGTATCTTTATCAATCCTGTTCATCCTGCTATCTATCCAACCATAGCACATGGCTTCCTCAACTGCCTCGAAGTATCGAAGCCCGTCTTTTTTCGAGTTTTTCTTGTAAAGTATCACCCAAGCTTCATTCTCTCTTGAGTGATTTTTCTGCAGCCACTCCCGCCATTCTTCTCTTGTCTTGAAGTTCAGATCTTGTGGCATAGTCATTTTCATCAGACTTTACTGTGTTCTTAGGTTAGCTAGCACACACAACAGTAATTAATATTAAAACTTCAAAAATTGATTCCAGAGATTGCCTATTATGGATCGTAAAAACACTATTATGACACAAAGATACTGCCTGAAGGAGAACGCAAATAATACGAAAGAATTGAACCCATTATTGAAGGATTACTGAACGACTTAAAAGAGAGGGGTGTGGAGCTTAGCGGGAGATGTCTCCAATCATAGGGTTGCGAACCTCGCGCCTCGCACTGCATACAGACCCTCCGGATGGCGAATGAATAAAAGAAACACTATGTGAAAAGACTTCGATAAACTAGACTTGAAAACGGTTTTTTGGAGGAGATGGAATTGTCCGTTTTAGGAATTGTTGGAAGTCCTCGAAAGAATGGTCTAACAGCTCAAGTTGTTCAGAGATGTCTTGAGGGTGTGGCTAAAGCTGGTGTAAAGACAGAGATGCTTTATTTGGTTGATTTTCATATTCAGCCTTGCAGAGATTGCTATCCCACGCTTCCATGTTGGGAAGAAGGCAAATGCTATCATAAGGATGACTTTCAGGCCATAAGTAGAAAGATCGATCGTGCCAGCGGATTGGTTCTAGGCTCAGCAGTCTACTATGGAGACGTAACCAACAGTGTAGGCAACCTCATAAATAAGAAGATGCGGCATAGGACCGAAGAGCTGGTGGAAGGCATTCCAGGAATCGGAATCGCTGTGGCTGGAGGCAGAGGTGGAGGCTCTATCTCAGCCTTGAGGAGGATCTACCACTTCTTCAGAGTAATTAGGGTGCGTGGCATGACGCCAATAGCGGTAACCCGTTTCAATCTTCCCGCGGCTTTGGATGAGGCATTTCAGGCTGGACACGATATGGCCTTGGTGATTCAGAAAGGCGAGTTTCTCAAAGGCCCTCAAAGGTTGGCGGCGTTTGTTGAGCTTCCACTCTTGAGTTACGACTACCTTCAAGAACGACTGCACCAAGTCAACCACATCATTGAAGGGGCACATAGAGAGGAGCCAAGCACCTCTATGGAGAAAGCTATTCGCCTATACAAGAAGGCAGAGGATCTGAGGAAGACTGGGGACAGAGTTGGGGCTTTCGCGGCTGTTGAAGAGGCCCTCAAGGTTGCAACGTCCATCTGGAATCCGGAGAGGAAAGTGAGGTCAGGGTAGGCAGACGACTCCTTTCTACTTAGTGCATTGAACCTTAGGAGAAAGCCTATTGCCTTGTTTATTTTTTCCAAAATCTTGGAGGTGAAGACAAAGTTGAAAGAACATGTATGTATGCAAGTTAACCATCACAAGGACATCAGGCTTGCGTTCATGAATCTGTCGAAGGCAACTTTTCGCTAAAACAGAGTTTGAACCACTTTGTGCGCATGACGGTGTCTCCCCGACCAACAGAATAGTTGAGTTCTCTCAGCACCGAGTCTAGAGACCAACTAACCCTCCAAACAACAAATAGCTTGATATCAAGTAACCCAATATTGCGCCACTGCAAAGATACGGCAGTCCTGCTTGCGGCTTTCCTTTAACGACAGATGCCATAAGTAGAATGAAACCAAAAAGCGTACCAAGCATGACTGATAAGGCAATAAGCAAACCGTTGCTCGTAATGTTATAGAAAGTTGACGTGACCAGAATTCCTGGGAATACAATGTCGCCCAATCCAATAAAGAAGGCATTCCGCTCTTCGCCTTCTTTCAGTCTCTCCTTCAAGCTCCTTGTTTCTTTGATTAGCGAATAGTTACGAATCCTTGGCACAACAAGCATGACAGGTAATTTCAGTTTCAAAACCGTGTCTGCCAGGTCGATCATGTGCCTAGTTTTGTACACTGAAATTGCATCGTATATGGCCATTCCGATGAGTAGGACAATGACTAGAAGAATATTCAATGAAATGCCGAACGTTACGATAGAGCCCACACTCATTATAACGCCACATGCGTCTATTACATACCACTCGGGATACTTGACAAGCACTATAATTAGAGCAGCTGTGGCCGCTATCGAGAAGCCCATTGACCACAATTCAGGGATCACAGTAGCTGACAGAGAATAAAAAACATAAAATGAAAGTAACCCTATCGATCCTAGAAAAACACCCTTCACTGTTTGCTTATGAAATTTTGAGATCAATATTATTACCCCTGTGAACAGCAACAGTGTCAAGAAGAAATACACTAAATCCAATGGATCATTCGGGTTTTCGAATGCACTCACACCCGCAGCTTCGAATGTATTCGTCACAAGCAAAGCCAAGCCATCGATTAGAATAAAGAGACCGCCCATGAGAAGGAAAGGAAAGATCTCCGCGATCTCTCTTTTCTCGCCTTTATTCATGGTCATCTAACCTTGTTGAACATATTCTGAGCGATTCCCGGTTTACTCGAGTTTATTGCGCTATGTTTCCTTTATTAAGGGAACTGTTTTCATGTTCCTTTCATACATGAAAGATGAGCGATCGACGTGATTCGTGTGCGAAGGAAAACATCGTCAATCTCAGGTTCGATATGCTTAGGTTGGTGTGTTTCAGCAAAGGCTTAGCGTATCACGCGCAGCCTGACCCGAAACCAAAACTGTTCAATGGTTCTTGCGAAGCATTATTGGAACTAATAGTAAGCCAATCATTGAAGGATAACAAGGCGGTTAGATGGCATTTGAAATATTACCTTCGCTTTATCGCATTTCCTCTTCCACTACAATGCTATATGCGCACAAAAGAGTTGAAGCGATATCTGACACTCGATAGGAATTCGAAGGTTTCAAAAAGTAAGATCTTGGTAGAAAACTTTTTGAATCGCTCCTCCAAAATTTTTTTGCTCTTGAATCCGATTTCAAACAATATGGAATGAAGATTATCAATGAAGCAGATCTTGTGAGTGGCGAGATGATCTACATAATCTGAGAGAAAAAAACAAATGGTTCAAACTCGGTCTCGTTTCTTCTACGGCTACTGGATACTCCTAGTTGGATTTCTCTGTCAGGTTGTTATGAACGGCTTTGCCGTCTATGCCTTCAGCCTTTACGTTATGCCTCTTAATGCTCAATTCGGCTGGAACCGGGCGACCATTATGGGAGGCTACATGGCGACTCAAATTCTGTCAGGTCTTGCCTCATTATTCGCAGGACGACTCACCTACAGGTGGGGTGCTAGACTGGTGATCGCCGCCGGGGCGCTGCTGATGGGTATCGGCTTTGCTTTATTGAGCTTGACGCACGCGCTCTGGCAGTTCCATCTTCTTTACGCTATCATTGGCCTCGGCAGCGCCGCTACCGGCTCGGTGCCGACCAGCATGGTTATCTGCAACTGGTTCAAGGAGCGGCACGGCTTTGCTATCGGCATCCTAGGTGCAGGAATCGGCGTCGGCGGTTTTGCGATACCGATACTCCTCGGAACTTACGTCATCCCCTACTTCGGCTGGCGCGTGAGCTACATTGTTTCGGGAATTGTTTCGGCCGGTGTTCTCATCCCCCTATCACTCTGGGTCATCAAGCAGAGACCCGAGGAGATGGGTCTTTTGCCGGATAACCGGGAGACCAGCAAGGGTGAGCATTACGGAACCTCAGATGCCCCCGACCCCGGCTTTAAGCTTGATGTGGCCCTTAAAACCCAGACCTTCTGGCTCATGGTCATTGCCTTTACCGTTTTCGGCATTGCCAACGGCCACACCTTCCAGAACGAGGTGCCTTATCTCCAAGATGTTGGCTTCTCCGCTGTGGTTGCTGCCTTGGCCCTTAGCATCGTTGGCATTGGCAGTGCCGTCGGCAAGTTCAGTTTCGGCTGGCTTTGCGACTTCATCCAGCCAAAGTACATCCTAGTTATTGGGAGTGCCCTTGAGGCAGGCGGTACTCTCATCCTTATGATTATTAAGCCCGATTCACCTGCATTCATGCTCTGGTTCTATGCCATCATGTTTGGCCTGGGTATGGGTAGCTGGTTACCGGCTCTCTCCATGACCACCAGCGACACCTTTGGCCTCACCGCCTACGGTGACATCTTCGGCATCTACTATACGCTTTTCGTGGTTAGCGGTGCAGTTGCACCGTGGGTTGGCGGATACATCTTCGACACCACGAGCAGTTATAATCTAGCGTTCCTGTTCTGCCTTATCTTCTATGTCATTGTGGTGCCATGTCTGCTGCTCATGCACCGTCCCAAACCAAAAAATAAGTAGGGCGTTTCGTAAGTTCTTACTCAAGGTCTAGGTTCTGACCCATAACAGCGTTGGTGCAAACACATGCGCACTGAAACATTCTGAAATGTGTTAATGTCGAATCTATTCTCTTGTCTCACGAACGTTTTTTATAAAAACCACACACTATAAATTACTTTTAGCACCTTTTCAAATTCGTATTTGTGTGGAATGTCTATGAGCGAAGACGAATCCCAAAAGAAAGATGCACTTAGGGATGAAGCCAATTCACAGATAGAGCAGCTAGACTCTGTTCTCAGCGACTCGGATCAGTTTTCTTCAGACGCCGCTTACCTAGACAGACTAAGCATCTCGTTACCGACCCAGATAAAGGACTTCAGAAATAAAGGGTATTTCTACAGAGCTCACTTGGATGACAGGCTTTCGCAGTTCTTGAACGGATGGATAAAATACCGCCAAACCTTCTTGAACCAGATAAATACGACCCAACTTTCCATAAAGAATCAAGCAAGTCCTCTCAGACAGGAGGGACAGAGTCTCATGCAGGCCGTTGACTACGAAGACACGCAGACAGTCGAGCAAAGAATCGAATCATTCAGGGACAAAGTTGACTCTTTTACCTCTACGGCTAGGAACTCTCTGAGCGGCCTTGAGTCCTCGGTGGGCCGACTGAAAGCCGAAGGCGAAGAGTTGGAGAAACAGATTCAAAAGATCGGCTACGCCATGAACGAACTGAGCCTCGCATCTTTCCAGCTCAGACCCGGAGAAGGGATCGTCGATGCTCACGACGCCACGTACATGACGCCTCAGAAAGAAAAGTGGCATGGAACACTGTTTTTCACCGGGGAGAGAATGATCTTCGAGAGAAGAGAAGACGTTGCCCTAAAAAAGGTGCTTTTCATCGCCACCGAGAAAAAGACGATTAAAGAAGTGGAACTCGATCTCCCCATAGGCTACGTCCAAAACGTTTCAAAAGGTCGAGTAAGCCTACTTGCTTGGGGAGGCATCTTCATCGACTTTAAAGAACCATGCCAAATAAGACAAGCGGTCTTTGATGTAAAGGACTCAGAAATAGACGAGATAATCTCAACGTTCAACTATATCATGAGCGGTGAGGCAGAAAGAGACAAGCTGGCTACCACAGGAACCCCGGTAGAACAACGCATACCTAAAGTCGTAACATGCCAGAGCTGTGGAGCACCTATCATGCAAGAAATAGTCCTTAGCGAAAGATCTGTGACGTGCTCTTATTGTGGGACTGTAATCCAAGTGTTGTGAAAACCAATTAGCAAAAAAAGCAGAGTCATCCCTAACCCAAATAGTTCAAAAAACGTAAAGGTTGCGCAGGCATACCAAAATTAATAAACTCTAGATCCCTAACTTAAGGACGGTTAAACCGAACAATAGGAGGCGATGATCTTGGAGGAGGATCTGGAAGAAGTCGGCAAAATATCACACTACTTTACAAAGATCGGCGTCGCCATCATCGATCTCAAAACTACTCTTAAGGTCGGAGACAAAATCTGCGTAAAAGGTTCAACGACGGACTTTAGTCAGAAAGTCTTATCCATGCAGATTGAGCACAAGGATGTGGACAAGGCAGAGGCGGGGAAAAGCATAGGTCTGAAATTGGACAACAGAGCTAGAGAAGGCGACGTAGTTTACAAGGTGCTCGAATAACTCCAATTTTTTCTGACCTTTCCCATCTGGGACCCTTTCAAAACAAGAAGACACTCTCAGGAATAGAGAGATCTTCGTGACGATTTTCTAGGTGTCCTCGATGAGGTACATGATAAAGCGGATAAGGTCTTCTTATTGGAAGCCGGGAACCGACTACTTAGAGGCCGTTTCAAAATCTGTTGAGAAGATCGTTGAGGACCGGGACGTAATAGTAGTTTCAGAGAAAGCCGTATCCACTTCTAAGGGGAACCTAGTTGACGAAAGTAAGATAAAAGCTGGCACCTTTTCAAAAGTCATCGCAAAATACTGGATGCGATACTTGTGGGGCTACTTCCTCGGAAGAATATGCCACCTCAAACCCGAGTCGATACTACACTTGAGGAACTACCCGCTTAAAGAAGGGGCATGCCACAAACAACTTGCCCTAAGACGAGCAGGATTGCTACAAGCTCTAAAACATGGATCTGAAGGAGGAATAGACACAAGCAACCTTCCATACGCCTATGCGTGCCTAATTTTAGAAAACCCAACCGATGACGCGCAGAAGATTCTCGAAAAGGTTAGAGCGAGTACAGGAAAAAGCATAACGGTGATAATATCCGACAGCGACTTGACCTTCACGTTTCATGGCTTACACCTCTCAACGCGCGGAACTTCAGTTGAGGGAATAATACCTTGTGGTGGAGCACTCTCCTTCATCGCCGGAAGAACGCTAAAGCTGAAGCAGAGGGCTACGCCGGTGGCGATCGCCGGGCCTGTAAGCGTTGAAGAAGCGCTTGAGCTCTCTGAAATCGCCCATCACAAACGTGGCTACGGCGCCGGAAGAACTGTCTGGGACGCGTTGACTCGTTTCCACGCAAGGTTCGGTGAGGTAACTTGGAAGATGCTGGAAAAGGTTGACCACTACCCAATAGTCATTGTCCGCAGAGCCTAATGCCCGAAAAAGGACTCCTTCAGCACTTTCTCGTTTATTTGACCAGCCCGGTATACGCTTCCAGTTTTCAAGTTGTTTACCGTAATGCAGGCTGGAGCGAACAGTGCGGGATCGATCTTGTAGAAGTCGTATCCCGCTTCTTTGAAGGTCTCGAAGAATGAACGCCCATAGTCCCTGGACTTGGAGGAGGGCACTTGCTCCACAATCCTCCTCAATTCTTCGTCATCTTCATATTTGACTGTGAAGAAGGTTTCTCCGCCATAGAGCAACGCGTCGTTCGTCCTGCCCATGGCTCTCTGAAACTTTGGATGTACAGGAGCGATCGGAGCGCATCCAGAGCCGTAGAGAACAAGCTTAGGGTCGAAGCCTACGTCCAACAGTTTATGGAGGCCAGTCTCCACGATCCGGCCGGAGATCTGTGTGGATCCGGCGAGGCTGGACGTCGAAGCCAATATTATGTACAAATCTTTCGGCTCGACATTGCAAGCGCTGGAAACGTATTCGACGACAGCTTCGTCAGGCTTCTGCGTCGTCTCCAGTACAATGACAGCGGTGTCCGCTTCGTCTCTGTAACCGATTTTCTCATACAGCTCTTTCGGTTTCAGTGCCAAGGACCTAGCTGGTCCAGAGCCCATCGCAAAGAACTTTTCGACCTTTATCTGCCACCCCGCAAACTGGGACCCTAAAAGTGCGATGGAGGGATGATCGGTCGACACAACCACTGCAGGCAGACTCATTTCCCCGTACTGCTTCCAAGTCATAGTGACGGAGCCTAAGCCGCCGAGACAGACCTCCGTCAAATATCGGCCAGCTAAATATCCTCCTGAAGCCTCCACTCCAGCGTCTATGACCGTGCCCTCACCTACCTTGTAAACGCTTACCCCTATCTCGTCCTGTCTAGCAATCATTTCCTCAACTATTCTCGACGCCCTAACATTAACACTGACCTGCATATCCCGTACCTCAAGGAAGATATTTTTCAAATATTTTCAGATGTTCGTTCTTCTCCTTAGAGACGAATATCTTGCCGTCTCCTTTCTCCGTCACGTCACCGACAAACAGATAGAAAGGCCCTGTGACCTTTTCTTCACCTACCTTGACCGTAGGCCTGATGTCGTCGATGATGAAGCTGGGCAAAATGGAAGGAGTTCTTCCAAGCAGAACAACCCTGCCCCCGGTCATACCCGCCCCGATCATACCTTCGGCGTCGCCTCCAACGAGTATCGTGCCTCCGCTCAGATGTATTCCCGCGAAGATCCCTACGTTTCCGCCGATCCGTATCATTCCATCCTCCATCCAGCAGCCCGCCTCGCTTCCAACACTCCCGTGAACAACGATGGATCCTCCCGCCATGCCTCTGTGACTTCCTCTAGGGCCCGAGGCCA
>Ga0315282_10010400_pt1 | contig 14601 bp, 9 predicted proteins | sample YL17G07_20_MG_FD_203693 | JGI IMG/M metagenome (GOLD analysis project Ga0315282, IMG submission 203693) | Sediment microbial communities from Yellowstone Lake, YNP, Wyoming, USA - YL17G07_20 | ecosystem: Environmental > Aquatic > Freshwater > Lake > Sediment | place: USA: Wyoming | collected...
TAAAGGCGAATCAGAGTCCTTCAAGGAGGAAGACGACATTATGATAAAATCACCTTTATAAGGCCTTGACATCTGCAGCGCTTTCATACATGCGAGCGAACGAAGGGGAGCGTGGCAATCTCCAGGATAAGAATCTTTTTTGGAGATCCCCACGTCGCTTTGCTCCTCGGGACGACCGAGAGGTCGGATCGCCACGTCGTTTCGCTCCTCGTGATGACGCATTATTTAATGCGTTCATATCAATATTTCAAAGATGGTTGGCTTTTTTTTGCGGAGTGGGGGGAGGGGAGTCTTTCCACGGATTCCCCTGCCCGTCGCTGGAATTCGTTTTTTTTCTGGAGGAGGTTTCATGAAAAATCACTCGGCTGGAGCGCCCCTGTTATGGGCATGTTTGACAGCATTGTTCATGACGGCTCTCATTTCTCCCGTCGGCTCTGTCCGAGCGGAAGGGCTGTCCTCCGCGCAAGTTTATCTGTATAAGGCTACGTTTGTCCGGGCCGCGCCGGGAAAACTTCTGGACCTCGTCGCTCTCTATAAAACGAGAATGACCGTCTACGATTCTTCGGGGGATGAGCGTCCATTCTGGTGGCGCCACACGCAGGGCGACCAATGGGACCTGATGCTTCTCGTCCCGATGAGGAGTTATGCGGAGTACTATTCGAAGCCGAGGATTGCCCGGCGCAAGCAGGCTGAGGAAAAGGCCTCCCTATCTCCGGCAGAGTTTTCGCAACAGCTCAGCGCCTGTTCGGCTTGGCGTGAAGATCTTTTGGTCTTAGGTCCTCCGCTTGAAGCAGTGAAGAAAGCCTTTGAAAACACCGCCTATTATCATATCGAGATTTTCGTTTCTCTTCCGGGAAGGCAGGCGGAACTCTTCAAGGAACGCGAGATGGAAAATGCCTACCAAGTCGAGACAGGCCGGCCGGAGAATTTGATCTTCACCCGAGACCAAGGAGCCGCCTGGGATTTGTTTACGCTCGGCTGCTACCGCGACCTGAAGCACTGGGCGGAGAGCGGTGAGGTTTCCAAGGAAAAGCGCAACGCCGCGGCGTGCCATGCCGGTTTCGCGGATGCGGACTCGATCGGACCGACCATGAGGACGCTCATCGACATGCACCGCGACACGATGGGCGTTGCGATAAAATGAACGATGCGTTCCAGGAGCTAATTCCCAAGATTCCGCTCGGTCCAGAAAAGGCCTATTTTCCTTCGGGAGCGAAAGGAGAGCGCCATGCGGGAATTCCCTAGTTTGGGATGGATCCTTCTTATCGGTCTGACCGTCGGATCGATAGGCGCAACCGGCTCGGCGGCTCTTACCGGCGCGTCCGAAGTCTGCGTCCTGAAGACCGACCTGGGGACGATGGTCTTCGAGTTTTTCGAGGCCGACGCGCCCAAGACCGTCGCCCAATTCAAGGCCCTTGTCCGGAAGGGCTTCTATGACGGCAAGGACTTCTACCGAGTCGTCCGCGGCCATGTCATCCAGGCGGGCGGCGGGGACGCGCCCAAACTGCCTCCCGAATTCAACGCTCGCCCGCATGTCTTCGGCACCCTCGGCCTGGGCCGGACGGGCGACGAGTGGAGCGGCGACTCTGAGTTCTACATCTGTGTCGCGGCCCGGCCCCACCTTGACGGCAAGTACACGGTCTTCGGCCGTCTGGTCGAGGGATTCGACGTCCTCGAGCGGATCGCCGCCGTCCCGGTCGAAGAAAAGTGGGTGGGTTCAGACAGAAAGATGGCCATGCACAAGCCGATCGAGCCCGTCGTTATCCGGAGCGCCCGGATCGAGAGACGTGAGCTCGGGGCCCGTGCTGCCGAAGGTTTTCCGCTAGTGGCGGCCGGGAAATGACCAGGAGAGAATAGACGGGCGCCGCCGGACAAATCCCGTCGGACAACCCACGAGAGGAGGTATGCATGGACTTTAAAAGCTTCGAGATCGATATGATGGTGAACGACTTCAAAAAAAATAATAGGAGAGGGACAGGCCGGCTCTTTCCAATCCTGATTCTCAGCCTCTTTCTTGGCGCTGTTATCTTGGCCGGACCCCTGTCGGCGGCCGACGGCGACAAGGAGAGCTGCACGGTCATTGGGGTCGGCCGCCTGGCCTCCGCCGACGGCTCGGTCATGACATCCCACACCGACTGCTGCAGCGAGTGCCGGATCCAGGTCATCCCCGGGCGGACCTACCCGAAAGGAAGCCTGGCTCCCGTCCACTGGGGTATGGTCTATTTCGGCAACGAGGATGACCGGAAAGCTTTGCCACTCGGCGACTTCGGAAAGATTATCGGCCGCATCCCCCAAGTGGAGAAGACGTTCACCTATTTCCACACGGGCTATTCCCAGATGAACGAACGGCAGCTGGCGATCGGCGAAAGCACGTGCTCGCAGCGAGCCGAGCTCGGCGTCTTCTTCGTCGAAGGCATCACCCGCCAGATCATGACTATCGAACAGGCCCAGGTGTTTGCCCTCGAGAGATGCTCGACAGCGCGCGAGGCCGTGCGCCTGATCGCGGACCTCGTCGAGAAATACGGCTTCCTGCCCTCGTGTGGGGGTTCTGAAGCCTTGTGCCTCGCCGACCCGCGCGAGCTGTGGGTCATGGAGATCTGCAGCGTCGGCCCGGACTGGACTCCGGAAAGCGGAAAGCCCGGCGCCGTCTGGGTGGCGCGCCGCGTGCCGGACGACCACGTCGTCGTCATCGCCAACCATTTCCGGATGCGCGAGATCGACCTCAAGGACCCGGACGTCCTGGCCTCGCCGAACTACATGCGAGAAGCGGTCGACCGGGGCTGGTACGACCCGAAGAGTGGCCGTCCCTTCATCTGGCAGGAAATCTACGCGCCGCCGATACGGGAGGGAAGCCTCAGCCGGATGTGGCTCATCTACAGCACGGTCGCGCCGTCGTTCAAGGCTTGGCCGAGGCGCGGGCTGAGCGACGCGGTGGGGCCGGGGACGCTCTACGCACAGCCCATAGAAGGGGCCGCTTTTTATCCCTTTTCGGTCAAACCGGAGAAGAAACTCTCCGTCCAGGACGTCATCGCCTTCCAGCGCTCGGCTTTCGAAAACACGATCTACGATATGACCTGGGATCCGGCCTGGATGGTTTCGGGCGGCGGCGGCAAGTCCGAGAAAAGCCCGATGGCGACGCCCTTCCTCGCGCCGGAGATGGAGAGGGTGCTGCGCATCAGGCATCACCGGACGATCGCCACCCAGGGGTACGGAATGATCGCCCAGCTCAGGTCGTGGCTCCCGGACGCGGTGGGCGGAATCTACTGGTTCTACGTGGATAATCCGTTTGTCAGCGCCTACGTTCCGGTCTATGCCGGCGTCACCGATGTTTCGCCGCTGTACAAAACTTACGACTACGCCGAATTCAGCGAAGATTCGGCCCGTTGGGCGGTGGATTTCATCGAGAAATTGATGCTCCTTCGGTGGCAGCCCGCAGTCAAGGATTTAAGGGAGGCGCGGGACCCGCTGGAGAATGGATTTTTTGCCGACCAGGCCGCGGTGGACGGCAAAACCCAGGAGCTCCTGAAAAAGGACGCCGGCCAGGCCGCGAAATACCTGACAGAGCTGACAATCTCGCGCATGGAGAAGATCGTCAGGCTCTTCAGGGAACTGCGGAAAAAGCTCCTGACGAAATACTCGGGCGATATCGTCTGATAGAAAAAAACTTTGCTTTTCGCGAAGCTATTACGAACGCACTATATTATTTGTCATTGCGAGGAGCTCATGCGACGTGGCAATCTCTAAAAAGAATCTATTATGGAGATCCCCACGTCGCTTTGCTCCTCGGGACGACCAAGAGGTCGGATCGCCACGCTTCGCTCGCGATGACAATGTAACAATATTTAAAGTACCGCCGTAAATCCCCGGACGTAAGTCCGTGGATGGAGTGGGTTCCGACGAAGTCGGACATGCGAAGCATGCGCGGGCGGATTCCCCGGACGTAAGTCCGGGGTTTTGGTTCAATGCGTTTGTATTAGTTGTGCGCGATCCGGATCGAAACAGGGCCCAACAAGCCGGATGGAAGCAGAGGCGAGTCTTTGGTGAAGTGCTTCCACGTCGCGAACGTCAAACGCGAGGGTGACGGGCGGGGCTCTCTTTTCGTGAGCCACTCCGGCCAGCGGACGAGATTTCCGTCTCGGCCGTATTCGGCGTCGGCCGGCTCCTGCTCGTCACCGATCAGCCGGTTCGGCCACAGGTTGGCCACTTGGATTTCCAGGACATTGCCTTTCGGCTTCAGGGCGGATATGACATCCACTCTCCACGGATCGCACCAGATAACACCCAATTCACGGCCGTTCAGCCGAACGCAAGCGATATTTTTAACGGTCCCTAAGTCAAGCCAGACTCGGGCTCTGTTCGATGGCTCTTTTCTCAGGGCGGCCGCGGATTCGGGGAGATCGAACGTTTTCCGATAGACCGCTCGGCCGGAATAATATTTGATTCCGGTTTCCGGGCGGCGGCTCCAGTCGTCGAGGTTTTCCAGGATGATTTTTTTGGGACCACCCCATTTCGGATCGAATGAAATTTCCCACGGTCCGCTCAAAACGGATACTTCGGCCAAGGCGGAGAAGTTCGGGCTCGCCTGGGACGCCGCCGTTCCGGCGGGCTTGCGGAAGACAAGAAAGAACGACTGGTGCGGCTCAAAGCGCAGAGGTATAGACGTGAGTCCGTCCTTCGTCGTGAACTGAGACAGAAGGCGAATCTCACCCGTGACCGCATCCCATAGCTCCGGATGCTTGCCGCGCACGCGGAAAACGGCGTTGGTCTCCAAGACCCGAGCTTCGGGATTGGCCACGAAGTAGATTTCGGTCTCGCCGTCCCGCCGGTGTGTATAGCGCAGGGGAACGTCGGAGGCGAAGTCGGGCGGGACGGCCATCCGCTCCAGCACGCGGGCGACAACGGCGAAATCGCCGTACTGCTCGGGTTCGGAGAGCGGCGGAGCGCCCACGTCCCAAGTCGTTTTATCCGGGCTCGTCGAGCCGGACGGTAGGGCGACGTTCAAAGCCGTTCCCGTCTTCGTTCTTCGCGCCCAAAAGACGCGGCCTCGGCCGTAGGCGTGTTCCGTAACGCGTTGGCCGTCGCAATCGCCCCACAGCTCATCGGCCAGCGACTTGACTTCGGCGTCGCACGCCGGAAAACCGGAAAGCGCGGGCGATTTGCGGGGCCGCGGGCCGACGACGGTCGCGCCGGCGGCGACGAGGTCGCGGACCTTGCGCAGGAGCGCCGGGGTCATCGTCTCCCGCTCCGGGAGGACGAGCAGGCGATAGCTCATTCCGTCCGGAAAAACGATCCGCCCGTCTTTCACTGCTGCGGCTTGTCGCAAAGTCTCCGGCGCGCATCCGTCAAAATTATAGCCGAGCCTATCGGGCGGCCCGCCCCGCAGAGCGGACGCAGGAGCGCGAAAAACGTGCGGGGCTCCCTCGGCGACTAAATAGCAGACGTCGGCCACGGGAAGTCCCTGCCGCAGTAGGAATTGGCTGCGGGCCAGATATGTATGGAAAGCGGGCGCCATGTCCCACCAGGTTTGGGTGCGCTCCCAATGGACGCCGTAAGGGCCCATGGTCATCCCGGGCCGTAAATCGAGCCCCGCCTGGTTCTGGTAGCGGTGGAAGGCGATCCGGTTGACACCCGCGGCCAAGGCCCAATCTCCAAGCGCCTTCATCGAGGCCGGGTGCGCCCGCCAGGCTTCCGCGTCGCTCGAGGTGAAGGCTTCGGCCGCCACGATACGTTTCCCTCCGGTGTGGGCGAGGCTGGCCGCCTCGATGACACTGTGCGCGGTGTGGAAACCGTAGAGCCAGAACTCGCCCATGGGGACGTCGGCGACCGTTCCGAGGGTCATGTCCGCGCAGGGCGTCATATCGTATGGCTCGATGGACAGCCCGAAGCCGTTCCGCCGCCCGAGCTCCTTGAGATGCAGGGCATGGTTCTCCACGACCAGCTCCTGGGCGGTTTGACGGAGATCCCAGAGGAAACGCTCGGAAATCTCCAGGCTTTCCACGACGCGGCCCGTGATCGCGGGCAAGGTGCGCAGAAGATCGTACCCGCGGCGCCGCCGGAACTCTTCGCGGAAAGCGACCGTCCAGTTCTGCGCGCCCATCTCCCAGCTGTCGATGTGGAGCATCGTCCAGCCCGCAGCGCCGTCCGTCCGGCGCGGGCCGATCTCGCGCAAAAGCGCGCCGACGAACGCGTCGTAGTGGGCGTCGAGCGCGGCCTTGTCCAACTTATCGCACTCGAGGCCCAGGCCGGGGACCGGAGCGGGGCGCGTGTTCGCTCCGGTCGAGGTCCGGCCGAAGCGGAGGATCGTCCAGCGGCCGGCGGGGACGTCCCAAGCAAGGCGGCCGTCGGCGGCGAGCCGGCCGGTCAGATCGACGATGCGCGAAGGGTCGATCGCCGCGCCGGCGGGAAGCGCGGGGAAATCGGCCGGCGCGAGTAGGAAGGGCTTGACTCCCGGCTGAGAAGAATACGGGGCCCGGACGTAGAGGGCCTTCTCATCGATATCGGCGATCGCGGACCCAGAGGAGGGCGTCGGGAAGGCAAGGACGGCCACGTCGCGGTAATAGTCGTTCTTCGCTTTTTCGAGCTCGGCCGGGAGGACTCCGTCGCCGAAAAAGGCCGGCCGGCGCTTAGGCCGGGGGAGCGCGGCCTCGAATCGCCCGGGGCCGGATGCTTCTGCCGCAGCCGCCACGATATGCTGCATCGATTCTTCGGGTTTGACCCACGGCCCGCCGGAGCCTGTCCAGCCGGGCCCGGCGTTGAGCGTGATCTCCAGCCCCAGCCGTTCGGCCTCCCGGACGACATGTTTGAAGAGCCGGCGCCACTCGGGGCTCATGAATTCGACCGGCCCACGTGGAACGCCGACATTCACTTCGCAGATGATGACTCCGCCGAGGCCCGCCTTCCGCATCGCTTCTAAGTCCGCGGTGATCCCTTCGTGGGTCAGGTTGCCGTCCATCCACATCCAATAGACCCAGGGCCGGGCCGAATCGGGAGGGACGGCGAATCCGGCGGCGAGCCGGTCGGCGGCTTCAGGAACCGCTGGGGCGAGCCCGAAGGCGATCCCTATAATGAGCAGAGAGCAGAGCATCGAAATCGGGAACGAAAACCAACGAGACATAGTCACTCTCACGAACAATCCATTCATAGTACAGCCTCGCACGGGAGTCAAGGAGGACGAGGGCCGAAGAAATACATTGAGAAGCATAAAAGACAAATGGGATCTCCTTGTCTAGCCGGCAATTGCTTTCGATCCATGATTGGAAAAAAACCTTGGCCCAAATGACAATCAATAATTCCGGCCGAAGGCGGATTCAATGCGCTCGGCCGGCGCGCTCTCATCGTAGAGAAGCGTCTTGGAGAAAGACAGCCAGCGCGGATTGGGACGGCGCCGCGTGATGCGATGGATGTTCAAGAGATGGCGGGCGGTGATGTTGTCCGTCGTGATGTTGTGGCCGCCGCTGCCGCAGGAGAGCGTAAACGACGGGTTCAAGGTGTTGTAAATCCCGCCCAAAGCGCCCTGGGTCGAAGGCATGTTGACGAGGATCCGGCCGGCATCCAGGGCTTTGGAGAAATATTCGATCCGTTCGTCGGTGTTGGAATAGATAACGGCCGTATGGCCCGACCCTCCGTAGCGTAGGATTTCCGAGCAGCGGCGGATGGCGCTGTCGAAATCCTCCTCGACATAAAAGGCCAGGACCGGGGCCAAGATCTCGGCCGAAAGGGGAAAATCGGGACCGACCCCGGCCAGCGAGGCCGCGAGCAAAATCGTATTTGTCGGGACCTCGATCCCGGCCATGGCAGCGATTCGGCTCACGGATTGGCCTACGATCGAGGCCGTCATGGTTCCGCGCTCTCTATCAAAAGCAATACGGCTGACGCGCTCGATCTGATCCGGATTCAGGAAATAGGCGCCGTATCTTTCGAATTCCTCGATGACCTGCCGGGCTACGGCCTTTTTGACGACCACAGCCTGTTCGCTCGCGCAGACCGAACCGTTGTCGAACGTCTTAGATTCGAGGATGCAACCGACTGCAAAGGGGATGTCGGCGGTTCCTCCGATGTACACGGGCACATTTCCCGGACCGACGCCAAGCACGGGGGTCCCCGACGTGTGGGCCTTCCGGACAAGGCTTTCTGTCCCTGTCGCGAGGATAAGGGCCAGCCGGGAATCGGTCATCAGGGCTTCCGTGATTTGGGGCGTCGGCTTTTCTAGCCACTGCAGGCAATATTCGGGAGCGCCGGCCTGTCGGGCGGCCTGATAACAGGCCTGGGCGGCGGCGGAGATCGACCGGCGGGCGGCCTGGTGGGGAGAGATGATGAGCGGATTGCGCGACTTCATCGCGATCAAGGCCTTGAAAATCGTTGTCGATGTGGGATTCGTCACAGGAATGAATCCCAGCACCGGACCTATCGGTTGGGCGACTTCAATGAAGCCGCTCCGGGGATCATCCGCGATCACGCCGACCGTTTTTTGGCTCTTGATGTCCTCATAGACGAGCTGGGCGGCCATGAAATTCTTGGCGACCTTATGCCGCCACACCCCGATGCCCGTTTCTTCGTGGGCGAGCTTGGCTAAACGGATGCGCTCGGCCACGGCAGATAGATAGACGGCCCGGACGACGGCGTCCGTTTCCTTCTGGTTGAGGCTTCGAAACGATGAGGCCGCCCGCGCGGCTCTTTCCATGATCTCATCGGCGCGACTCATGTTCTTCCTCCCTGGAGAGGCTTGTTGAAATCTCTCGTATCAGATTTATGAGACCGTATCAGCCGGCGAGAAACTGCTCTATGTATATTTCAGGCCGCCGCTTCGGTTGGACAGGGCCGCGCCCGCTCATAATTCAAAGCGATTCTATCCAATATCGAAGATGGAGTCAAACCTCGAGGTTTGACGAATACCTGCGGCGGGGATGATCGTTTTCCTTCAGGTGATCGGCGAACGGAAGAGTTTGCCCTCTGAGTTGATCCGAAGTGCGCTAGGGGAGATTTGGGATAGTGATTTTTTTCGTGGATGATTGCCATCGATCCTCTTTTAGTTTCTTCCGGCCCCCTGTTTCATTCGTCGGAGAGACCATTTTTGATATCAAATTCACCCAATTGCAATGGGTATGTCCCGAACTCTCTGACCAAGCGAACCACATAATCGTAATTCTGTCCCGAGACGTTGCTCGGCACAGAATGATCCGACTGGAAAATATATCCTCCGCCCTTGGCCGCGTTCAGCTTCCGAAGAACGATGGCCTTGAGCTGTTCCTGACTGCACTCCGCCCATTCGATAACATTCATATTCCCGCAAAAGCCAAGACGATGGCCGTATTGCTTTCTCAATTCGACGACATCGAGTCCGGCCTTAGCTTCAAGCGGATTATAGGCATCGATCCCTATTTGGATGAAATCTTCGAATATCCGTTTGACATTTCCGCAGCCGTGATAAATGACGGGCAGGCCGGCGTCATGACAAACATCGACGATGGCTTTGACGCCCGGCTTAAAATGCTCTCTCCAGAATTGTGGATGGAAGAACAAATCTTTCGTGTAAGCAACATCTCCCCAAACGACCATTCCCGCCAACAATCCGTTCGCGGCTTCGATCTGAGCCTTGGCAATCCCAAGCATGAATTGATTGATTCGCTCGATGAACTCTCCCAATTCCCGGGGAAAGAGCATGCTCCACAGCCAAGCATTTTCCTGGCCAACGATACGCCACAGAGTTTCATGCCCTTCACAAACGCTGCCATAGACCGGAAAATGGGGATAATAGGATTTTACAGTATCGACCCAGGCGGGAAGATTCCGGACAAAACCATCTCCGACTCCACCGAGTTGATGGTCGCCGTTTTTGAAATACCTTCTCTCGTCCCACGGATCGTCAAAAGAGAGCGGGCGGAGTTTCTCGATTTTATCGGTAAGAAATTTTTCATAGCGAGGCATGGGATCGGCGAAGATTTTGGTGATAACGGCTCCGAATCCGGTTTTGACCGTAATCCTGTCCTCCTTTTCTTCCAGGACTTCGAAGTCCTGAATATGGGGATCCATGTTGGGAACGGTGACAACCCAATCCAGATCATAATAGTCATAGGGATTGGCATCCGGAGGAAGCCCCAAATCTTTTCTCCATCTTTCAATGAAACTTCCCCAGAATAAATCGCTGATGGGAACCCGGTCAGGTTCCTGATGGCGCAGGGCTTTATTCATGCGCTCGAGTTTTTTTTGACAATTTTCCGTTCGTTCCATTTTAATCCCAGTGAAAGACCTCTTCCATATTCGCCCACCACTCGCCTTCGGCCCTCGTTTCCAAGGGCCGTTGACATGGTTTGCAGACAGCCCACCATTTTTGGGTTATTGAATCAGCCGTCATTTTTGCCATATCCGCTTCAAAATCATTTCCGATATACTCCATGTAGGCAAAAAGCAATCCGTCTTTGTGAAAGATGGAATAATTTCGAACGTTGCATTCCGTTATCTTCTTCAAAACATCGGGCCAAACCGCGGCATGCAGCTTTTTATACTCTTCAAGTTTTTCGGGTTTTAGGCCGATGACTTGGCCGTATCGTTTCATAGATATTTCTCCTTTAAGTTTTTAGAAGAATCATAAATTTAAGGTTGGGGAATAAGAATTTTGTCTTTTTGTTGCACGACTTTCGCTCTCCTCAAGTCCGGAACCGATGAGTCCCCTAAGCAAAAAAGGATACTTCCGGCCGAGAATCGATGTCAAGCACGGCATTAGCACGGCATTATCGAGCTCAAAAAGCTTTCTCTTTGATCGGGCGGGGAAGTCTGGGTGATATCCGGCGTTTTGTGGCTTTTTGGACTGCCATGAGCAATTCCCGACTCTCTTGACATAGATCTGCGCCCGGGATTATCTTCTTTTCATGATGGGGAACGTCGAATCCACGTTTAATGGGAGCGTGAGTCGTGCAACGCAAAAAAGCAAATCCTTGTACTCTTGTCTCTGGAGAGTGGATTTAAGTACGCAAAATTGGAAGAAGATTTATTGAAGATAGCAGAAAGAGAAAGGATTACCTAAAAAGATGCTTGGCTTTTGCTCCGTACGCAGCTCTCGTGTGTTGAGCCTGAGGCTATGTTCGACGGCATGCCTTTTTGTGATGGTCTTTGCTTTTTCTTGTGGCTCGGGGGAAAGAATTCAAAAACTGCATGTAGAGGAAAGAATAAAATTCGATGCCCTTGACTTCGTGAAAATTTTCCAGATCGATCTCTACGGGCGATGGTGCCTGGCATGTCCCAATGGAATTGTGTGCAGTGAAAACTTAGACCGAAACAACCGTGAGTATAAATTCTCTTTGTACAATTACTCGGGAGCGCTGATAAGGGATCGGAGACTCCTCGCGGGTCAAGGTCCTACCGATATTCAGGGCGGCAATCTAAATACGGTCTGGCTATCGTCGTCCGGAAAGATCTCTTGCCTCGATGTCGGTGGTTATCTGAAGACTATTAATCCGGAGACCCTGGAGGTGCAGACGATCGCCAAGCTCTCTAATGTCATCGATGGTTACGGAAGCCGATACACGATGGGGCGTATCTCCGGCTCGCATTTAGAGGAGAAGGATGGACGGATCGTTACGACCTTCGAATCTTCGGGATTTCCTGAGGATTTCACCTATTATCTCGTCAGTTGCACCAACACTTTCCAAAATTTTTCGGTTATCGCCACCGAAAGGAAAGAAAAACCGCCAAGCTCGGAAAAGCTAGAAGAGAGTCGGCGTAAAGGAGGTCCGCTAGAAAGTTTTGTCGATTACTACGGGCGATTGAGATTGGAGAGGACCTTTTCCGTGGACTGGAAAAGGGATATGGTCTACCTAATTCCGGACATCGAAAAGCCGGAGGTCGAAAGAATCGATCTAAAAAACAAGCAGAAGGTCAAATACCAGATCGATATCGATATCGAGAATTTCCTTGTCGAAAGAGGAGAATTCGATTTATACAATGAGTATGTCGCCAGCGAAACGCCGGAGATTTTGAAGCAAAGAATAAAATCGACCCTATATATTCCCACCCACGCCTCCGCGCTCATGGGGACGATGGTGGTCGGCGATCGGCTCTTGGTGATAACAGGGAATAGGAACTGGAAAAAAGGCGAGAACGAGACGCTTGTCTATAAGCTTCCTTCTTTGGAGTATGAGGGAAGCTTTTTCATTCCGTTTTCAAATTATCAGAACACTAAGTGGTATGACCCTTATTATATCAACGTCAATCGGATCAAAAAGGATGAAGACTATTCCTGGCGCTATGAAATATATCGGTTGGTGGAACGTTCTTCATAGGAACACTCTTGATGAAATCAATCACAGTTTTCGATGAGGTGATGGTGCCTGAAATATTTTTAACAAATCGGTCGTATTTACTATGAGCGCTGAGTTTTATTCGGGAAAGGCACGATGAAGACCAACATGAAGATGCCGAAGAGGCTTTTAAAATTGTTGTGGACCGCGGTGCTCACGGCTTCATGTTTTTGCTGTTCTCCCCAAAAAAACGTCGAAAGAGTCCTGAAGAATGGGACCGAAGTCGTCCTCAATCATGTCGAACCCTATAGATTGAAAGGAGAACCTTCGACGTTTTCCCTGGAAACGGTCATGACCATTGACATGGAGAGGGACGACTTGGCCGAAAAGGGGATGGGATCGGCCGGCGAATTCGGCGTCGATGCCGGGGGGAATATCTATATCGTCGGTTTCAAAAATGAAATAAATTTCATCTATCGATTCGATTCCAAGGGCGATTTGTTAAACTCATTCGGAAGACGAGGGCAAGGACCGGGAGAAATCGAATGGCCTTTTCTCGATTCGGTCTCTGACCGAGGCCAAATCGCACTTTCCGATCTAATGCAGAAATATATCGTCTTCGATAAAGACGGGAACCTCGTCCAAGAAGTCCGTCCCCGATTTCCAATTTCATATGTCTTCCCTCTCGAAAACGACAAATTTCTGGTGGAAAGACCGAGATACGATAAGACGACGGCCGGAGACAGTCCCTTTCCCTACACGCTTTCCCTCTGCGACTCAAGCTTCAATGAAATCAAAGAGTTGGACAGGCATCAATGGAATTCCGGCAACGAACGGCTTGTTCCCTTCTTCATGTGGCGGGTCTCGGCCGGCCATGTCTATGTCGCCAACGAAGAGCGGGGATATGAGATTCTAGATTACGATTTGGAAGGAAATCTCAGAAGGAAGATTCGGAAGGCCTATCGTCCCGTCGTCGTCACGGAAGAAATCAAGAAAGCGATTCTCGGACCGGGGTACGGCCAGCCCGGCATATCCCATAATCGTTATTTTCCCAATCCTCTACCGCCCCTAAGTTTCTTTTTTGTCGATGACGAAGGCCGGATCTTCGTCATGACCTATGAATCCGGTGAGCGTCCGGGAGAATACATCTACGATATCTTTAACGCAAAAGGCGTGTTCATAGGGCGCAGGAGCCTGGAAATGATTTGGGCCGGGATCTATGGCGGGCCAAAATACGCCATGGCCAAGAAGGGCCTCCTCTATTATTACCGAGAAAAAGAAAGCGGTTTCCGCGAACTCATCGTCCAAAAAATTATCTGGAAGAAATAAGCCCGCGGAAGACGACATCTATCTTTGCGTCGTTGACATTGCTCCGCTGCTGGGATTATCCTCATTTCGCGATGGGCAGTATCGATTCCGAGTTCAAAATAAAAGGAGGGAACGAGATGGAAACGACAACGTCGAATGCAGGAAAGGCCGCGAGTCCGTCGAATCTCTTCTATCGGGCTCTGAAAATATTCGGCGATATCCGTCCGGGCGAAGGCCTGACGGTCTTGCTGTTGGCCCTCAATATTTTCCTGATCATGACCAACTATTACATCGTCAAATCCATCCGGGACGCCTGGATCGTTTCCTTTTCCAAAAAGGGCCCCTACATCAAAAGCCTTCTAGGCGCCGCGATCGCCATCGTCCTGATTTTCGTGGTGAAAGCCTTCAGCCGCCTGGCTTCCAAGGTCCCCCGGCAGATCCTTATCACCGAAGTAACGCTGTTTTTCATCGTCAGCCTGGCCGTCTTTTATGTCCTCAATCTCATGAATATCCCTTTGTTGGCCATTTTCTTTTTCATCTGGGCAGGCATCGCCAGCCTTTTGCTGCCGGCGCAGCTCTGGGGCTTCGCCAACGATATTTACACCGAGGACGTGGGAAAAAGGGTCTTCCCCTTTATCGCCTTCGGCGCCGCATTCGGATCCGTCTGGGGGAGCACGATCACCGGCTGGCTCATTCCCTTCTTGGGCCGATTCAACATGATGCTGGTTGGAGCCGGGAACCTCGGCATCAGCATTGGATTGATCTGGATCGTGCATAAACGGGAGATCCGGCGGCTCGAACGAAAGCCGAGCGGCGCCGGGCCTCCCGGAGAGACCGCCAAACACATCACGGAGCAACCTCTTAGGACGGGCGGCGGATTTCAGTTGGTGTTCAAGAGCCGCTACCTGCTCTACATCGCGGTGCTGATCATCTTCCTGAATTGGGTCAACACCAACGGGCAATGGATGCTGGACAATGTCTTCAAGGGAGCGGCCGCTGAGGCCATCAAAGCCGGAACCACCGGAGGGGTGGACGAAGGCAATTATCTGACCATGCTCTA
>Ga0315282_10010401_pt1 | contig 14601 bp, 15 predicted proteins | sample YL17G07_20_MG_FD_203693 | JGI IMG/M metagenome (GOLD analysis project Ga0315282, IMG submission 203693) | Sediment microbial communities from Yellowstone Lake, YNP, Wyoming, USA - YL17G07_20 | ecosystem: Environmental > Aquatic > Freshwater > Lake > Sediment | place: USA: Wyoming | collected...
CCCACCTCTACTTCTAAGACAAGCTTATCGCCGGGCAATACCGTCTTTCTGAATTTAACGTTATTAGCCGCTAAAAAATAGGCGAGTTTTCCTCTGTTCTGCGCTAAGGAAAGCATCATTACACCGCCTACCTGCGCCATTGCTTCGATAATCAAAACCCCGGGCATAACCGGCTTTCCGGGAAAATGCCCCTTAAAATAATAGTCGTCTTCGTTTACGTTCTTTAATCCTATCGCGCGCTTGCCTTTTTCCAAGTGCAGAATTTTATCGACAAATAAAAAAGGAAAACGGTGAGGTAATATCTTCTTGATTTCCTCAACGTCCAGTTCGCCTTCTTTTATATAATCACCGTGACTTTCGACGCCGCCTATATTGAATCTCGCTCTCTGCTCAATGATTTTTCCCAGAAGTTTTATATTTAATGAGTGCCCGCTCCTTAAGGCAATTATATGCCCTTTAAGCGAAGCGCCCATTAGATATAAATCACCGATGATGTCTAACATCTTGTGCCTTACATATTCATCTTCGTATCGCAGTTTATTTTTTATAACCCCGCTTTTTCCTACGACCAGCGTATTTTCATAATTGGCCCCCCGGCCTAAGCCCTGCCGCTTGAGATCCTCTGCTTCTTCCTCAAGGCAGAACGTCCTCGATTTAACCAACTCTTTCCGAAAGGATTCGGCGTTTATATTTAAATCTAAAAATTGCGTATCGATCCTGGGATGGTCATACTTTAAGGTATAGTAAATCTTAAACTCCGATGAAGGCAACGCTATTATAGCGGAATCATCCTCTTCCATGCATATCGCTTCTTTTATTTGATAAATATTTCGCGGTTTTGATTGTTCAACGATACCTGCGTTGGTTAAGATTTCTAAAAAGGCCTCCCCGCTCCCATCCAAACCCGGGACTTCGTTATTATCAATCTCTATATTTATATTATCTATGGATAGGCCGAATAAGACCGCCATCAGGTGTTCAATCGTATGTATCTCGACACCGCCTCGCCCTATGGATGTCCTGCGGGGATTTCGGGAGATGGGCAGAAGATTATCGGCCACCGCTAAAATATTTTCTTTTTTTGGAAGATCGGCGCGGATAAAATTTATCCCGCTATCAATGTCGGCCGGTTTAAATTTTATATTTACTTTATTGCCTGTGTGTAAACCAATTCCGCTTAAGCTAACTTCCTTCGTGATTGTTTTTTGATTTTCCATGGCAATATACAGAATTACTTTTAGAATTTCAAGATCGGGTCTTGTAACTTATTGCTATACATATAGTTTCAAGACCCGATCTTAATTTATTTTCAGAATTACTTTTTAAGTTGGGATTCTAATGCCGCAATCCGTTTTTTAAGTTCCGATATCGTATCAAATAAAGCCGGTAGTTTCTGCACACAGGCATTGATTTTTTTTGCCAGGCTTATTGGTTTCGCCGGATACCCCCAAACCGTAGTACCGGCAGGCACAGACTTGCTTACCCCGGACTGCGCCGCCACAATAGCGCCATCTCCTATATTGATATGCCCCACCAACCCCACCTGACCCGCTAACACAACGCCGCGACCAAGCTGCGTGCTGCCGGAAATACCTGCCTGAGCAACGATAATCGAACCTTCGCCGATTACCACATTATGGGCAATCTGAACAAGATTATCTATCTTAGTGCCCTTGCCCACGATTGTCTTATCAAAGCGTGCCCTGTCTATTGTAACATTAGCGCCGATTTCTACGTCATCTTCAATCTGCACTATGCCGATCTGGGGAATCTTCTGGTGAACACCTCCCACCTTCACGAAACCAAAGCCGTCCGACCCGATAACTGCGCCGCTGTGGATGATTACACGGTTACCTATACTGATGCGTTCTCGTATAGAAACATGCGAATAAATCAAACAGCCGGAACCTATGGAAGTGTTATAGCCGATAAAAGAATTGGGATAAATTATCGTCTCATTTCCGATGGATACGCCGTCCTCTGCAACGACGTACGCACCTATACCTACCTTCTTGCCCAATTTTACGTCTTTACCTAAAATAGCCGTGGGATGAATTCCCGCCGGCCGCTTTAGTTCGTCTGGCCCGACCAGAGAAATAATCTTTACAAAAGCCAAAGAAGGATTGTCGGTTCGGATTATCGGTTTATTTAGGGACTTGACTTCCCGGGAGGTAATAATTGCCGAGGCCTTTGTGGTCTCCATAAGAGGTGCATACCTAGGATTGGCGAGAAAGGTAATATCCCCCGGCCCGGCTTCTTTTATTCCGCAAACGCCGGTAATGACCGTATTTTCATCGCCCACAACTTCTCCGTTGATAGTCCGGGCGATTTCTTTTAAGGTCTTACGAATTTGCATATTTAATGAGCACATAACTTGCGGAACGTCAGTGAACGTAAGTTATAAGTACGAGATCCTTCATTTCGTTCAGGATCGTCCATCGAGTCCTAAAGCGAAGCGTAGGACGAAGCGTAGGACGAATTAATCCTTGACATTTTCTTGGGTAGATATTGATAGAAAATGTCGAGGATAAGTTCAGACTGATAAGTTATGTCGTTTAGACTATTTTTAATATATTGCTCCATAACTTATGTCTTCACTTATTTCTTATAGTAACCCTGCAGAATCTTGGATACGCCGTCCGTTACGTCTAAACTCTTGTCTTGATATACCAACACGCGGTCATTAAAAATTAAGGTATAACCGTTGCTCTTTGCGTACTCAGCAACCGCTCTTTCGATATCTTTTAAAATTTCCTTCATCTTCTCGTCTCTTTCCTTGCTCAGATCCGTCTTCTCTATTCTGTCGAATTCCTGCAAGGCCTTTATCTTCTCCTCTAAATCTGCCTTCTTTTTTTCTTTCTCTTTCTCGTTTAATAAATTCATTTTATCCTGAATTTGCTTGACTTCATTTACTTTTTTATCTCTTTCCGATTCGTAAGATTTCTGCTTGTCTTCTAATACCTTATCGTATTCTTTGGTTTTACTATACTCATCGAATAACCGAGTTAAATCCACAAATCCTAATTTCTCCGCAGCAAGTGCTCCTGATGCAAACATTGCCACGAAGATAATACTTGCTGCCACTACCGGATACTTTCTCATCGCTTTCCTCCCCTTTAATGAACAGACGACTTGACGTTAGTAAAAACGATGTAAGTCGTAGGCCGTAAGGCCGTCTGTCTGTGAATTAGATCCCGACGAACCGTCGGGATCTTCTTGTTTAAAAACCGTGGCTTACGCTGAAATGAAATTTTCCCGAGGATTTATCTTCTTCTCCCGGCGCCTTATTCAAAGGAATGCCGTAATCAAGCCTGATCGGGCCAATCGGCGTTTTAATCCGGGCACCCAGGCCAAAGGAAGACTTGAAACCGCCGATGCCGATATCGCTAAATCTTTTCCAGACATTTCCCGTGTCAAAAAATACCGCTGCTTTTAGAAAATCGTATAAGGGATAGGTGTATTCAATGTTACCAATCAACATCGATTCTCCGCCGAGGGGGTCCTTGGTTGCCGTATCTATCGGGCCGATCTTCCTCTCTTCGTAACCCCTGATAGTATAAGCACCTCCCGCAAAGAACCTCTCATAGATAGGAATCTCTTCTGAATTTCCGTAATTATTGGCAAGGCCGATGCGGCCCATAAATTCCAGAACCGAGCCTCTAAACAGCGGAAAATATTTAGACGCCCTGCCAAAAAACTTATAAAAATCTTTGCCCCCCCCGAAAGGCCCGCCAGCGTTCTGGAGAGAACCGCTTAATAAATAGCCCTTGGTAGGATCAAAAACATTGTCACGGGTATCATAACTCATACCGAATTCCATGCTGCTGATAGAATTCTTACCCTTTTCTTTCCTAAGGTCATCTGTGGCTTCTGCCGTTATATTACTGATATCTATTTGTTCGTACTTATACATTAGATTTGCACTTACGTACTCAGAAATCTCTTTCCCTAAACGGATGTCTCCTCCGGTTCTTTTCTCATCGTAACCATAACCGACATCGGACTCTCTCGTATGGGAAGACTTAAAAACATCAAAACCGAAGGATAAAGGGTAATCGAATACCCACGGTTCGGTAAAACTCAATTCGTAACTATCGCTAACCGTGCCAAAACTCGCACGTAATCTTAAATCTTGCCCGTCCCCGGTAAAATAGGGGAAATTTCTCCAATCGAAATTTTTCTGTTCTATTTCGATAAAACCTACAAATTGGTCAACGGTCGAATAACCGCCGCCAAAACTAAATGCCCCGGTTTTGGATTCCTTTACCTGGACAATAAGGTCTCTCTTATCAGCGGCATTGGCAGCTTCGGTATCATAACTTATCTCTTCAAAAAATCCTAAATTCTGCAGCCGCTCTTTGCTGCGCCGCAGTTTCTCGCCGTCAAATTTATCGCCCGGATGAATTCTTAATTCCCTCCTGATTACGATATCTTTTGTCTTGATGTTGCCGCGTATCTTTATTTTATCCACATAGGCAATTTCATTCTCAACGATGGTATAAACGACGTCAACGCGGCCTGTGGCGGGGTTTAAAGAAGTAACCTCATCCGCCCGCGCAAATATATATCCGCGGTCAAAATAAATCCCCTGGATATTTGCTACATCCTGCTTCAGGGCCTCCTGGCTAAACACCTTACCGGTTGTGCATTCTTTAAGTTTCGCCCGGATATCTTTTTCTGGCACCGCGCTATTTCCCTGAATTTTAACATCGCCTACCAAATATTTTCTTCCTTCCTCAATCTTAATGGTAAGAGTTAAATTCGACCTTTTGGGATCGCGCGCGACGCTTTGTTCAACCTTCACGTCGGAGAAACCTTCTCTTTTATAAAAAGAACTTATCCGCTCAATATCTTCCAGGAGTACCTCTTCCTTTAATATGCCCGGATTTAAAAGCCAGGCGCGCTTGGTTTTCATTAATCTTAAGATGCGCCTCTGGGGATAATGTTTATTGCCCTCTACGATAATTTTCGTAACCCTTACCCTTTTGCCCTCTTCAACTACAAATTTAACAAATGCCTTATTTTCTTTATTAATGTCCAATTTATAATCTACCTTGCAATCGCTAAAACCTTTTTTCTCGTATAAATTCTTAAGGGAGGCGCAATCCTCTTTTAATTTGGGATAATCCAGAAAATCCTTTTCTTTGGATTTTAAGTTTACTAACTCCCTTAATTTTTCCTCTTTCGTATAAAGATGCCTTAGGCCTTCAAAGGATATCGTCTCGATAATCGGCCTTTCTACAACCGTAATAATTAATTTGACACCGCCTTTATAGTCCTGCGTTTCTACCTTGATGTCACTGAAGGCCTCTAACAGATACAGCCTTTTTATATCATCGCTTATTACGTTCTCCAGATAGGGCGAGCCGACTTTGGTCTTCATTTGGGAAATTATTTTATTTGTGCTGATGGATTTATTACCCGCAACTTCTATGCTCTTCACTATCTTCTGAACAGGTTCTTCTATGCCACCTGTAGTCTCTGTCTTCTGCGCCGCCCCTTCTGTCTTCTGCGTCGTTCCTTCTTCTTGCGCATAACAAATAAAATTAAAAATGCAAAATGCAAATATTAAAATTATAATACAGAATCCAAAATTTTTAATTTTTGAGTTTTTTATCATTCTATGCGCTGAGCCAAATTTTCGAATCTTGTATATTCTTTAATAAAACTTAGTTTAAAGTTACCGACGGGGCCGTTTCTCTGTTTTGCGATAATAACTTCGGCAATACCCTGGTTATCTGAGCTAGGATTATAGTATTCTTCCCTTAAAATAAGAACCACTACATCGGCATCCTGCTCGATAGCCCCCGATTCCCTTAAATCTGAAAGTAAAGGGCGATGATCGGTGCGCGCTTCCACTGCCCTCGATAACTGGCTGATTGCCACCACCGGGATATATAATTCCCTTGCCAGGGATTTTAAAGAACGCGAAATCTCGGAAATCTCCTGCTGTCTATTTTCTACCTTTCCCGCCCCGCGCATCAATTGCAAATAATCGACTATCAGTAACTGTATATTACTATGCGATTTTAAACGCCGCGCCTTGGCCCTTAATTCCATTACAGATATTGAGGGGCTATCATCAATAAAAATGTTCGCCTCGGAAAGTTTTCCTGCCGCAGCCGTAAGCCTGGGCCAATCCGAAGGCGCTAAATAGCCTGTCCTTACCTTATGGGCATCGACTCTGGCATGAGAACATAAAAACCGCTGGACTAATTGTTCTTTGGACATCTCCAGGCTAAAAAAAGCAATGGGGACTTTCTCTGCAATGCCGGCATATTCAGCGATGCCCATGGCAAAAGCGCTCTTACCCATGGACGGCCGGCCGGCTACAACAATTAAATCCGAAGGCTGCAAACCGGAGGTCCGCTGGTCAAAATCTATAAAGCCGGTCGGAATACCCGTTACATGGGCCTTCCTTTGATAAAGTTTATCAATGGTATCAATACTATCTTTTATAACTTCTTTTAGGGGAACGAAGGTGGTTTCTTTTTTGTTCTCGCCTATCTCATAGATTAATCTCTCTGCCTTGTCTAATACCTCATCTATATTTCCCTCTGACTCATAACCGAGGCTGACGATTTGCGTGCCGTTGTTTATAAGGGATCTTAAAATACCTTTTTCTTTTACGATGCGGGCGTAATGGCTGATGTTAGCGGCGGTAGGGACAGAATTTACCAGGTCGGTTAAGGTACTCACCCCTCCCACTTCATCGAGAAGATTAGTTCTTTTTAACTCATCGCTCACCGTGATGATATCAACTGCCTTATTGTTATTATAGAGATTCAATATCACCTCAAATATCTTCTTATGGCTGTCTTTATAAAAATAATCCTTATCCAGTATTTCTATGGCCACCGATATAGCGTCTTCCTCTATGAGCATAGAGCCCAAAACCGCCATCTCGGCTTCTATATTTTGAGGCGGAATCTTGTCTAAGGAGATAACTCTCACCATCTTATTTTTTAACGACCCAGACCTTTATCTTTGCCTGGACCTCGGGATGCAACTTAATAGCCACGTCATAAATTCCTAAATTCTTCAGCGGTTCGTTCAATAAAATATTCTGTTCATCAATATTAAAACCTTCTTCTTTTAGCGCACTAACAATATCTGCATCGGTAACGGAACCGTATAGATTATCTTCTTCGTTTGTGGCCACGGCAACGTTGATGGAGACACCCCTTAATCGGCGCGCCAATTCTTCGGCCTGACTTTTTTCTTTTTCCAATTGCATTGCCTTTCTTTTTTCTATTTCCGCTATTTTGGCAAGATTTTCCTTTGTGGCGAGAAGCGCCAATCCTTTGGGGAGTAAAAAATTACGGGCAAACCCGTCCTTTACCTTTACCACTGCCTGCGTCTTCCCTAGCCCTTTGTAGCCTTTCGTTAAAATTACTTCCATTTATTGCTTATACCTTAGTATAGGGCAGAAGCGAAATAAAACGCGCCCTTTTGATCGCCCTTACCACTACCCTCTGATGCTTCGCACAGTTGCCGGACATCCGGGTAGAGGCGATTTTTCCCCGTTCCGTAATAAATCTTTCTAACCTTTTTACATCTTTATAATCCACAAAGTTTATCTTTTCTTTGCAGAATCTGCATATTCTTATTCTCGCCAGGCCAAAACCCGTCGTCTTCTTTTTAATCCTTTTGGAATCTCTTTCTTTAAGCTTCATTATTTGTCCCCTCGTTTTCCTGCAGCCATGATGTCTCCGTGGTGACCTGATCGGCATCCACGGGTAGAGGCGCACTAATCTGGTCCTCGATTTTTGCTTGCTGATTAGGCGCGCCTAAAAATTGAACGCGCTCCGCCCGAACCTCGAGTACATTGCGCTTCTGACCGGAATTATCCTCCCAAGAGCGGGATTGAAGCCGGCCTTCGACAAAAATTGGCCTGCCTTTGCGTAAATATTGATTGCACGTCTCTGCCTGTTTATTCCATACGACCACAGTGAGAAAACAAGCCTCTTCCTTTAGCTCGCCATTTTTATCTTTAAAGCGCCGGTTTGTGGCCAGCCTTAAATTTACTACAGCCACCCCCGAAGGCGTATAGCGCAATTCGGGATCCTTGGTCAGGTTACCGATAAGAAAAACCTTATTCAAATTAGCCATTATATTACTCCTTTAATGAGCGCATAACTTATGTCCTCACTTACAAAACCGCCTGGGTTATCATGACTCTTAATATATTTTCGTTTAATTTATATTCATGGGAAATATTTTGAATGTCCGGGGCGTTTGCGTTGAAGTTAACCAGATAATAAATACCTTCTTTATATTTTTTAATCGGAAAATACAGTTTTCTTTTCTCCGACCATATATCTGCGGACATAACCTTCCCGTTATTCTTCGTTATCATATCTTTGATCTTAGTAAACAGGCCTTTTTTTACATCTTCGCTTAAATCGGAACTAATGATAAACATTGCTTCGTACTTTTTCATCCTCTTACCTCTTTCTATTAAATTGATTCATGCTTTCTTTAATTCCTCTGATGAGCCATATCTTACAACATTGAATTGCCTCTTCCAGCGCTTCACTAACCGCCTCGGCTTCTTTTGCTTTGAACTTAGATAGAACAAAATCCTTTATCTCTGTCTTGGAAGCCGGTCTTCCTATCCCTACCCGCAGCCGCGGGAAGGAATCGCTTTTTAAATGTTCGATTATGGATTTAATCCCTCTGTGCCCCGCTGAACTGCCGCTTGGCCTAATCCGTATCTCGCCTAAACCTAAATCCAAATCATCGCAGACAACCAGCAAATCCTCCAATTGTATTTTATATTTCTTAATCAATGACGCGAGACTTCCTCCGGATAAATTCATAAATACAAGAGGATAAGACAGGATGAACTCCCTACCTTCTCTTCTCCCCCGGCCTTCTTTATAAAGAGCGGATTTATCCCGCCTGAATTTAATTTTATATTCTTTGGCTAAGCCGTTAACTACCCGTATTCCTATATTATGCCGAGAATTTTTGTAAAGCAATCCGGGGTTGCCTAGCCCAACAATTAATTTCATCGGCAAACTACTTCTGTTTTTCTTCTTTTGCTTTTGGTTTCTCTCTAGGGGCTTCTGCTTCTTCTTCAGCAGGTGCCTCTTTCTTCTCTCTGATGACTTCCGGCTCGGCCTTTTCTTCCCCTTCCACGGGAGCAACGACTACCTCTTCTTTCATGGGGGGCACAACTGAGAGAATAATCGCATCGGGGTCATTGAAAATCTTAATACCGGGGGGGACTTTTATATCTCTTACGCGTATTGCGTCTCCGATTTTAAGATTAGTGACATCAACCTCAATTTCTTTAGGAATTTCCGTAGGCAGACACTCCACTTCTATCTCCCAGAGTATGTGCTCGAGTGCCCCTCCGTCGGCCTTTACACCCACGGATTCACCTTTAGCCACTACCCCAACATTGACCTTTATTGCTTTGGTTAAAGAAATCTGATTGAAGTCTACGTGTATGACATCCCCCTTTACCGGGTTATATTGTACCTCTTTGATCAAGCAGGCACGGCCTTTGTTTTTTTTCGCTTCGCCCTTCGCCCGCAGATTAATAATGATACTTCCTGCGCGATGTTCGTGCAGGATCCTTAAGAATTCCTTGCTTGCTATTTTGATTGTTTCTGTTTCCTCCCCTTGGGTATATATAACAGCAGGTATGAAGCCTCCTCGGCGCAAAACCTTAATCTTGGCTTTGCCCGTCTCTTCCCGCGGTTGCACCTCTAAAAATATCTCCTCCATTGCTAGAGTTCTCTCCTTTAATCAAACAATGTACTTACCGATTCTTCATTGTGTATGCGTCTTATTGCTTCGCCTAATAATTCGGCCACCGATAACACTTTAATCTTGGGATGCTTCTTTTTATCATCCAGAGGTATACTATCAGTAATTAATAATTCCTTTAAAGCACTGCAATTATCCACATTCGCAATAGCATTTCCGGATAATACGCCGTGGCTAATAGCCGCCCACACATCCATTACTTTTTCTTTCTTGAGTGCTTCTACCGCCTCAATCAAAGAACTGCCGGTGGCGATTAAATCATCGACGATAATCGCATTTTTATCCGCCACTTCTCCCAAGATATGAACTGCTTCTGTTTTGTCGGGGGAAACGCGCCTTTTATCTATTATAGCCAGACCCGCGGAGAGCCGCTTGGCATAGGCCCTGGCCATCTTGATACCGCCCACATCCGGAGACACAACCACGATATCTTTAAGGTTTAATTTTTTAATGTAATCTATAAAAACGCCTACGGCAAAAAGATGGTCGAGAGGTATATCGAAAAAACCCTGAATCTGGCCGGCATGTAAATCCATGGTTAATATCCTATCGGTGCCGGCAACCGTTAATAGGTTAGCCACTAACTTAGCGGTGATCGGCACGCGCGGCTGGTCTTTTCTGTCCTGCCGGGCATAACCAAAATAAGGAATAACCGCGGTAATCCTCTCTGAGGAAGCCCGCCTAAAAGCGTCAATCATAATCAAAAGTTCCATGAGGTTATCATTGGGAGGCGGACAGGTCGGCTGTATCAGGAAAACATCTTTTCCGCGCACATTATCATCTATCTTTACCCGCACTTCGCCTTCGCTAAATTTATTGACCATTACATTCCCTAACGGCGTCTTGAGAAATTTACAAATATTCTTGGCTAATTCCGGATGGGCGTTACCTGTAAATATCGCTAATTTATCCATGGGCTTTCCTTTCCCTTTTCTTTATAACTTTCGCTGGAACCCCAGCAACGACCGTATAATCGGCAACGTTCATCCCACGGGTGACTACTGAACCGGCGCCGGTCACTGCACCCTTTCCTACTTTAACCGGCGCAACCAGAATCGTATCCGAGCCGATAAAAGCATCATCTTTTATAACTGTAGTGTTTTTGTTTTTGCCGTCGAAATTTGCCGTTACCACTCCTGCGCCGATGTTAACATTTTTTCCGATTCTGGCATCGCCTAAATAACAGAAGTGTTTGGCTAAAGTATGGCCTGCTATCTTACAGCGGGCTAACTCGCTAAAATTACCGATTGTGCTGTTATCTTCTATAATTGTTTTTTCTCTGATATGACAGAACGGCCCTATTGAGCAATGTTTTCCAATTTTAGCACCTCTTTCGATTACTGTAAAGGGATAAATCTTGGTGAGGCTTGCGATCTTAACATCCCAATCGATAAAGGTAGTTTCCGCAGATATAATGGCTACACCTTGTTCCATATGTTGATTAAGGATTCTTGCCTGCATAATTTTATTTGCCTTTGCTAAATCTTTTGGTGAGTTAATTCCCTGCCCTTCGTTTAAATCAAGAAGTTTAACCGACTCAATTCTGCTGCCTCCCCGGTAAAGAATATCCACTGCATCTGTAAGGTAATATTCTTTTTTTATATTGTTGCGCCTGACTTTTTTTAAGGCGCTAAACAAACTTTCTTTTGCAAAACAGGCACAGCCTATATTTATCTCTTTGATATCTTTCTCGTAGGCGTCCGCGTCTTTTTCTTCTACAATCCGACAGATGCTTCCATATCTATCGCGCAATATCCTTCCGTAACCGGCGGGTTTTTTTACTTTAGCGGTTAAAAGCGTGGCATCATGATTATTATCTATATGATACTGAATTAATTTTTTGAGCGTATCTTTTTTTAATAAAGGATGGTCGGCATAAAGGACTAATACCGTGCCTTTAAAATTCCGAAGTGCATTTTGAGTCTCTCTCACTGCATCTGCGCTGCCCTGAAGTCTTCTCTGAATAACGACTTTTGTGCCTGCCTCAACTAATCTCCTCAGCATCTTGTGTTTATAGCCTAATACCATAACTGTCTTATCAATTTTGAGACTCTTCACCAGCTCCGTTACCCAACCGAGCATAGTCCTTCCGCAGATAGAATGTAAGACTTTTGGCAAATCAGACTTCATGCGTTCGCCTCGGCCCGCTGCCAAGATTATCGCTGCGATATTTTTATTTTTCATATTATCTATTTTTGTGCTGGGACGTGTGGACTCTCATATCATCCCATCAACCATTGCCCGGTGAGGACTCGAACCTCAACGCTCAGACCCTCCCGCCCAACAACTTAAATTCTCGGGCGGGATTTCGCCACGATTCGTTAACGCTTGGCTCAAAAATTCTGATGTAAATCACTGGGACGCATGGATTCGAACCATGATAGCGAGACCCAAATTCTCGTGTCCTACCATTGGACGACATCCCATTCTATAAATACGTTTTAGTATTATCTACTTTTGCGCAAGTTATACGTTAAATCTTATCTGTAAAACCTACACCTGATGCCGGGCGTTCCTTCTCTTTTTCAAAAGCCTCTAACACTCTCTTTTGAAGACATTCCCTGAAAGATTGCGTTATCGGGTGGGCGATATCCTTGTGCTCGGACTGAGCATTACCAGTCTCGCTACCAACCGCGGGCCTTACAGCCACAGGAAGAGCGCTACCGCACTGGTTACAGAATTTACTGCGAGACTCATTTTTAAAACCGCATTTTGGACACGGCTGCTTTATTCTCCTTGAAGGCATAGCGATAAATAGGCCGCTTGTGCCCTCAATTACTTTTATGTTCCTAACCACAAAGGCGTCGTCGAAAGTCACGGTTGCGTAAGCCTTTAATTTTTTGTCCGGTGAATCTTTTAAAAATATCTTAACTTCAGTTATTTCCATAAGTTTGCCTCCAGTTAAAATCACGCGAGTTAACGCGTTCTTGCAATAAACATGTCGCAATTCCCGATGCTGGACAATTTCCTACATAGAATACTTGCCTCCTTTCTTGAAGAAACAATGCCAAACATTGCCGGACCGCTCCCGGACATCAAAATTGCCTGCCGGCCTAAATTTAACAGCATCTTATTTAATTGTTTAAGGCTTGGATATAAATTGAAGGTGGCCATCTGGAGCCGATTGAATAGAGATTTCCTGATTAACGGAATTTTACCCTGCTTTAGCCGCTGACCTAATAGTTTAACATCGCGGGTAGCTTTTGTCAACCCCGTATCCGAAGGTTTAAAAATTTTATCCAGCCGATTATATACCGCCTTAGTAGAAACTTTAAGTTTCGGCACTATTAATATATGCCAGAATCTCTTTTTGAGCGCCCCGAGAACCCTGATTTCATCCCCCCGGCCTCTTCCCACGGCAAAAGAAGTATCAACCAAGAAAAAAGGCACGTCCGAACCCACCATCTTTCCGTAACAGAGGAGTTTTTTCCTGTTAAGATTTAAGTTCCATAATCTATTCAAGACCAATAGAACGCTTGCGGCGTTACTTGAACCGCCGGCCAATCCCGCTGCCAGAGGAATGCGCTTAATTATCTTTATATCTAATCCGTTGTTAATCGCAAAATCTCTCCTTAACAATGATGCTGCTCGGTAAGCTAAATTTGCTTTCCCTTTGGGTACGCGGGAGTTATTACATATGATTCTAATTTTTTTATCCGGGCGGGGCTTTAAATAGATTTCATCACAGAGGTTTATCCTCTCAAATAGGGTAATTATGCGATGGTAATTATCTTTTCTTTTTTTAAAGACTCCCAGATACAGGTTTATTTTAGCGTAAGATTTAATCTTGCAGGTTTTCACTTGATGATTGCTTCAGCTGTATTTTCTATATCCCTGGCAGTCAAATTATATTCCCGCATCAGCTCAGCCGGCTCGCCAGACTGGCCGAACCTGTTTCTTATGCCGATACGCATAACCTTGGTAGGACAATTTTCTGCTACCACTTCATCCACGGCTGAAGCCAAACCCCCAACAATAGTATGCTCTTCACAAACAATAATGCCCTTGGTCGTTCTAGCAGCTTCGATGACTGCCTGGCTATCCAGCGGTTTAATCGTGTGTATATTAATTACCCTTGCCTTTATTCCCCTCTTCGAAAGAGACCTGGCTGCCGATAAAGCCTCATTCACCATAATGCCGCAGGCAATAATTGCAATATCGCTTCCTTCGGTCAAAACCTGCGCTTTCCCTAACTGAAACTCGCCTTTTTTCTCGATGGTGAGAAACTTCGGCCTTCCGATACGAATATAAAATGGTCCTTGATGTTTAGTAGCGGCTAAAACAGCTTCCCGCGTCTGCGGCCCGTCGCAGGGAACGATTATGTTCATATTAACAATTGTGCGCATTAGAGCAATATCTTCTAACGCCTGGTGGCTTGCGCCGTCAGGCCCCACTGTAATTCCGGCATGCGAAGCAACAATCTTGACGGCAAAATTATTATAACAAATGGTATTTCTTACCTGATCCCAGGCCCGGCCACTGGCAAATATGGCAAATGTGGATGCGAATACCGTTTTGCCGCAGCTTGCCAGGCCTCCTGCGGTAGCCATCATATTCTGCTCGGCAATACCAAAGTTAAAGAACCTAGCGGGGAACTCCTTAGCAAATAAGTTTGTGCGCGTTGAACCGGAGAGGTCAGCATCCAGGACTACAATATTGGGATCTTGCCTCCCTAATTCTACAAGGGTCTGACCGTATATGTCGCGTTGATATAACATCTCAGCCATGTTCGCTCAATTCCTTAAGTGCTTTTTCTGCCTCTTCTTTTGTGGGGGCACGGCCATGGAAATCAACCACATTCTCCATAAACGAAACGCCTTT